>Ga0153915_10000235_pt1 | contig 50113 bp, 54 predicted proteins | sample Opewatmetagenome_2_FD_107003 | JGI IMG/M metagenome (GOLD analysis project Ga0153915, IMG submission 107003) | Freshwater wetland microbial communities from Ohio, USA - Open water 3 Core 3 Depth 3 metaG | ecosystem: Environmental > Aquatic > Freshwater > Wetlands | place: USA: Ohio, Lake Erie...
ACCTCATCCACTTCGTCGAGAAGGGCGAGTTCCGGCAGGATCTCTATTACCGCCTCAACGTCTTCCCTGTCCATGTGCCCCCGCTGCGCGAGCGCAGGGACGACATCCTCGAGCTTGCCGAACATTTTCTCCGGAGGTTCTCCCGCAAGCACGGAATCCAGACTCAGGGCTTCTCCGACGGAGCCCGCGAGGCGATGCTCGCCTACGCGTGGCCCGGAAACGTGCGAGAACTCCAGAATACAGTTGAACGCGCCGTCATCCTCACGGGGGAGGATCTCGCCGTGTCGTGCGCGGCCCTCGGCTTGCCCGTGCTGAGCCGGCCGGCCGTACCCGTCCCCGGCATCCCGACGTTCAGCTCGGCGCCACGGATCACAGCGCCCCCCGCCCCTCCTGCGAGCCCGGAAACACCCGCATCCCCGGTGCCGGCTCCGCAGCCGGCTCCTCCGCCCGCCGCGTACGAAGCCGCCGCCCCGGAGCCTCCGCCTTCGGCGGTCATCCCCCTCGACCAAGTCGAGCAGCAGCATATTCTCGCCGCCCTCCGCCACACGAACGGCAATCGCACCCAGGCCGCCGCCCTTCTCGGAATAAGCATCCGGACTCTTCGCAATAAGCTCCAGGAGTACCGAGCCAACGGGATCATCATCGCCGGCGACGATCAGGCAGCCGATTGACCTGCCGCCGCGCGCCCCCGGCCCCCCCAGCAAAGGCCGGTTAACTTGGGCTCCTTTGTGCCGATAGGACGATGGATCGACCTATTATGAGGCTCGCCCACCGTCCTCGAATTTCGCTGCCCCCGGCGATGATCGCGCTTTCCGGATTCGGACTGGCCGGCTTCATCTATGGCTTCGTTCTCTGGACTGACTCCCGATTCGCCTCGCCGCGACTGCTGGCCACCTGTGCCGCCGGAGCGGGCCTTTCCGCCATCGCAGGCGTCTTCTGGTACCTTCTGCACAAGGAAGGACAGAGCCGCCACAGGATTGCCGAATTGCTTCGCACACGCAATCTTCTCGCCGATGCCGGCAACGTTGGTCTCTGGGAATGGGACAGCGCAAGAGGCACGTTTACAGTTTCAGTAAGCGGCCTGCAGATGCTTGGTTACGACAATAATGGGCCGGCCAGTCCCAGTAACTGGCTAGCCTTGCTCCATTCTGAAGACGCACCGGTTATCCTCGCCCAGATCCGGGCGTGCATCGTCGACATGCCCGCCGGAATCGAGGCCAACTGCCGCCTGCGCCACGCGAATGGCTCTTGGCGCAGGATCCAGCTCCGCGGCCGTGCAATTCTCGAAGAGAATGGCGCTCCCTGTCGCCTCGTCGGAGTGGCATCCGATCTCACTGCGAAGGAGCAGGTTGCTAACGAGCGTCAGCATCTGCAAGACCGCCTCCTGGAATCCCAAAGGACCGAGAGTCTCGGACTTCTTGCCGGCAATATCGCCCACGATTTCAATAATCTGCTGTCCGGCGTCCTCACTAACGCCGAACTTGCCCTTCTCGACCTGCCACCCAACGCTCCCCTGGCCCGCCGCATCGAACAGATGCGCCATGCCGCCGTGCGCATGGCCGATCTCTCCCGCGAGATGCTCGCCTACTCGGGCCGCGGGGCCTTCAACGTCGGGCACGTCGATCTCAACGTCCTCGTGCGCGACATGTCGCACCTGATCACGGCAAGCATCAGCAAGCGCGTACGGCTGGTGTACGAATTCGCCCCGACGCCCGTGATCATCGAAGCCGAGTCCACCCAGATCCGACAGGTCGTGATGAACCTCATCACCAACGCCTCGGACTCCATGGAGCAGCGGTCCGGTATAATTACGCTCTCCACCGGCATCGTCGAAGCCCGCGCCACCGATTTTTCCGACGTTCCTTGGGCGGGCGAACTCCGGGAAGGATTCTACTCCTACTTCGAGGTCCAGGACACCGGATGCGGGATGACTCCCGAGACGATCCGCCGGATGTTCGAGCCATTTTTCACGACGAAACCGAGGGGGCGCGGGCTCGGGCTTGCCGCCGCCCACGGCATCATCCGCAATCACCACGGAGCCCTCAAAGTCACCAGCGAGCCCGGCCGCGGTACCACCTTCAGGGTGTTCATCCCTCTCGCCGCTGACGCCCCTGCGCTCTCCGCCGAAGAATCGGCTGACCTGGAGACATGGACAGGGCACGGGACCATCCTCGTCGTCGACGATGACGATGTCGTCCGGGAGATGGCCGCCACTCTTCTCTCCTACGCAGGATTCGGCACCCTCAAGGCGGACAGCGGCGAGGAAGCCGTGAGCTGCGTTGGACGGACCGCAGGAGAAATCAGGGCCGTGCTGCTCGATGCCACGATGCCCGGCATGGACGGGCCCGACGTCGTCACTCAGATGCGGATGAAACGGCCCGACCTCCCCGTCATCCTCATGAGCGGCTACAGCGAAAACGAGGCCATGCGCCGCTATTCAGGGGTCGAGCTTCAGGGCTTCGTCCTCAAGCCGTTCGAGGCGGGAGGTCTGAAGCGCGCGCTCCGGACCGTACTGCCCGATGAAGCTGCGGTTCATCTGGAAGCCGCCGGTCGTGTCACCGCTGCCTAGTGCACCCCTTTTGTCCTCACCAGAGAAAAAACGCCTCATTAACCAACGCAAATAACCGATTAGGGACATCATGAGTTCAGCCTCAACTGCCGCCACTCAGGCGACTTCTCATCTCGCCGGCAAGTATCTGACCGTTGGTCTCGATCATGAGGCCTATGGCATCGCCGTGCTTAAGGTTCGGGAAATCATTCGGATGCAAAAGATCACTCCCGTTCCGCAAATGCCGTCATTCGTCAAAGGAGTCATCAATCTCCGCGGCCGTGTCATTCCCGTCATCGATCTCCGCCTGAAATTCGGCCTCGAGGCCGTCATGGCCGAGCGCACCTGCATCGTCGTGGTCCAGGTCAAGCTGCAAACGGCGCAGACGGTCCAGATGGGTGTGATCGTCGACAGCGTCGAGGAGGTCACCAACCTTAACGACAGCGAGATCGAGCCCACCCCCGATTTCGGCACCCGTCTCAGCACCGAATACATCCTCGGCATGGCGAAGGTGAAGGGACAGGTCAAAACGCTGCTCGACATCGACCGCGTCGTCGCTCCCGAGACGATGGAAACGATCGCCCAAGCGGCGATGTAGATCCGCAAGCTTCTTCGCCCGTCGGGGTTCGCATCGCCTGCCCCCTTTTCGAACCAAGGCCGCCGCCAGGTTCGACCATCAGGCCCATCGTGAGATGCCCCTGAAGCTGTATTTTCTTCGTCCACTAATGCCGGAACATCCTCGGATTCAATAATCCCCCCCATAGCCCATAGCCATCTCCTGCGGCTTCGCAGCTGGATCCGCTCGATCGCAGCCATCCGCCAAGGCAGTCCGGAAGACGCGGGCACACCTACTACCAAAATGAACTGGAATCTGCGAAATCGCATCATGGTACCGACGATCGCCCTTATCGTCGCCGTCGTCGCCATCGTCGGTTGGATTTGTTATTCGATGAGCCGGAACGCGCTCGAGAAGACGCTCAATGCCCAGATGAACGACATCTGCAGCACGACGGTCGCCTCGGTCGAGCGCTGGATCGACACCAAGCGTGCCGAACTGAACAACCTTGCCGGCGATCCCGATATAATCGCCTTGCTGGCAAATGACGCCAGCTCGGCGGCCGCCCTGGAGCGGCTCAACACGGGCTACGTCCGGGCCTTCCAGACGATAGGCGGCATTGAGGCCATCAACCTTATGGACGCTGCGGGCAACGTCATCGCCGCCTCATCGCCTGAGACCATCGGGAAGATCAATCTCAAGGATCGCTCCTATTTCCAGGAAGCCATGGCCGGCAAGCCGGCGATATCGGATGTACTGACGAGCCGCCGCACCGGCGTGCCTATCGTCTCGCTCGCCGTACCCGTGAAGAACGGCACTGGAGTCCGTGGAGTCATGTCGATCGTCGTCGATTTGGGCGTCTTCAGCTCGTCGCTCGTCTCCCCGATCAAGGTCCTCGACACCGGCTACGCCTATCTTTACGACGCCGCAGGCATCGTGATCGCCCACCCCGACAAGGCGAAGATCATGAAGGTAAAGATGACGGACAACGATTGGGGAAAGCGCATCCTCGAGGCTGGGAACGGGACCATCGACTACACCTTCGAAGGCTCGAGGCGGATCGTCACCTTCCGCACGAGCCCGCAGCTGAAGTGGGGCGTCGTGACGGTCGCAATGGACTCTGAGCTGAACGCCCCGATGCGTCGCATGGCATGGACTGTCTTCCTCCTCGGCTTGATCGCGGTGGGCCTCGGCGCAGGCATCACGTTCTTTGTCACCCTCACGATCACACGGCCGCTCGCGTTGCTATCGGAGCAGATGACCGAAGGGGCCAGCTACACGGTCAACGCCGCGACCCAGGTGTCGAACAGCAGCCAGTCGCTTGCGCAGGGCGCGAGCGAGCAGGCCGCCGCGATCGAGGAGACCAGTTCCTCCCTCGAGGAGCTCTCGTCGATGACAAAAAACAACACCGACGGCGCCCACAAGGCCAAGGATCTCGCCCGCAACGCCCGCACTGCGGCCGAGAGCGGGGTGACCGACATGACCGAGATGGAACACGCGATGGGCGCGCTCAAGAAATCGAGCGATGAGATCGCCAAGATCATCAAAACCATCGATGAGATCGCCTTTCAGACCAACATCCTGGCGCTCAACGCGGCCGTCGAGGCCGCGCGGGCCGGCGAGGCGGGCATGGGGTTTGCCGTAGTCGCCGACGAGGTGCGCAACCTCGCCCAGCGCAGCGCCCAGGCCGCGAAGGAGACCGCGTCGATGATCGACGACGCGATCACGAACACCGCCCGAGGCGTCGCCATCAGCACCAAGGTTGGGAAATCACTCAACGAGATCGTGGTCCAGGTGCGCCAATTCGACGAAGTCGCCGGCCAGGTGGCCACCGCGTCGGGCGAGCAGAGCCAGGGCATCAGCCAGGTGAACACCGCCGTCGCGCAGATGGACAAGGTCACCCAGACCAACGCGGCATCCGCCGAGGAATCGGCAGGCGCCGCCGAGGAGCTCAATTCCCAGGCAGCCACCCTCAACAAGATGGCCGTCGACCTGCGTGCCCTCGTCGAAGGGGCCGAGGCGGCCGCGAAGGCAGCCGCGAGATCCGCCACACCCGTCACCCCGGTGCTCCACCGTCCGGCGGCCTCCGCAGCGACCACCGTGCACGCCGGCGCGGGCAAGAACCCCGCGCTCAAGCGCCCAGACCTGGAAAAGCTGCACAAAAAGGGCGGCGCCGACCTCAACTTCTCGTAGCCACCGGCCAGACGATCCGCGAAGGCACAGCGAAGTCGCTGCTTGGCGATCTTGCGCCTTCGCGTGAGACAAGACAGAGGGCTTGTCTCAAGACGACAACCCCGCGGGACACGCCGGTCTCCGCGGGTTTCGTGTTTTGTGAGGGAAAATCCGGAGGACTCCGCCGTCCGCGCCTTCCCTGCGTCCCTCTTTGAAAGGCAGGACCGCCTTGAGATCATGCTGCTGGCCCGGTGCCAGACACAGTCGCACGGCTCGCCCGTGGGCACCGACTACCGCCACCAGCTATCTCCATGCGATCGAATCTGAGCAAAATGCCTCCCCGGCAGTTTCAAGGTTCCGACAGGTGTGAAAACACTGACTAGGGACAAATCGCTGCGCCCCGTGTCTTCATTCAGGAGCGGGGCCAAATGGAACGGGCGGCCGCCCTTGCAGGTTGGCCGCCCGTTGCGCTCCCCTGGATGGGGGAAGCCTGGTTAGGCAATCGCGGATCAAGCACTCGCCATGGTCGGAGCCTTCGCGGCCCCGGTGGTGAGGTAGGCCTTCGCATCAGTCATCGACTCGAAGAACGTCCAGCCCTTGGTGTCTTCGAATCCCTTGCACTCGGTGACGATCTGCGCGTTGCCGACGAGGCAGAACTGCATCGCGAGCTCGCGGCACGTCTGCATCGTCTGGAAGAGAAGCTTGATGATCGTCATGTTGAGCCCCTTGACCTCGTGCACGTCGATCACCGCGCGCGCGAGGCCGGCGTTCACCGCATCGGCGAGCTTGGGCTTCAGGTAATTGGTCACCTCGTTGATGACGATCGGAGAGCAATTCTCCGGCAGCCGCATCATGAAGAACTCCTTGTCGATGGAGAAATAGCGCGGCGAGGTATCGAGGTTCATCGCCTTCGCCATCTTTGCCTCGAGGTCGCCGATCTCGATCGGCTTTGTGACGATCGCAGAGAAGCCCATGGTTTGGGCCTGCTGCTGGGCCGCCGCATCGGTCTTCACAACCAAGGCGAAGACAGGAGTGTACTTCGTCTTGAGATTCGTCCGAAGCGATCGGAAGAGCTTGAAGGCGCCGTCGTCCGGGAGCGAAAGGCTGACCAGGAAAATGTCCACCACCTGGCGCTGGCTGATTTCCAGCGCCTCCGCGCCGGTTCCCACTCCGTTGACCTTCCAGGGCGTGTGCTTGAGCCCCTCCTGGACCTGCTGGATGATCGCAGGCTGGTTCTCGACTACGACGATCTCGCAGTGATCGAGGATTGACTTGGCCTTTGCCGGTCCCTCGCTGAGGGGCTTCAGGTCGATGATTCGCCCCACCTTCTCGATGAGCAGATCTTCCTTGAAGGGTTTCACGACATAGTCGCGCACGCCGATCTTGGCGATCTTGAGCACGTTCTCGCGACCGCCCTCGGCGGTGAGCATCACCACCGGGATGGCTTTCAGCTGTGGATCCGCCTTGAGCTTGGTGAGCATCTCGACGCCGTCCATGACGGGCATGGTCACGTCGAGGAGAATCAGGTCGGGGTTCTCCTTCCCCGCGATTGCAAGCCCTTCAACGCCATTGGATGCCTCAAGAATGTCGCAATCGAAGCTCTTGAAGGCTTTCCGCACGATGATGCGGACAGTCTTTGAATCGTCGACGGTTAGAATTCGGTAGCGCATGGACGAGGATAGATTAATCGCCGAACTTCATAAGGATGTCGGCCACCAGGCGATGGCCGGCGCAGTCGAAATAGAAGATCCGTCGCGCAGCCGTGCTGATCGGCTCGATGGAGAAATTGGCGCCTCGGAGAATGGACGGTATCGTGAGACGGCAGGAGTACCCCGAGTCGCACAAACCGTTCTTGAACACCCCGACCGTCATATTGGTGATCTCACCGATGGCGTCGTTCACCACCTCGTCGCCTTCCTGCGCGACTTCGGCCTCTTTCATGCCGAGCATGATTCCGGTGACAAATTTGGCGAATTTGTCAGGGAAATAGAGATATATCAGGCCGTTGGCCTCACCGATGAAGCCGACGGTACCGACGACATGGGGTTCGTGTGCGCCCGCGTGCGGGCTTGGCAGAGGAGGCCAGGGCTGGTCGCTCGACTGGATGGCCGCCTCGATGAGGTGGGCCTGTTGTCCTAACATCGTGGCAAACACATCCTTAACGGCCTTGGAAATGTGCTCTTTAATCGCTTGTTCAGAGATACATTCTGTTGGAGGCATACGGGTCCCTTGAAGGAGGGTTGGAATTTCCTATCGGTCCGTTTGAGAGGAAATTAATCGCAACCGAAGAAATCCTTGGCCGAATTTGACGCGGGGCCATGCGATGGCGGCAGGCGGCCAGCATAGAAGTCTAAACTTCGGACGGGATCTGCCGATGTTCAGGGGAACTGCCTGTATTGCTTATGGCCCTAACTGCTGAGACCTTCGGCGTCTTGGACGACCTTGCGAGCCGACTTGCGGGAGAAGCTGTGCTCGCCCAGTCCGGCCGGGACGATGGTTTGATTCCTTCCTTCAGCCTGCTCGGCGACCTCGCCCAGGCTGCGGCTGATGAGCCTCTCATGAAAGAGGCAATCGAAGCCGTGCGCCACCAACTCGAGGCCCGCCTCGATTCGGCAAAGCCGTTCGACGATGCCACCCTCGGCGTGCTCCGCCGCCTCGTCAACTGGCTGCCCACGGTCCTTGGTGAAATAAGAGAGGGCCGCGCGCCCACTCCATTCGAGCCCGCTGCCTCGGCCCCTGCTTCCGTGAATGCCGCCGGCAAGGAGAAGGCCGGTGATCTGGCCTCCTCCGTCGACGTCGTGCTCGACCTGCAGCTCGATGAGAATCGGGAACTGCTGACCGAATTCCACGCCGAAGCCCTCGACCATCTGCAGCAGATCGAGGCCGCGCTGCTCGCGCTCGAACAGACACCCGAAGATCCCGAGGCGCTCGCCGCGATCTTCCGCTCTTTCCATACTATTAAGGGCGTCGCCGGTTTTCTCCGGCTCGTGCCCATGCATACGCTGGCCCACGAAGTCGAGTCGCTGCTCGATCTCGCCCGCAATCAGAAGCTGCGCCTCAACTCCGAGATCATCACCCAGATCCTGTTGAGCCGCGACGCCCTGCAGGCCCTCGTCGGCCAGATCACGCTCGCGCTCGAGCAGGGCCAGCTGCCCAACCAGGTGATCCCCGTCAGCCACCTGATCGCCGCGGTTCGCCATTGCATCGAGACGGGCCGGGCCGCGCCCGCCGGCTCCGCCTCGGCCCCCACGCCGCCGGCCGCTACCGCCCCCCAGCCTACTCCTCAGCCAGCCCCCGCCGTCCAGCTCGACTTTGCCGCACCGACCGCAGCGCCTTCCGCTCCCGCAGCCCAGGAGCCCGCAGCCCAAGCCCAAGCAGCTGCACCCGCCCCCGCGGCCGCCGCCGCGGGCGCCCAGGCCTCCGCCGGGGGAGTGAAGACCTCGTCCGCGAGCACCGTCCGCGTAAACACGGAGAAGCTCGACTCGCTCATGGACGTCGTCGGCGAACTCGTCATCGTCCAGAGCCAGCTTCTCGAGAACTCGAAGTCAGCCAGCGTCGAGGACGGCGACGGCACGCTGCAGCGCAATGTCGCGCAGCTCAGCCGCATCACCAAGGAACTCCAGCACACCGCGATGTCGGTGCGCATGATCCCCGTCAAACCCCTCTTTCAGAAAATGGAGCGCCTCGCGCGCGACCTCGCCCGCGACTGCAACAAGAAGGTCGTCTTCCTGGTCACCGGCGAGGAAACCGAGCTCGACCGCACCGTCGTCGAGGAGATCGGCGATCCGCTCGTGCACATGGTGCGCAATTCGCTCGACCACGGTCTCGAGCTCCCCGCCGACCGCCTCAAGAGCGGCAAGACCGAGGCGGGCACCGTGCACCTCAAGGCCTACCACGAGGGCAGCCACATCGTCATCGAGCTCAGCGACGACGGCCGCGGCATCGACCCCGACAGGGTCATGGCAAAGGCCCGCAAGATCGGCCTCGTGCAGCCGGGCATGGAGCTCTCCCGCGATGAGATCCTCAACCTCATCTTCGCTCCCGGCTTCTCCACCGCCGAGAAGGTCACGGCCGTCTCAGGCCGCGGCGTGGGCATGGATGTCGTGCGGCGCAACATCGAGCGCCTCCGCGGCAAGATCGAGATCGACACCGCAGTCGGCAGGGGATCCACCTTCCGGATCAAGCTCCCCCTCACCATGGCGATCATCGACGGGTTGGTGGTGCGCGTCGGCGCCGATCGGTTCATCCTCCCGAGCACCTCGGTGCGGACGGCCCTGCGGCCCACCCGCGAATCCCTCGTCACTGTCCACGGCACCAACGAGGCCATCGAGCTGCGGGGCAAGATTCTTCCGCTCTGCCGCCTCCACCGCCAGTTCTCCATCCCCGGCGCAATCGAGAAGCCCTGGGAAGCGATCATTGTCATCGTCGAGGTCTCCGGAAAGCCCCGCGCATTGCTCGTTGACGAGCTGCTCAGCAAGCAGGAGGTTGTCATCAAGAACCTCGGCTCCTTCCTGCAAAATCTCCCCGGAGTCGCCGGGGGCGCCATCCTCGGCGACGGCACCATCGCGCTCATCATCGATCCGGCCTCGCTCTTCCGCGCCGCCTGATTCCACCCCCAAGATGTCCCGCAAACCTCCCACCTTCGATCAGGTCTGCGAGAAGGCGAAGCAGCTTCCCTGTTCGCCGATGCTGCTCCCCCGCCTGATCTCGGTGCTTTCGAAGGAAGACAGCTCGGCGCACGAGCTCGAGGAGATCATCATGATCGACCCCGCGCTCGCCAGCTCGACCCTGCGGCTGGCCAACTCGGCCTTTTTCGCCTCCGCCTCTCCGGTCGACTCCCTTAGCGAGGCCATCCTGCGGCTGGGCCAGCGCGAGATCTACCGGCTGGCGGCGCTTTCGCTCACCGGCCGCTGGATGAGCGTCGACGTCGACGGTTACCGTTGGGAACCCGGCGACTTCTGCCGCCACTCGCTCTGCCGCGCGATCGCCGCTGAACACCTCGCCGAGATCAGGCATCTCGCCGATCCGAGCACGGCGTACACCGCCGGGCTCACCTGCACCGTGGGCAAGCTCGCGCTCGCTTTTGCCTGCACCGACTGGTTCGCCGACATCCGCGGCCACCAGACTGCGCGCAATTGCACGTGGCTCGAAGCCGAGCGGGCGATTCTCGGTTACGACTACACCCAGACCGGGGCCCGGCTTCTCAAGGATTGGCGCTTCCCGCCGACCCTGGTGGCAGCGGCTGAATTCCAGCTCGCGCCGCACACCAGCCCCGAGGAGCTCCGCCCGCTGCTGGCCACGCTCCATGCGGCCCAGTATCTCGCCACCGCGATGGGCGCAGGTGTTTCGGAGGAGGGATTCCTTTTTTCGATCGATGGCGAATTCCTGACCGAATGGGGATTCACTTCCGATGTCCTCGACGAGGCGCTCCCCGTTGTGCTTGAGCGCGCGTTCAGCGTCCTGCACGACCGCCTCACCACCGGCGCCGTCAAATTCTGACGCCGCCCGCGCCGCGCGTCGGCCGCTCTCGATCAGCCCAATCTGATCGTATCCGTTGAACTGGGCATCTTCAGGGTCACCTCGCCGGTGGCGATGTTCAGATGCACCGTCCGGTTGACCACGCCGCCGACGTCGGCCGCGACGACCATGAGGTTGTTCTGCTGCACCAGTGTTTTGACTACCGCAATGTTGCGCGTGCCGATCTTGAACGGATCCGTGCCCTGGAGGACCGCTGCCCCGCCGGCCAACACCAGCCGCAAGCGTCGCTGCTCAGCCTTGACGCTCGCCAGCTGCCGCAGGAACAGGGGAAAACCTGTGTCGGCGAACATCGCCGGCTGCACGGCGGCCTTGTCGGGGGAGATATTCGAGTCCGGCAGCATCAGGTGGAGAATCCCTCCGGCTTTTGCCATCGGATCGTAGGCCACCACTCCAACGCAAGAGCCCAGAGCATAGGTGCTTAAGGTGACGCTGCAATTGTTCGAGGCAGCCAGATCGCCGACGCCAATGACCACGCGCTGAGCAAATAGCGAGGCAATAGTGGGTGATCCAGGCATGCGCGGCGAAAGGAGAACGATTAAAATCCTAAGAACGACCCCATCGACTACAACTTGAGGGCCCGCCGGGAGTTGCCTCCTCCCAATTGGCATGCTCCACGGGTCAGGAGAACACCAACAGCCGCTGGCTGATCGGGGCAATCAGGTTGTGATTGCGGATCTTCGCGATCGTCAACGGAGTGAGTGTGATCCCCTCGCTGATCAGGAGCAGCCCATGCGGGCTGTAGATCCCGCTCGCGAGCACCATTCCCGGTTTCAGCTCATCGAGAAGGACTTCCCTGACCTGCCGAGGCAGCTCAACCAAATGGGTGACCTTGAGGAAGAGCCTGACCGCTTCCGGATCGAAAGCCTGCCCCGAGCCGGTGAGAACGTACTCGACCGCCTGCTCCTTAGGCAGCCCGCTCTCCACGAAACCGACCGCCACAGCGAGGCATCGCGCTGTCCAGGGAATGGCCTGTCCCGAAAGTCCGTCCGGGAAGCCTTCGCCGTCGAAACGCTCGTGATGTCCGCGGATCGCCTCGCCCACCGCCGGGCGGGCATCGACATAGGAGGCCAGGGTCTGGCTGTAGATCGGATGATTGCGGATGAGCGTGCGGTCGCTCTCTCCGAGTTGCTCGGGGTTCGTCCTGAAAGTGCGGAGCAGGTCGCGAGAGACTCCGATCAGGCCCAGATCGCAGAGCCAGGCGGCGGTGCGCAGCACTTGGCGCTCCTCGTCCTGGAAATACTCGGTCTGCGCCATGAGATCGGCGATCTCGACAAGCGCCTTGGTCTGCCCGCCGAGAAGCGGGTCATAGGTGGTGAGAATCCGGCAGCAGAGATCGAGCGACCGCTCGTAGCGCGACCCCAGTTCATGGTTCGCATGGTCGAGCGCCTGCCGCTGAAGCTCCAGGTCGCGCACCTTTTCCTCGAGCGTCTGGTTGGCGACGGTAAGCTTCGCATTGAGGCTCTGGGTTTCCTCCTGCAGCGCCTCGTTCTTGATGATCAGCTCGTAGCGGTTGATCGCGTTCTTGACGGTCGCCGTCAGCTCCTCCCGCAGCCATGGCTTCGCGATGAACCGGAAGATCTCGCCCTTGTTGATCGAGTCGACGATCGTTGGCAGCGAGAGCACCGCGGTGATGAGGATGCGCGAGGCATGGGGCTGCAATTGCTTGCACTGCACGAGGAACTCGAGACCGCTCATCTCCGGCATCCGTTGATCGGAGATGATGACGGAGAACCGCCGCTCCCGGACATAATTGAGCGCCTTGCTCACGCTCTGCGATGCGACAACATGAATTCCCTCCCTCTCCAGGATTTCCGTGAGGGCGTTCAGAACGGCCGCTTCGTCGTCGACGATCAGCAGGGGCAGAGGCTCAGCGGGGGAATTCATGCTTTGGGGCGGGGCTCGGGACCGCTGCAGCCCGGCGCATAGTGTTCACTTAAATGATAGATGAATTCCGGAACCCGGTCGAGAGCGACCTGCCGCTGCGCCCCTCCCATCTCCCATGCCACCTTGGGCATTCCGTACACCACGCACGACGCCTCGTCCTGGGCAAAGGTCATCGCGCCCTTCTCGCGCAGGCGCAGCAAGCCCTCCGCACCGTCCTTGCCCATCCCGGTCAGGATGCCGGCGAGGATCTTCGGGCCGAGGCCTGCGTCCACTGCCGACTTGAACATGACGTCGACCGCGGGCCGCTGGTGCCATACCTGGGGGCCGTCGGTCACCCGCAGCCGCCATTGCTCGCCCTGTTTCTGGATGAGCATGTGAAAATTGCCCGGCGCCACATAGGCATGGCCCGGAAGCAGGAGATCGCCGTCCGCCGCCTCCGATACCCGGAAGGCGCAAAGCTGGTCGAGCCGCTGGGCAAACGTCCGCGAGAACATCGCGGGAATGTGCTGGACGATCGCGATCGGCGGCAGGCCTCCCGGAAGCCGCGTGAGCACTTCGCGCAATGCTTCGGTGCCTCCCGTCGAGGCCCCCAGGAGAATGAGCGAGCGCCCGCCCGTCATGCGGGGCGGACCCGAGACCTGGATCGGCGGCGTGGTTCCGGGCCGGAACGGCGGCGTCGTCACAGGCCTGAAGGGAGGAGCCGTGAGCGGTTTTCCCGCAGTTGGAATCGGCGGTGTCGTGGCCGGGCGTGCGACCGGAGCCGGCGCCGCGGCGGCACCGGGCCGCTTCGGGCGCAGCTTGGCGGCAGCGGCGGCCTTTATCTTGATGAGCAGCTGCGGACCGAGATCGCCGATGGAATACGAGCCGGCCGGCTTGCCCAGCACATCGATAGCGCCAAGCTTGAGCGCCTCGAAGGCGAACTCCGAGCCGTTCTGCGTGAGGGAACTCATCACGATCACCGGCATCGGTCTCTGCTCCATCAGGATCCGCAGGAACGTCAGACCGTCCATCCGCGGCATTTCCAGGTCGAGCGTGAGCACGTCCGGCGTGAGCGCGACGATCTTGTCCCTAGCCATGTAGGGATCGACCGCTGTTCCTACAACCTCGATCTCGGGATCGGCGGCGAGCACATCGGTCACGACCTTTCGCACGACCGCAGAATCATCGACGACTAGGACGCGGATTTTTCGGGTGGTCGTCATGGGCGGGCTCCGGGCGGACGGCGATAAATGGCGGGTTTGACCATCGTCAGCGAATGACGGATTCCCGTCAGGCTCTCCGAGTGGCCTACGAAAAGGTATCCTCCCGGCACAATGTGCCGGGAGAGCTTGTTGACCAATTCCTCCTGAGTCGGCCGGTCGAAGTAGATCATCACGTTGCGGCAGACGACGATTTGGAACGGCTCCGAGAATGGGAATGCGTCGCCGATGAGGTTCAGGTACGAGAAATTGACCTGGTTCTGCACCACGGGCTTGATGCGGAAATTGCCTTCCTGTGGACCAAAGCCCTTCTGGAAATACTTCCGGATCAGTTCGGGCGAGACATGCCCCGATATCGCCTCGTCGCGATAGATCCCCGCGCGGGCCTTGTCCAGTATCCTTCTCGAGATGTCCGTGGCCTCGATCTCCCAGTCCCAGTCGGGAGCCGATTTAGGGAGAGCCTCGGCAGTCTCGATCGCCAGCGAATAGGGTTCCTCGCCACTTGACGAAGCAGCGCTCCATATCCGGAACGCACGCCAATGCTCTTCACGCCTCCGCGCCGACATCTCCGGGATCACCGTGTTCCTGAGGAAATCAAAATGATGGATCTCCCGGAAGAAGAAGGTGTGATTGGTGGAAATCGCATCGATGAGGTTGCCGACCTCCTCCTCCGCACTGTCGGTGCGCAGGAAGTCGCAATACTCGTTGATCGAGGCGATTTTCGTTGCCCGCAAGCGCTTGCCCAAGCGCGCCGTGACCAGTTCTCTCTTGTCAGAGCCCAAGTTGATACGGCTGCGCTCGTAAACTAGCTTGCGGATGAATTCGTAGTCGCTGTCCCGCATACGGGTCTTTCCATTAATCGGCAAGATGCGTCACGAGTGTAGCCATCCGGCGCCAAAATGCCGCGCCCGACGTGCCGTAGCTCCCGGTATTCACTCAGCGCCGCCTCGGACAGCTTTAGGAAATCTGGTCAATCACCGTCGCCGCGGCGGCTGCCCCATTCCCTAGGCAGTTTCTGCCGCTCCCGATAGTTATTTGGGTGGATCACCCGGATTCTTCGTATCCGGATGCGAATCAAAATTCGTATTCGCTTGATGATAAATAATTAAAATCTGGCTGAGATTCACTGGCACCTCCCCTGCTATCAACGGTGCCATGATCGAACCGCTGACGGCATCCAACAACTACCAGCTCGCCTGCAGGATGCTGGATGCCGCCTCGCTTCGCCACGAGGCGATCGCCTCCAATATCGCGAACGCCGAAACTCCTGGCTACAAGCGCCTTGAGGTTTCAGCGAGCTTTGTGAGCGAGCTTCGGGCCAGCGTCGCCCGCGGCGATTTCGCGCAGGTCACCGCGTCGCTGAAGCCGGTTCTCGAGGAAGATCTGCACGCCCAGAGCGTTCGCCCCGACGGCAACACGGTCGAGATCGAGAAGGAACTGCTCGAGATGAACCGCAACTCCGCGGAGCACGAATTCCTCAGCCAAGTCGTCACCACCAATCTGAAGCAGCTCAAGATGGCCATCACCGGCCGCACCTACTGAGAAGCGCCTTTCCTGGCAGCCAGCCCCCCCGCGTATGAATCTGATCTCCGGCATCGATGTCACCGCCTCGGCGCTCAACGCCCAGAAGACCCGGCTCGACATCATCGCGCAGAACATCGCCAACGCCCAGACGACGCGCACCGCCGCCGGCGGTCCCTACCAGCGCCAGCTCGTTTCGTTCGAGACCGAACTCCTCAACCAGGCCGTCTCCGGCGAAATCTCTTCGGGACAACCCTCTGCCAAGGGAGTCCGCATCGGCGCGATCAAGAGCGACCCGACCCCCGGCGAGCGGATCCGCGATCCTTCCCATCCCGATGCCGACGCCCAGGGCATGGTCACGATGCCCAACGTCAATCTCGCTTACGAAATGGTCGACCTCATCACCGCAACCCGTTCCTACGAGGCCAACCTCGCCGTCGCGAAGAACGGACGCGAGATGGCACAGCGCACCCTCCAGATCGGTCAGTGACCCTCCCCATGTCCTCCGTCTCCTCCATCACGTCGCCCCTGACCAGCATCTATGCGCGCATCGCCGCGACGCAGAATTCCCCGACGACCGCCGCCGGAGCCGCCGCCCTCACCGACACAAAGGCCGCGCCGGCCAGCGAATCATTCTCCAAGGTCTTCGACCAGCTCGTCAGCTCCGTCGAGGACAAGCAGGCCGCCGCCAACGAGGTCACCCGTCAGGTGCTTCTCGGCGAATCCAGCCAGCTTCACCAGAGCGTCATCGCCATGCAGGAGGCCTCCGTCGCCCTCTCCCTCATGGTGGAGACCCGTAACAAGGTGGTCGAATCGTACCAGGAACTCATGCGGATGAACGTCTGAGGTCCATCTCGCCTGATCCCCTATGAAAGCCTTTGCACAATCCCTTCTCTCCCTCTGGAAGCAGCTCGGACTGAACCAGCGAGTCTCGCTCGTCATCGCAGCCCTCGTGGTCATCGTCGGGTTCGCCGCCCTCGTCATCTGGTCGCGCCGACCCGATTACCAGCTGCTTTACGGCCGCCTTGGGGAGAAGGACGCCGCAGCCATCATCAGCCAGCTGCAGTCGCAGAACACCCCCCACAAGATCGCCGCCGGCGGCGGCGCGGTCTACGTGCCCGCCGACCAGGTCTACCGGCTCCGCATGGAGCTCGCATCCAAGGGCCTCCCCAGCGGCGATGGCGTGGGCTTCGAGATCTTCGACAAAGGCCAGTTCGGGCTCAGCGACTTCGTCCAGCGCACCAATTACCTGAGAGCCCTCCAGGGAGAGCTCAGCCGCACCATCGCCCAGCTCCACGGCGTCCGCTCAGCCCGCGTGATGATCGTCCAGCCGGAAAACCGCCTCCTTCTCACCGACCAGGGCATCAAGCCCACCGCCTCCGTTTTCGTCGAGCTCGCCGGCAACCGCCTCGAGACCGAGGCCGTCAACGCCATCCGCAACCTCGTCGCCAATTCCGTCCAGGGGCTCCAGCCCGACCAGGTCGCCGTCGTCGACAATCAGGGCCGCGTCCTCTCCGAGGAGCTCAAGCAGGATCCCACCCTCGGCACCGCCTCCAGCCAGATGCGCTATAAGCAGCAGGTCGAGGACTACCTCAGCCGGAAGGTCGAAACTATGCTCTCCCAAGTCATCGGCCCCGGCAACGCCGTCGTCCGCGTCTCCGCCGAGATCGAGACCGACGCCACCACGCTCACCGAGGAGAAATACGATCCCGAGGGCCAGGTCGTCCGCACCCAGACCATCGCCGAGGACAGCGCCAACACGACTGAGTCCCGCGCGGGCGGCGTTGTCGGCGTGACCGCCAACGTCCCCGACAAGGCCGCCGCAGCAGCGGCAGACAGCGCCAAGCCCACCTCGACCAACGAGACCAGCCGCAAAAACCGCACGACCACTTACGAGATCAACCGGACCACGACCAACATCGTTCGCAATCCGGGAACCGTCAAAAACCTCTCGGCTGCAGTGTTCATTGCCCAAAGGCCGGCCGCCGCCGGTGCCGCTCCCGCCAAGCGGTCCGCCGAGGAGATCTCCTCGCTCCGCCAGCTCGTCATTAACGCCCTCGGCGTGCACGCGGCGGCCGGCCAGTCCCTCGACAACCTCGTCAGCCTCCAAGAGGTGCCGTTCCAGGTGCCACAGGTCGCGGCCCAGGTTGAGCAGATCCAGAGGGAGACCCGCGTCGCCACCTGGATCGAGACCGCCAGCCGATATGTCGCCCTGGCCGTCGCCCTCGCCGCCCTCTTGATCTTCTGGCGCCTCCTCAGCCGGCAGAAGCCCGAGCCCGTCCCCGTCGAGCTCCTCACCGAGGCCCCCGCGAGCGGCCAGCGCTCCCTCCCCCGCCAGGGCACTGTCACGCCCGAGCTCCTGAACGAGCTCATCCGGCAGAAGCCGGCTAATATCGGCGTCGCCCTCCGTGATTGGGCCACCGTCAAGAAGAACTGAACCCGCCCCGATCGCCCCATGGCCGACATCGAATACTCCAAGCTCAGCCGCCACCAGAAGCTCGCCATTCTGCTCATTTCGATCGGACCCGAAGCGGCTGCCGAGGTGCTGCGGCAGTTCGATGACAACGACGTCGAGATGATCTGCCGCGAGATGACCACCTTCTCGATGGTCTCCGAGGAGATCCAGCGCCAGGCGATGGAGGAGTTCTCGGGCATCATCGCCAACGGGCTCGGCTCAGCGCTCGGCGGCCTTTCCTACGCCCAGCGCACCCTCGAGATCGCCAAGGGCGATTACAAGGCCTCCTCGATCCTCGGGCGCGTCGGCGGCCCGGTTGGCACCTCCGTCGACGTCATCAAGGACATCAGCGAGATGGAGGGGCGCCAGATCTTCAACCTCATCAAGGACGAGCAGCCCCAGACGATCGCGTTCGTGCTCTCCTACCTCGATCCCTCCAAGAGCTCCGAGATCTTCACGCTCCTCAGTCCCGACATGCGCGAGGAGGTCATCGAGCGCCTCGGCACGATCGAGAGCACCTCGCTCGACCTTGTGGGCAAGATCGTCCGCAGCCTCGGCAAGCACTTCGACACCAAGGCACGGCCCACCTTCCACCACAGCGGCGGCGTCCGCTCGGTCGCCGAACTCCTCAACAGCCTCGAGAAGGAGATGAGCAAGGGCCTCCTTGCCCGCCTCGAGGAGCGCAACGCCGCCCTCGGCGGCCAGGTGCGCAAGAAGATGTTCAGCTTCGAGGACCTCGGCCGGCTCCAGGCGGCCGATCTGCAGCGCGTCCTCCGCGAGGTCGATTCCAACAACCTTGCCGTCGCGATGAAGTCGGCCTCCGAATCCCTCCGCGAAAAGATCTTCGCCTCGATATCCAAGCGCGCCGCCGAGAGCCTCCGCGACGAGATCGGGATGCTCGGGCCCGTGCGCCTCAAGGATGTCGAGACCGCCCAGGACGCAATCATCCACGTCGTTCACCGCCTCGAGGAGGAGGGACAGATCTCCCTCGACGCCGAGCAGGCCGTCGTCGCCTGACCATGGAGCACGCCAGACTAATCACCTTCGACCGCTCGCTGACCGGTGCCCACATCTCCGGCCGCTCCGACCGCATCTACACCGAAGAGGAAGTCGAAGCCGTCCGCAAGGACGCCTACCGCAAGGGACAGGACGCCGCCCGCGCCTTTGCCAACCAGCAGATGGTCGAGATCCGCACCGATGTGCAACACCTCCAAGAGGGGATCTTCGCCAAGCTCACCGATATCGAGCCCGCCATCCTCCTCGAACTCCGCGCGTCCCTCCCCGAACTCGCGATGGACATCGCCCGCCGCCTCATGGCCGGCTACGAACCGCCCTCCGATGTCGTCGAGCGCATCTGCACCGAGGCCCTCGACCAGCTTTTCCCAGAGCGCGAGAACCTCGAGCTCATCCTCAGCCAGAGGGACGTCCAGCTCATCACCCAGCTCAATCCCGAGTGGCTCCAGCGCTACCCCGGCATTCAACTCCGATCCGATTCCAATCTCGCCCCCGGCGACTGCCAGGTGCGCAGCAGGTTCGGCCTCACCGACGCCCGCCGCGTCACCAAGCTCGAAACCCTGTCCCTCGGACTCAAGGGGTCATCCTGACCGCCGACGCCAATGCAGGCCGTTGCTCCACTGATTGATGCCCTTCGCAGCCAGGTGCGCGCCATCCCCGCCACCCAGCGGCTCGGCTCGGTCACGGGCGTCACCGGCCTCATCATTGAGTCGGAAGGCCCCAATGTCGGGCTCGGCGAACTCTGCATGCTCCGCTCGGGCCGCGACGACGTCTCCGTCCTCGCCGAGGTCGTCGGATTCCGCGAGCACAAGGTGCTCCTCATGCCGCTTGGCGACACCTCCGGCCTCCATGCCGGATGCGAGGTCGCCGCGTGCGACCGCCCTCCCGTCCCCACGCCAAGCCCGGCGCTGCTCGGCCGCGTCCTCGACGCCCTCGGACGCCCGATGGACGGACTCGGCTTCATCCCCCTCGAGCCCGGCGACCCGCAGTCCAGCCTCCCGCCCCACCCGCTGCGCCGTCAGCGCATCAAGCAGACCTTCGTCACCGGCGTCCGCGCCATCGACACCTTCGTCCCCCTCGGCCGCGGCCAGCGTCTCGGGCTTTTCGCAGGCTCCGGCGTCGGCAAATCGACCCTGCTCGGGATGATCGCCCGCGGCGCCGAAGCCGACGTCGTCGTTGTCGCGCTCGTCGGCGAGCGCGGCCGTGAGGTGCGCGAGTTCATCGAGAAGGATCTCGGGGTGGACGGCCTGTCCCGCTCCGTCGTCGTCGTCGCCACGTCCGACACTCCCGCGCCCCTGCGCCTGCGCGCCGCCTTCACCGCCACGAGCATTGCCGAGGCCTTCAGGGACGACGGCAAGAACGTGCTGCTTCTCTTCGACTCGGTCACCCGCTTCGCCATGGCACAACGCGAGATCGGGCTCGCGATCGGCGAACCCCCCGCTTCGCGCGGCTACACTCCCTCGGTCTTCGGTCTGCTCCCGCGCCTTCTCGAGCGCGCCGGCGCCGGCGAGGAGGGCGCCATCACCGCGCTCTACACGGTCCTCGTCGAGGGTGACGACCTCAACGAGCCCGTCACCGACGCCGTCCGCGGCATCCTCGACGGCCACATCGTGCTCTCGCGCACGCTCGCCAATTTCAATCATTACCCCGCCATCGATGTGCTGGAGAGCGTCAGCCGCCTCTCCCGCGACATCTGTTCTCCCGAAGAGGTCGCGCTCGTCAGCCGCGCGCTCGAACACCTGGCGCTGTACCGCAAGAATGAGGACCTCATCACGGTCGGCGCCTACCAGAAGAACTCGAGCCCGGCTCTCGACCAGGCCATCGCCCTCTACGACCCCCTACGCAACTTCCTCCGCCAGGGCGTCAGCGAACGCGTGCCGCGAGCCGACAGCTTCAGCGCTCTCAACCGGATCATCAAATGAAACGGTTCCGCTTCAGCCTCCAGTCGGTTTCCACGCTCCGGTCGCTCCGGGAGCTGCAGGCGAGGGAGAGCCTCGCCGCCGCCATCCGCGTTTGTGAACAGACGGAACTCGCCCTCGCCGAGGTGCGCGCCCGGCGCGACCTTCTCGAGGATCTCGTGCGCTCGGGGAGGGCATTCACCCTCCGCGCCGCCGAGCACGTCGCCTTCCTCGAATCCCTCGGCAGCGTCCGCAGCGACGAGACCGCCGCCCTCAAGGCCGTCGCCGACGCCCGCATCGTGCGCGACCGGCGCCTCGACGAATACTATGCCGCCGCCCGCGCCATGAAGGTCATCGACAAACTCGAGGTGCGTGCCCGCGCCGCCCACCGCATCGCGGCCGATCGCGAGGCCCAGATCGCCCTCGACGAACGCGCCGGCAGCGCCGCCGCCCGCGCCTCTCACCGCTACTTGTCATGAAATTGCTGCGCAACCCCGCCGTGCTCGTCATCCTCGGCCTCGTCACCGGCCTCAGCATTGGCCTGGGCTGGTTCTGGCGCGCCGCCGACACCATCGCCGCCCGCGTCATCGCCAAGCGCGCCGCCGTCGAGGAGGCCAAAAAGCCCGCCGCCCCCTGGGGCTTCTGGACTATCGAGATCGAAAGCCTCGCCAACGAACTCAAGGACGAACGCGCACGGCTCAAGCAGCAGGCCGACCAGTTCGACCAGCGCGAGGCCCGCTTCGCCGCCGAGCGCCAGGAACTCGACAAGGTCCGAGCTGAGATCGAGGGCCTGCGCCGAGAGATCGCGACCAAGGTCGTCGAGATCCGCGCCGACGAGTCCAAAAACCTCCGCACCCTCGCGCAGACCTATACCAGCCTCACTCCCCGCGCCGCCGTCGCCATCTTCAAGGAGATGGATGACGCCACCGTGGTGAAAATCCTCTCCCTCATGAAATCGGAGTCGGTCGCCCCGATCTTCGAGGAAATGAGCCGTGCCGGTGCGGATCCTGCCCTCGCCAAGCGCGCCGCCGCGCTCTCGGAAAAACTCCGGGTCGTGCGTGCAGCCCGCGCCTCCGGCGGCTCCTGACGTTCTTTCAATCGCCAGCGGCGCCCCAGGCCGCATTTCAGCTTCAATCCAAGCGCCAGGGACGGCGCTTTTTCGTGCATCCATGGATGGATCTTCCCCGTGAACCTCTCCCTTCCATCCACCTCCACCGCCCCCGCCGCCGCATCTTCCGGCGTGCTCCCGGCTGCCGCCGCGTCCTCCTCATCGGCTTCGACCGAAGGCGCCGGCGCCGCATCTCCGTTCTCCGATGTCCTCGCCGCAGCAGGCACTTCGGCCCAACAGACCGACTCGGCGCCCCAGGCCGCCGCCCCCGGTGGCGCAGAAACTACCGTTGGCAACCAGGCCCAGCCGGCTGCAATCCAGCTCTCCGAAATCCAGTCTTCCGCAACGAATGGCGCCGCGAACACGGCCCCCCGCGCCCGGAATTCCTCCCCGGACACTGTCTCCGACTCTGATTCAAACGACACCGAGGAAACCGCAGACGAGACTGCGCAGGATGACTCGCAGACCGACACGCCGCTCACCCTGATTTCCCTTCTCATCTCCGCCTGCCCCGCGGCACCCGTCGCCATCTCCATGGAGCAGGCCTCCGCTCCCGCCGACCCGGTCGCCACCTCCGACACCGAGGCCGTCCCGGTCGGCTTCCCGGAATCACCAGGCAATTCTTTCCAGGAGTCCGACAGCGCCACTGCGCCCGCCTCGGCCGATCAAGCGGGAGTTGCCGGCGCCCGCGTTTCCCTCACCTCCGCCTTCGCGCTTGCCGCCTCCGACGGCACCGGGGCTGCGGATGCCATAGCCGTTTCCCCGGAAACACCTTCCTCGTCCGGTCTCCAAGGGCTGCAGGATCCCACCTTGCCTCTAGACGTGGCAAACGTTGCCGCCTCCGACGGCGCCGCCGACGCATCCACCAAGGCTCTCCCCCTTCCGCAGACCGGAACTCCCACCGCAGCCGCCACGGCGGCCCGCTCCCAGCTCCTCGAGGCGACTCCCTCCGCCACAGGCGCGATGGAATCCTCCGGGACCGACTCCGGCGCGATCCAGCTTCCGGCCACGTCCGCCGACGCCAGTCGGTCCATCCTCACCGCCGATCCATCCGTTTCCGACATCCTCGCCGCTCCGACCACACGGATCTCACAGGACGCAGCAGCGTCCGTCCTCGAGCCCGAACGCCCGGCTGCCGGCTCGATGCAGGCCACCTCGGCGACCGCCTCGGCCGGGGAAAATTTTGCCTCCCTGGAGACGGCCTCGGGCGACCCGGGGTCATCGGACTCATCGGACAGCTCCGGTTCGTCCGGAGAAGATACATCACTAATAACTTATAACCAATCTCTTAGATCGCAAAGGACCGCTGTTGGCATCGGCAGTGCTACTACTCCGTCCGCAATGCAAGAATCCGCCAAATACGCGACGCGCCAGCGCTCCCTGTCCTCGTCGGATTCCAGTGCATTAAAGCTCGGCGCCAGCCTCGCGGCCGCCTTTTCGACGAGTTCGTCCTCGGCGGCATCCGCCGCGATGGTCCATGAATCCTCGACGGCGACCGCAACGGCAGCGAGCCACGCCGCCGCTGCGGTTGAGGCGGTCATCAGCGCCGCCGAGCGTGCGACCACAGCCAATCACTCCAGCGTCGAAATGAAGCTCTCCTTCGCCGACGACACCCGCCTCTCGATGCGGGTCGAGCTGCGCGGCGGCACCGTGTACACGACTTTCCGCACCGACTCGACCGGATTGCGCGAAGCTCTCGAAGGGCAGTGGCAGTCGACCGCGCCTGCCGAGCTCTCCGTCGGCGACCGGGTCCTGCGTGTGGCGGATCCTGTCTTCTCCTCTTCCTCCGGCTCAGACCTCTCCGACACCTCCAGCGGCACCTCGACTGGGCAGCAGCCCGACTCCCGGCGTTCTTTCGCCTCCGAGAACCCCGGCGAGACGTTCAGCTTCTCCAGTCTCCAATCCGAGGATGACTCCGAGGCCCAGCCGGCCGGGGTCACCTCCACTGCCAGGCCATCGACCTCCATCCGCCTCAACGCACTCGCCTGATACCACCGCCATGTCCTCCGTCTCATCCCTCAGCAGCACGACCAGCACCTCGTCCACCACCAGCAGCACGTCGACAAGCTCGACCACGAGCAGCAGCACGCTGACCACTGCCGATTTCCTGCAACTGCTCGCCGTGCAAATGCAGAATCAGGACCCGATGAATCCCATGGAGGACACGGCGTATCTCGCCCAGCTGGCGCAGTTCACCTCCCTCGAACAGGTCAGCAGCCTCTCCGACGAAGTCACCTCGTTGCGCAGCGACCAGCAGAAGGCCGCCGCCGCCAATTATCTCGGCCGCACGGTCACGATGGATGATGGCAACGGCGGCACCGTCACGGGCGAAGTCACCGCGGTCAACACTTCGGAGGATACTCCGACGCTCGAAGTCGACGGCACCTATTACTCCCTTTCCAGCCTCATCTCTGTCACCTCCTCGTCAAGTTCGTCATCGTCCACAACTACGACGAGCTGATTCCAGTCAGGCCCGTCACTTTAAACCAAAAACCCACGATCAACCATGGCACTCATCGGCACCCTCACTTCAGGCGTAAGCGCCCTCAAGACCTTCACCACGGGGCTTGACGTCATCGGCAACAACATCGCCAACATCAACACCACGGGATACAAGGCCTCGAAGGTCAACTACACCGACACCTTCAGCAATACGCTCCAGGCTTCCTCGGCCGCCACGAGTACGTCGGCCGGCGACGCCGCGGTCCAGGTGGGCACCGGCGTTCAGGTCGGCAGCATCAACACCGACTTCACCCAGGGCTCACTCACCGAGACCGGCACGACCACTGACCTCGCGATCTCCGGCAACGGTTACTTCGTGGTGGAGGACACGGCGACCGGCGCCTACTACGTCACCCGCGACGGATCCTTCCATTTCGACTCGAGCGGCAACCTGCTCACGTCCGATGGGTACGCGGTGCTCGACAGCTCGGGCTCGCCCATCACGATCACCAACTGCACCGATTCGAGCGGCAACACAATCACGTACGACTCGACCGCCTCGGTCAGCATCAGCAGCGACGGCATCATCACCGCCTACGATTCGGCCGGCACCGCCTACACCGGCCAGACGGTTGGCCTCATGAGCATCGCCGACCAGTCCAAGCTCACGAAGAAGGGCTCCAACCTCTACGATTTCTCCGCCACCGGTTCGACGATCGCTTCGAACATGGGCACTGCGGGGACCAGCGGGCTCGGAACCATCGCTTCGGGTGAACTCGAGTCCTCCAATGTCGACCTCACCGCCCAGTTCGCAGACATGATCACGACCCAGCGCAGCTTCCAGGCCGCCTCCCGGCTCGTGACGGTGTCCGACACGGTTCTCGAGGATATCGTCAATCTGAAGCGCTGAACCCCTCCCCTTCCCGAGGCTGACCGCCCCGCCCCGTCTCATGCCTGCAAAACCCGAAGCCGCCGCTCCCGAAGCCAAGCAGGCTGCGCCCGCCGCCGCCGCAGAAGCCGCCTCTCCCGAAGCTAAACAGGGAGAGAGCCCGAGCCTGATCGCCAGCCTCCTGCCCGCGATCATCGTCGTCGTCCTCACCCCCGTGCTCACATGGGCCGTCGCCGAGTTCGTTCTGATCAAGCGTCTTGAGAAGCGTCTGGCCTCCGTGGCGAGCGCCCAGGTCGAGCCCTCCGCAAAACCTGCCGCCGCCGAGGCATCCGAAGGCGGTGGCGAAGCCAAAGAGCCCAAGAAGGGCGAGCCCGGCGCCTCCGCGAACACCTATGAGTTCAGCAACGTCGTGGTGAACCTCGCCGGGACGATGGGCACCCGCTACCTCAAGGCCACCTTCCTCGTCACCGGAAGCGACCCGACCCTCCACTCTGTCTTCGAGGGCAACAAGCCCAAGCTCACCGACGTCACCCTCAACATCCTCTCGTCGCTCACCCTCCCCGATCTCGAGGAGGCCGGCGCAAAGAACGTCATCCGGGAGAAGCTCGTGGCCGCCTATAACCAAGCCCTGGGCAAGCGGGTGGCCGAACAGGTGTATTTCTCCGATTTCGTCGTACAGTGACGCGGCTCCCCGCCTCCTCCTGAATCCCTGATTCCCATGGCCGACGATCCCAACAAGGCTGCGGACGTCAATGCAGTGCTCGATCAGTCCGAGATCGACCGCCTGCTCTCGCAGCAGACCGCCGCACCCAAGCAGCAGGTCTTCCAGGCGACCGCCTCGCGGCACTTCGTCGAGGGCAATATCAAGATCGAGCCCTACGACTTCCGGAATCCGGTCTTCCTCACCGAGATGGAGCTGCGGCGGCTCCGTCTCCTGCATGAGGATTTCATCCGCTACCTCTCCGCCCGCCTTTCCCTGTTCCTGCGCATGGAGTTCGGCCTGAAGATGGCAAAGCTGACCACGCTCGCCTACTCCAAGTTCACCGACTCCCTCCCGAGCCCCACCCACCTCTGCCTGTTCAAGACCGAGCCACTCCTCGGCGTTGGCATCATCGATATCAACCCGCGCCTCGCGCTGACCATCGCCGACCGCATGCTCGGAGGCCGCGGGCACTCCGTGAAGCTCGAGCGCTACCTCACCGAGATCGAAATCGCCCTGATCGAGGACATCATCACCATTTTCCTCGAGGAATGGTGCGCCCAGTGGAAGAACGAACAGGAGCTCCACCCGATGATCATCGGGCATGAGAACAACGGGCGGTTCCTGCAGACATCCCCCAACGACGCCATCGTCCTCGCCCTATCGCTTGAAGCCAGCTTCGGCGACTGCTCGGAACAGATCCAGATCGGCATCCCCTACTACACGATCGAGCCCATCGTGCGGAAGATGCAGTCGCGCCGTCAGAAGGATAACGCGTCGACCACCGTCGAGAAACGCTCCGCGTGGCTTCCCTCCTACAACCACATCCAGGTGCCCGTGCGCGCCGAGTGGAACGCCTGCGAGGTCAACCTCCGCGAGATCATCAACCTGCGCGTCGGAGACGTCATCGAGCTCCCCCCCACCTTGTTTGAGAACACCCGCGTGCTCCTGAACGGCGCACCGAAGTTCGTCGGAAAGATCGGCCTCGATTCCGATCACGTCGCAGTCCAGATCACCCAAAAGATTCCCCAGCCGACCGAAAACGCCAATCATGACGGACGAAAAGACACTTGATGTTGTGCTCGATGTGAAGGTGAAGGTGACCGTGCAACTCGGTTCCTGCACCCTTGCCATGCGCGAAGTGCTCGAACTGGCGCCCGGTGCCGTGGTTCAGCTCAGCCAGCATGCAAACGACCCCGTGGGCCTCTATGCCAACGACAAGCTCATCGCCTACGGCGAGGTCGTCGTCGTCGAAGACAATTTCGGCATCAAAATTACCGAGCTCGTCGGTTCGGAGAAGAACTGACTCCAGGGCCATGCGCGCCTTTCTCCTTCTGTGCCTATGCGCGACCTGCCTGGCGGCCGCCGAGCCCGCTGCTCCGGACGCTGCCGACCGGGTCATCTATCCAAGAGCCCAGACGGACAAGGTGTCATCGGCCGCTGACCACGACGGCTGGAGCCGCATGCCCCTGCTCATCGGCGCGCTCGCCCTCGCCGGCGCCGGTGCCTGGTGGCTCTGGCGCAGCCGCGGACTCTCCCTTCCCGGCATGCGCGCCAACCGCCGCCTCCAAATCGAGGAGACCCGCTCCCTCGGCGGACGCCAGTACCTCGTTGTCGCCTCGTGCGACCGCCGCCGGCTGCTGCTCGCCGTCACGCCGGGCCGCATCAAGCTGCTCTGCGAACTGGAAAGCGCGGAAAAAGAGGGGGAGTCGTGAACCCCATCCTCCGGCTGATCAAGAGCATCCTGTTTTGCGGTCTTCTCGTCCCCGCAGCAACACTCTGCGCCCAAAACCAGTCCGGAGCCGTCCTCCCTGCGATTTCCACCTCTCGCCCGGCGGCAACCCCCGCAGCCGCCCCGCCGAGCCCGTCGGCACCAGCCTCCGCCACCGCAAAGCCTTCCGAGCCCCTCCGCCTCACTCTCAACCTCGAAGGTTCCGAACGACAGGGCGACGTCAGCGTCGCGATCCAGATCGTCGCCCTGATGACGCTTCTCACCCTCGCGCCATCCCTGGTCATCCTCATGACCAGCTTCACGCGCATCGTCATCGTCCTCGGCTTCGTGCGCTCCGCCATCGGCGTCGCCAATGCCCCCGCAAACCAGATTATCGTCGGCCTGGCCCTCTTCCTCACCTTCTTCATCATGGGCCCCGTCTTCGATCGCATGAACACCGAGGCCCTCCAGCCCTACATGGATGGAAAGATGTCCTCGACGGATGCCCTCGACAAGGCCTCCGTGCCTCTCAAAGAGTTCATGCTCAGGCAGACGCGCACGCGCGATCTCGAGTTCTTTCTCGAGCTCGGCCGCTTCGGGCCCACTTCCGTCAAGAATCTCCCCCTCCGCGTGGTGATTCCGGCGTTCGTCATCAGCGAGCTCCAGACGGCATTCCAGATGGGGTTCCTTCTGTTCCTGCCGTTCCTGGTCATCGACCTGCTCGTCTCATCAACCCTGATGTCGCTGGGCATGATGATGATGCCCCCGGTTGCGGTATCGCTGCCCTTCAAGCTCCTCCTCTTTGTCCTCGTCGACGGCTGGCACCTCGTCGTGCGCGCGCTCGTCGACAGCTTCCACCAATGACACCCGATCTGGCCATCGATCTCTTCAAGTCGACGCTTCTTTTTGCCCTCTACGTCGTCGCCCCGTTCCTGATCGTTTCGCTCGTGGTCGGCCTCGCCACCAGCCTCATTCAATCGGTCACCAGCCTCCAGGAACAGACCCTGACTTTTGCCCCGAAGCTGGTCGCCCTCGGAGCCACCGGTCTGCTCCTGGGCCCGTGGCTTCTGCGCTCCCTCGTCGAATTCACCACTTCGGTATTCGCCAGAATGGGATCGATGGGGCCTTGAGGCCGGCGACTCGAGACCGCCTCTCCCATCCTCCCTGCCTCGGATGGCGCGCCGCGTCCCATGTCGTTCGACCTAATCTTCACCTGGCTGATGGTGCTGCTCCGCGCGAACGGCATCGTGCTGCTGCTGCCGACACTCGGCGCGCGCCCGCTCCCGATCCCGCTGCGAATCAGCTTCTCGCTCTGTTTCGCCACCCTTCTCTACGGCATCGTCCCCCACGCCAGCATCGCTGGCATGAACAACGCCGGCCTTATCCTCGCCGCCGCGGGCGAGGTCCTTCTCGGCCTGACCATGGGATTCGTCGGCCGGCTCATCTTCGCCGGCATCGAGATGGCCGGCCGGCTCATCGTCAATGAGATTGGCTTGGTCGCCGGCCCCGGCTTCGACGCCCCGTCGCCCGAACACGAGCCACTCCCCTCCTTCATCTCGATGTTCGCCGGCATGTGCTTCTTCCTCTCCGGCGCCCACCTCGGAGTTTTCCGCGCCTTCGTCCGGTCGTTCTACCTCGCCCCGGCCGGAGCCCCGTCGTTCAGCCACGGAGCCGCCGAGACCCTCGTGCAGCTCTCCGAAAACTCGATCGAGCTCGGCGTCCGCATCGCCGCTCCCTTCATCGCGCTGAATTTCCTCACGAATCTCGCTTTCTCCATCCTCGGCCGCGCCGTGCCCCGCATGGGCGTGTTCGTCATCAGCTATTCGGCGCGTGTGCTCCTGGGCATGGCCCTGCTCGCCGGCTCCGGCGCGCTTTTCACGCGCTACTTCGGGATGGAGTTCGACGCCCTGCCGCTGAGGCTCCTCCACCTGTTGCCCGCTCCCTGAGGGGAATGAGTTGCAGCTCGCTCGGGGCCCGAGGCCCGACAAGGCAAAATTTGCCGCCCGTGGAAATCCCCATTTCTGATTATCGGGAATTCTAGTGGTTCCTTTAATAAAATAGTCTCAACTTATTATAAAACAACATGTTCTGCAGCAACGAACAGCCTTGGCATCACCAGTGCTATTTCTGTTCCGGATGGCTGAAACCGACAGAGACCAAAAGACCGAACAGCCGACGGAAAAGCACATCTCCGATGCGATCGATCGCGGACAATTCGCGAGGTCGCCGGAGATCACCCTGGCTTTCGTGCTCACCGCGCTCCTCGGCGTCGTCTCGCTCACAATCAGCTCGGCCACCACCGATATAGCAACGTTCGCGGTCAACACCTTCTCCAGGATCGCCAGCATCGACCTCTCCATCGACACGGCTGCGGCGGCGCTCAACGGAGCGCTTCTCCTCTCGGGCCGCGTGCTTCTCCCCCTGTTGATCGCCTGCGCCGGAGCCGCGCTTCTCGCCGGCGGAATCCAGAGCGGATTCCAACTCACGCCCAAGGCGTTCGGCGTCCACTGGGAGCGCCTCAACATCATATCGGGGTTCGAGCGGCTCTTCACCAAGTCGACGATCGCCCATCTCGGGATCGATGTGCTCAAGCTCCTCGCGGTGGTCGGCGCGCTCTACGGCGGAGTCAAGACGATCGTCAACGACCCCCTTTTCCACTCCCCCGTTGATGCCAGCTACCTCGGCCAGTTTCTCCACCACGCCACCATGGCGCTCCTCGGCCGCATGCTTCTCGCCCTCGGGGTCATCGCCGCGATCAGCTACACGTACGAGATCTTCCGCACCCGGCACGAGCTCATGATGACCCGCCAGGAAGTGCGCGACGAGCGGAAGAACAACGAGGGCGACGCCCACGTCAAGTCGGCTCAGCGCCGCCTCGCCCGCCGCCTCATGCAGCGCCAGATGCTCGCCGCGGTCGCCACCGCCGACGTCGTCATCACCAACCCCACCCACTACGCCGTCGCCCTCAAGTACGAGCGCGGCGTCGACATCGCCCCGGTTGTCCTCGCCAAGGGAGAGAACCGCTTCGCCCTCCGCATCAGGGCCATCGCCACAGAAAACGAGGTTCCCATCGTCGAGAACCCGCCCGTCGCCCGCCTTCTCTACGCCGTCGGCCGCGTCGGCGAAGCCATCCCTGGCGACCTCTACAAGGCCGTGGCCCAGATCCTCGCCTTCGTTTACCGGACGCACCGGTACTACTTCTACCGCCTCAAAGCCCGCAGGGCCGAGGCCGCCCGCGCCTGAGTTGAGCCATGCCCACTTCCGCTTCAGCCCAGCTTAACCGCCTGCTCCAGCGCGCCGACCTGGTCTTCACCCTGGCGCTGTTCGGGACCGTCCTGCTGCTCATCCTCCCGGTTCCAGCGTTCCTGCTCGACACCTTCCTGGCGATCAACATCGGCGGCTCGCTGCTCGTCCTCCTCGTTGTCACCTACGTCAAGGATCCCCCCGAATTCTCCGGGTTCCCCACCGTACTGCTCGCCCTCACCCTCTTCCGGCTCGCCCTCAACATCAGCTCCACCCGGCTTATCCTGGTGAACGGCTACGCGGGCCACATCATCGATTCCTTCGGACGCTTCGTCGTTCAGGGCAACTTCGTCGTCGGCGCCGTCGTGTTCTGCATCCTCGTGGTGATTAATTTCGTGGTCATCACCAAGGGCGCGGGGCGCATCGCCGAGGTGTCCGCCCGGTTCACCCTCGACGCCCTCCCCGGCAAGCAGATGGCCATCGATGCCGAACTCAACGCCGGGATCATCGACGAGGTCACCGCCACCGCCCGCCGCATCAAGGTCCAGAAGGAGGCCGATTTCTACGGTGCGATGGACGGCGCCTCGAAGTTCGTCCGCGGCGACGCCATCGCCGGCATCCTCATCACTCTCGTCAACATCCTCGGCGGCTTCGCGATCGGCGTCTTCCAAATGGGCCTCTCGCTCACCGAGTCGCTCCAGAAGTTCACCCTCCTCTCGATCGGTGACGGCCTGGTCGCGCAGATCCCCAGCCTCGTCATCTCCGTCGCCGCCGGCCTCCTCGTTACTCGCGCCTCCGAGAATACCAACCTCGGCACGCACATCGGCCGCCAGCTTGTCCGCTACCCGCGCGCCATCGGCATCGTCGCCCTCATGCTTGCTTTCTTCGGCCTGCTGCCCGGCATGCCCCTGATTCCCTTCTTCACCCTCGCCGCCTTCGCCGGGTTCGTCTCCAAGGCGCTGCGCAAGGTCGAAGGCTCCGCCTCCGAGGAAGCCGAGGAAGCCGCCAAGACGGCCGCAGCCAGCACACTCACCGTCAAGGGAAAGAAGGGAGCCACCGCTTCCGCCGGGAGCGCTGCCGCGAACGCCTCGTCCGCCGTGAAGCCCGAGGACCTCCGCAAGCTCACTGAGATCGAGACCTTCGCCATTGAGATCGGCTACGGCCTCCTCGTCCATGCCGACTCGAAGACCGGCGGCGACCTTCTCGCCCGCGTGACCGGCGTCCGCCGCACCCTCGCCCGCGAGCGCGGCATCGTCGTTCCCCCGATCTCCGTTCGCGACAATCTCGAACTCGAGGCCAACGAGTATCGCTTCCTGCTGCGCGGAAAGACCATCGCCCGCGGCCAGATCATGCCCAACCGGTGGCTCGCGATGAACGTCACCGGCGCCAACGTCCGCCTCCGCGGCGTCCCCACCCGCGAGCCCGTCTTCAATCTCGAGGCTACCTGGATCGTCGAGGAGGAGCGCAAGACCGCCGAGCTCAACGGATTCACCGTCGTCGATGCCCCGTCCGTTCTCGTCACCCACCTCTCCGAATCCCTCAAGAACATCGCCCACCTGCTCCTCGGCCGCCAGGAGGTCCAGACCCTCATCGACCACGTCAAGGAAGGCCATCCTGCCCTCGTCGCCGAACTGCTCCCCGACTTGGTCAACCTCGGCATCATCCAGCGAGTCCTCCAGAATCTGCTCCGCGAGAACATCAGCATCCTCAACCTCCCGCTGATCCTCGAAGGCATCGCCGACTTCGCGTCCCTCTCCAAGAACCCCGACGACCTCTCCGAACTCGTCCGTCGCCGTCTCGGGCTCTACTTCGTTCCCGAATTCGAGTCCCGCCCAGGCGTCGTCAAGGCCATCACCCTCGATCCCCGCCTCGAGCAGTGGCTCGCCGGCAAGGTCCACCGCTCGCCCTCCGAAGTCGGCCTCGCCCTCGATCCCGCCACCGGCCACCACCTGCTCGGCGAGCTCAACCGCCGCGCCAACGAGATGGTCCAGAAAGGCGTGCCCGCCGTCCTCGTCGTCTCCACCGAGGTCCGGCTCCCGATCAAACGCTTCTTCGAGCCTTCGCTGCCCCGGCTCGCCGTCCTCAGCTTCCAGGAGCTTCCACCGGCCACCGAGATCGAGAACGCGGGAATCGTCCCCGTTCCGGCCCACCTCGCCCGCCAGCAGGAACCCGCCCTCAAGGCCGCCTAAACGCCTCCTTCGCCCCCATCCATGCTCGGAGCCCTTCCAACACCCCAGACGCCCCCCTGCTACCGCTTCGTGGTCCGCTCGGCCGAGGAGGCCGCGCAGCTCATCCGCGACCAGCTTGGCGCCAATGCCCGCGTCCTCTCGGTGAGGAACATTGGCTCGACGGGGTGGCGGCGCCTGTTCGGCAAGCCGCGCCTCGAGGTCATCGCCCAGGTGCCTCCGGCCGAGCCAGCCTCCAACGAGCCCATGGACACCGCTTCTGTCCACGCCGAGACCGATGGGCTCGCCGCCGCCGATGCGGACGACACCTTCATCCACCGCAGTCTCGCGCCCCGCCAGTTCTCCCGCAGTCAGCCCTTCCAGCCCAGCCTGCCCGACCTTCTTCGACGCTCCGGATTCAGCGACAAGCTCGTCAACCGGCTGGCCGCGAGCCGCTCGTTCAACGGCCTCGGCGATCGCCCCCTGCACCAATCCCTTGTCCAGGTCGCCGACGAGCTCCGCCGCCAGTTCGGCGGTCGCGACGCCCAACCGCTTCCCTCCCGTTCAGGTTTCTTCGGGCCGGCCGGCGTCGGCCGGACCACCGCTCTCTGCAAACGTCTCGCGATCGACGTGTTCCGCAACAGTCGCGCCGGCCGCGTCGTCAAAGTCGAGTTCGACCGCCCCAATCCCGCCGACCAGCTCGCCGTCTTCTGCGAGGCGCTCGGCATCTCGTTCGAGCACTATCCTGTCTCCCCGGCCGGCGACGACGGCTCCTTCGCCTACTTCGACCTGCCCGCGCTCTCCGTGCGCCGCCCGCAGGACAACGCCGCTCTCTCCCGCTTCTTCGACACCGAGAAGATCCAAGGACGCGTCCTCGTCCTCAACGCCGCCTACGACGCTTCGGTCCTCCGCGACTCCTATGCCGCGGGCCGCGACCTCGGTGCCACCCACATCATCTTCACCCACCTCGATGAGCTCACCCAATGGGGGAAGCTCTGGGACTACCTCCTCGACGACGGCCTCGTGCCGCTGTTCCTGGCCACCGGCCCGTCGCTCACCGGCGACTGCGAGGAAGACGTCCACGGCGCGATCCTGCGCCGCACCCTGCCCGGCGCCTGACCCAGCCCCCCCACCGCGCTCAATGAAAGCACTCTTCCTCGCCGGCGGCGCCGCCGGATTCCTTCTCTGCCTCGCAGCCGGCTTCAGCGCTGGCCGCGGAGCCGACGTCATCCTCCGCGACGCCGCGCTGGGCTGCCTCGCCGGCGCCCTGCTCGTGCGTTGGTTCTGGATGGTCCTCGTGAAAGGTTTCCGCGAGGCGCTCACGATCCACCGCCGCGCCGTCGAGGAAGCCGCAGCCCAGCAGCAGGCACAGGGGCATCCCCAGCCGGCCGCCGCCGCTCCCCCCCCCGCAGCAGCTCCCGCCGCCGCCTCGGCAGCCGCCAATCGTCTCTCGTCCTTCCCCACTCCCAAGCCAGTCACCCGATAACCCAGTAATGTCATGAGCTCCCAGTCCGCCGCCGTCGCCGAACTTTCTTCCAGCACCACCGTCTGGCGCGCCTATCAAGGGGTCTCCAGCAGCCCTCTCGATGAACGCGAGCTGATCGAGCGCTACCTGCCCCTCGTCCGCAACGTCGTCGACCGCATCAAGCTGAACCTGCCCTCGCACGTCGATGCCGACGATCTCTACAGCGTGGGCGTCACCGGTCTCATCGCCGCCGTCCGCAAGTACGATCCCTCCCAGGACAGCACTTTCGCCGCCTATGCCACCATGCGCATCCGCGGCGCCGTGCTCGACGAGCTCCGCCGCCTCGACTGGTGCCCCCGTCGCGCCCGCGCCAAGGCCCGCAAGATCAAGGAGGCCGTCAACGCCATCGAGCAGACCACCGGCGCCCCCGCGAGCGAGGAAGCCATCCAGAACCGGCTCGGCCTCTCCGATAAGGAGTACGCCCGCTGGATCGAGGAGGCCCGCCCCGTCACCTTCGTCGCAATCGACGGCCCGGCCGACGATGAACACGATGGCACATCTTTGCACGAAGTCATTGCAGATGAGAACAATGTACTGACCCGGGACCGCATGGAGCACGAGGAGCTCCTCAACCTTGTTTCTCAACGAATTCAACAATTGCCCGATATACCCAGGAAGATCCTCGCGATGTATTACTTCGAAAACATGCGCCTGGCCGAAATCGCCGCCGTATTCGGGCTCACGGAATCCCGCATCTGCCAGATTCATTCGCAGACGATGCTAACCTTGCGCGCAAGCATTCAACGGCAACGCAACCGTTGATCATCAGCCCTCATGCTCGTCCTTGTCGGCATCCTCGTAGTCATCTGCTCCACTCTCGGCGGCTTCATGCTCGCGGGCGGCAAACCTGTCGTCCTGCTCCATATCTCCGAGTTCGTCGTCATCGGCGGCGTTGCAGTTGGCGTGCTTGTCATCGCGAGCCCGGGGCATGTGCTCAGCGATATCGTCGCCAAGTTGAAGCACATGGTGTCCGGCAAGGGCCCTGGCAAGGCCGAGTACTTTGATCTTCTGAAACTGCTCTACGAGATTTTCATGGTCGGCCGCAGGAACGGCCTCATCGCCCTGGAAGAGCATGTCATGGAGCCCGAAAAGAGCTCGATCTTCCAGCGCTATCCCATGGTGTCATCGCACAAGGAACGCCTCGAATTCCTCTGCAGCGGGCTGCGCCCTGTCATCGACGGCAAGATCAAGCCAGACCAGCTCGAGGAGCTCATGTCCGCCGAGCTCGACACCAAGGGGGAGGAGGCGGACCACCCGGTGCATGTGCTTCAGCTCGTCGGCGACTCCCTCCCGGGAATTGGAATCGTCGCCGCCGTTCTCGGAATCATCAACACCATGGCTGCAATCGCCGACGGACCCGAGGTCGTCGGCGAACGCGTTGCCGCCGCCCTTACCGGCACGTTCCTAGGAGTGTTCTTTGCCTACGGGTTCGTCAATCCCATCGCCAATCGCATCAAATTCAATAACGCCCAGGATCAGCAATACCTGCGCTGCATCATGACCGCGGTGGCTGGCTTCGCCAAGGGCCTCGCTCCCGTCACGGCCGTCGAGGTCGCGCGCCGGTCCCTTGATAGCACCTCGTAGCCCGACGCCGCCGAGCTCGAAGCCGCCTGCAAGAGCCTGAACGTGCCGTCGAAATAAGGAGGCTCCGTGGCCAGAAAGAAAGAGGCACACCACGGCGGCGCATGGAAGGTCGCCTACGCCGACTTCGTCACAGCGATGATGGCGCTCTTCATGGTCCTATGGATCTGCGCCCAGGATAAGAAGATCCTCATCGCCACCTCCCAATACTTCCAGAGCCCATTCAAGTCGGCACTCACCGCCAACGCGGGCGTGATGCCCTACCAGAGCGCGAAGTCCGGATCCGACGATGGTGAATCGGGCAGCAACAAGGCCAACAGCCTTCAGCAAATTGAGATCGCCTTCCTCAACTCGCTCGCGAAGGACCTCCTCCGCGTGCTGCACCTCGAGCAGGATATCGCCAACAAGCCCATCGATATCCAAGTCACAAGCGACGGCCTGCGCCTCACCCTTTTCGACCGGCCCGACAAACCCATTTTCCGCGAGAACTCGGCTGAATTCACCGAGTGGGGCGAATTTCTGATGCAGAACCTCGCTTGGATGATCGACCGCCAGAAATTCCGCGTCATGATTGCCGGCCACACCCGCTCGGGCATCAAGTTCCTCAACCCCGACTACGGCTCCTGGGAGCTCTCCATCGACCGGGCCAACGCTTCGCGGCGCATCCTCACCCACTACGCCGTCTTGCCAGAACTCATCGACCGGATCTCCGGTTTTGCCGATACCGATCCTCTCCCTGGCGCAGCCCCCGATAACGATTCCAACCAGCGCGTTTCCATCAGCCTCACCCTGGGCAAGCACGCCCGCAATTCCGACAGGCAACCGCCCGCGCAGCCCCCCTCCGTCAAGGCTGCCGCCGCGCAAGCTCCGATGGAGAAACAGAGCCGGGCCGAGCCGGTGGCCACCCGCCCCAAGCCAACCAGCGCAAGCCGCCTTCCCTGACGCCATGAAACACTACCTTCACGGTCGCACCCATCTTGGCGAATCCTCCCTTTGCCCGTCCACTCCGCCCCCTCACGCGCTGAAAGTCGCCACTTTCTCCCCGTCCGCCCAATCGGCGCCCGTTCCGGGTGTCGAGGTCATCAAGCAGGGCGACAAGGTCGTGCGACTGGTGGTGACGTGCACCTGTGGCGAGCGGATCGAGATCGAGTGCCTCTACCCGAACTCCGGCTGAGCGCAGCCGAATCCCCGCGCGGCTTCGAACCTCCGGACCCGATGGTCCGGGGGCGGCTGCTTTTGCCGCTCCCCCACACCCGCCTCCGCGCCCCCGGAACCTGCAAAAGCTGCCGCCGCCCTCTGGGCAAAATATTCCCCGGAAAAACATAAAGTTTTATTCAATTGGTTATGAGCGAGTTAGGATTCTGGCATCCTTGTTGCTTAGTAGCCGTCGCCAATGAATATCGGCCTCTATCAAAGTGCCGCCTCCCTCTCAGCCCTTGAGCGGTGGCAGGAGACCGTTACCCAGAACATCACCTCTGGCGAGGAGACCGCCTACAAAAAGCACACGACCGCTTTCTCGGGCGAGGAGAAAGGCGAGTTCCTGACCGACGCAAAGTCGCAGGTTGGCAAGGGCGAGGGCCTCATGGCGACGTTCCCTGTCGCTCACACCTCCATCAGCTTCCAGCCCGGACAGACCCGGCCGACGAATCAGGAACTCGACGTCGCCCTGCAGGGCGAAGGCTTCTTCGAGCTGAAGATGCCCGACGGCGAGAAGGCCTACACCCGCGTCGGCGAGTTCCACCTCCGCTCCGACCGCATGGTCGCCTCCTCGCAGGACGGCCTCGTGATGCTTGAGAGCGGCCAGCCTCTCCAGCTCCGCCCGGGGCAGGGATCGCTGGTGATCGACGAGAGCGGCAACATCACCCAGGGCGGCACTGCGCTGGGCAAGCTCGCCATCCGCTCCTTCGAGAAGCCCGAGAACTTGGTGTCTCTCTCCGCCGGCCTCTTCATCCCTGGCGAGGGAATGGAGGCCGCCCCCGTCACAAAACCCGAGGTGCTCCAAGGCAACCTCGAATCCAGCAACTCTACCTCACTCCAGGAAATGGTCGACCTGGTCACCATCTCCCGCGCGTACGAGGCGAACCAGAAACTCATCTCGAGCCGCGATGAGCTCCTCGACAAGACCCTTCAGGCCTTCGGCTGATCCGTCCCATGAATCTCTCCCTCTACTCCGCCGCCACGGGCATGGAAGCCCAGCAGATGAACCTCGACACGATCGCGAACAACCTCGCGAACGTGAACACCCCGGGCTTCAAGCGCAGCAAGATCGAGTTCCAGGACCTCCTCTACCAGAAACCCCGCAGCGCGGGCTCCGACTCCGGCGGCGGCAACCTCGTGCCCACCGGCGTCGAGGTCGGCAACGGCACCCGCATCGCCGCCACCTCAAAGGAGTTCACCCAGGGCCAGCTCACTTCCACGGGCGGCAACCTCGACCTCGCCATCCAGGGCGACGGCTTCTTCGAGATCCAGCGCCCCGACGGCACCACCGGCTACACCCGCGACGCTTCCTTCAAGCTCAACGCCTCCGGCCAGGTCGTCACCGCCGACGGCCTCCCCGTGCTCAGCGGCTTCCAGACCGTTCCGACCGGCACCACCAACATCACGGTCGCCCAATCCGGCGAGGTCACGCTCGAGAGCTCCTCCGGCACGCAGACCTTCAAGCTCTCGCTCACCCGCTTCGCCAACCCCGGCGGCCTGCGCAGCCTCGGCGGCAACCTCTACCAGGAAACCACGGCCAGCGGCACGCCCGAGAGCGGCAACGCCGGCGAGCAGGGCTTCGGCACAATCATGCAGGGCTATATCGAGTCCTCCAACGTCAACCTCGTGAGCGAGATGATCAACCTGATCACCGCCCAGAGGGCCTACGAGATCAACTCCAAGTCCATCCAGGCCTCCGACGAGATGCTCCAGAACGTCGCCCAGATGAAGCGCTGACCCATGCCCCGCCTCCTCCTAGTCCTGGCCGCCTTCCTTCTCGCCGCCGCCGCCCGAGCCGCGGCCCCGGCCCAGCCCGCACCGGCGGCCCCGGCCGCGCCCGCTGCCGCGCCTGCCGATTCCAATCCCTCCATCGACCAGGAAGCCCTCCTCGCCGAGGTCACCAGCCAGATCGCCGACCATTTCCACCTCGAGGGCAAACTCCACCTCGATCTCGCCCGCGCGTGGTCCCTGCCCAGCCTCCCTGCGGGCACGCCCTTCCATACCACGGTCGTTGAATTTACATCGGCGCCTGCGTCGTCGATGCTGGTGCGCTGCCGGTTGGAGGCCGGCGGCGCACCGCTCCCTCTCGTCACCCTGTCGCTCCGCGCCCAGCTCTGGACCGATGTCTGGACCACGCGCGAGCCCCTCGAGTCCGGTCAGGCGTTCGACCCCTCGCGGCTCGACACCCGCCCGTGCGACCTGCTCCGCGATCGCGACGCCATCCCCGCCGACATCGCCGACCGCGACCTCATCCTCGCCCGCTCCGTCCCCGCCGGCCGCACCCTCACGTGGCGCGATGTCGCCCGCCGGCCCCTCGTGCGCAGAGGCGAGACCGTCGAGGTCAGCGCCGTCGAAGGCCCCCTCTCCGTCACCCTCAAGGCCCTCGCCACCCAGAACGGCGCGAAAGGCGACACCGTCCTCGTCCGCAACCTCGAATCGAGAAAGGAGTTCACCGCCGTGGTCGTCGATGAAAACCGCGTGCAGGTGCGCTTCTGACGCGCCGGACATGAACACCTCCCTCCGCATCGCCGCCCTCGCCTGCCTGCTCGCCGCCGCAGGCCGCGCCGACTCCCTCTGGCCCGCCGCGGTCCAGGGCGAGCGCGCCCTCATCGCCGACCACAAGGCCGCCCACACCGGCGACATCGTCACCGTGGTCATCGCCGAGAGTGCCACCGCCCAGAATTCGCAGCAGCGCAAGGACAGCCGCTCCTCCACGCTCCAGGACACCGTCAGCCAGTTCCTCTACAGCACGGCTGCCAGCAAGCTCGGCACCCACAAGGGCGAGCTGCCCGCCATCAACATCACCGGCAAGTCCGACTTCAACGGCGGCGGCCAGGTCGACAACAGCCAGAGCGTCACCGCCCGCGCCGCCGTCCTCGTCGTCGACGTCCTCCCCAACGGCAACCTCGTCCTCGAGGGCGTGCGCCTGGTCACCTTCTCCGGCGAGACCCAGTACGTCGTCCTCCACGGCATCGCCCGGCCCGACGACATCACTTCCGACAACACCATCGCGTCCACGAACATCGCCGACGCCCGCATCGAGATCTACAATGAAGGCTCTCTCACCGACGTCCAGAAGCGCGGGTGGCTCAGCCGGCTCTACGAGAAGCTGCGCTTGTTCTGATCCAGGAGGCCCTATGACAAGGATGTTCATGCGGTTTGGATGGTTCCTCGCCCTCGCGGCCGCCGCGGCGCTCCCGGCGCGCGCCTCGCGCATCAAGGACCTCACCCTTCTCGAGGGCGGCCGTGAGAATCAGCTCACCGGATACGGGCTCGTCGTCGGCCTCGCCGGCGACGGCGACAGCAACTCCGCCGCCACCCTCCGCAGCGTCGCCAACGCCCTCCAGCGCTTCGGCCTCACCGTCTCCTCCGACCAGATCAAGGTCAAGAACACCGCCGCGGTCATCGTCACCGCCGACATCGGCGCCTTCCTCAGGCCCGGAGCCCGCATCGACGTCGTCGTCGCCTCCATCGGCGACGCCAAGAGCCTCCAGGGTGGCGTCCTCCTGCAGACCCCCCTCATCGGCGCCGACGGCCGCGTCTACGCCGTGGCCCAGGGCCCCATCGCCGTCGGCGGTTTCCTCGGCGGCACCGGCGGCGCCGGCGGCGCGACGGTCCAGAAGAACCATCCCACGGTCGGCACGATCAGCAGCGGCGCCATCGTCGAGCGCGACATTCCCACCACCTTCGTCAGCCAGCAGGGCCTGCGGCTCCTCCTCCGCAACCCCGACTTCACCTCCGCCTCCCGCATGGCCGACGCCATCAACACCGTTTATCCCGGCTGCGGCGAGGCCCGCGATGCCGCCACGGTCTCCGTGCGCCTTCCCTCCCAGTTCAAGGGCCACGAGGTCTCCTTCGTCGCCGCCCTCGGCGCCATTGAGGTCAATCCCGACACCGCGGCCCGCATCGTCATCAACGAGCGCACCGGCACGATCGTCGCCACCTCCACCGTCCGCATCTCCCAGGTCGCCATCAGCCACGGCTCCCTCACCATCACCGTCACTTCCACCCTCGGCGTCAGCCAGCCATCCCCCATGAGCAAGGGCCAGACGACCGTCGTCCCCAGCACCACCACCGCCGTCGACGAGGTCAAGGGCGGCTTCAAGGTGATGGACGAATATCCTTCGATCGAACGCCTCGCCTCCGCCCTCAACGCCCTCGGCGTCTCCACCCGCGAGATGACCGCGATCTTCCAGACCCTCAAGCGCTCCGGCGCCCTCCAGGCCGAGCTCGTCATCAACTGACCATGCAGGTCTCCCCCGTCAGTTCGCTGCCGTTCTCCTCCGACCCGACCCGCGCCGTCGAGCGCCTCAACCACATGCCCGCGGCCCAGCAGCGCAAGGTCGTCGCCGAGCAGTTCGAGGCCCTCTTCCTGCGGCAGCTCCTCGCGCCCGCCCTCCAGTCCCTCCCCGGCGCCGGCAACGGCATCTATAATTACATGCTCACCGATGCGTTCGCCCAGAAGCTCAGCGCGGGCGAGCGCGGGCTGGGGCTCTCCTCCATGCTCGAGCGCCAGTTCACCCCCGCGGGCGAGACCGCCGCCGCCAACACTTCCAGCACCCCGTCCACCGATAACACTTCTTCCGTTCTCAAATTCCAATGAACATCACCTGGGAACTGCTCGCCGAGCGCCTCCGCAACGAGGTCCAGGATTACGGCGCTCTTCTCCACCTCTTCGAAGAGCAACAAACCTGCGTGTTCGAGCGCGATGCCGAACGCCTCCTCCAGCTTGTCGAGGCCATCAAGGACGCCACCGAGACGGCCGAGGCCACCCGCCACGAACGCGAGCAGTGCGTCAGCGCCTTCGCCATCGAGTGCAGCCAGGCCCCTAACGCCACCCTGCGCGCCCTCCTGCCCCACCTCGAGCCGCAGGTCCGTCCCCTCATCGAGGCCCTGATCGCCGAGGTCAACCGCCTCATCCACCGCGTCCGCCACATCGCCCGCCAGAACCACCTTCTCCTCTCCCGCACCATCGAGCTCCAGCAGGGCGTCATCCGCCAGATCTGCCCCGGCGCCTTCACCGAGACCTACTCGGCCCGCGGCCGCGTGGCCATGGTAGGGAACGCTCCCGCCGCCGCCTACAACGCCGCCGGCTGATCCGACCGCCCCCTCCGGCCTCCCCAACGCACCTCCAGCCATGTCTCTTTTCAGCGGACTCTCCAACGGATCCTCTGCCCTCCAGGCGCAGAGCTACGCGCTGGAAATCACCGGGAAGAACATCGCGAACGTGGACAACTCGAACTACGCGAGGGAGCGCGTCGTCTTCGGCACCAGCGGCATGGTCCAGACCCCGCTCGGCATGCTCAGCATGGGACTCGACGCCAAATCCGCCTCGCAGCAACGCGACGCCTTCCTCGACCAGCAGCTCACCAAGGAGATTTCGTCCACCGCCTCCCTCGAATCCGAGCAGGCCGCCCTGCAGCGCGCCGAAGCCTCGCTGGGCGAGAGCATCAGCAGCACGACCTCCACCTCAAGCTCGACCTCAGGCGCGGGCATCTCCTCGCAGCTCGACAGCTTCTTCAATTCCTTCAAGAGCTTCGCCGCGAGCCCCACCGACGTCGGCGAGCGCCAGACGCTCGTCCAGACCGCCGCCACCCTCGTCAACACCTTCCAGCAGACCGACGCCGACCTCGCCCAGGTCCAGAGCGATCTCGACTCCCAGATCACCGTCGACACCAGCGACATCAACACCCAGCTCCAGAAGATCGCCGACCTCAACGCCCAGATCATCCGCTTCGAGGCCGATTCGGCCGGATCCGCCGTCGACCTCCGCGACCAGCGCCAGGCCGCCGTCGAGGAGCTCGCCTCCAAGATGTCGTTCACCGCGACAACGGACTCCAGCGGCAACTTTCAGATCCTCGCCACCGATACGGGCGGCACCGATGTCACCCTCGTCAGCGGCGGCACCGTCTCGAACACCGTCGCCTTCGACGGGACCGACCTCACCGCCGGCAGCAGCACCCTCGCGCTTTCCTCCGGATCCATCAAGGGAGCGATCGATGCGCGCGACGGCACCATCAAGACCCTCCGCGACAACCTCGACACCCTGGCAAGCCAGCTCGTCGCCTCGGTCAACGCCGCCTACAACCCCACGGGGGCGACCGGCGACTTCTTCGACGCCTCCGGCACCACCGCCGACACCATCGCCCTCGATTCGAGCCTCACGGCCACCAGCCTCAAGGCAAGCGATGGCGGCGCCGACGGCGACAACACCCTCGCCCTCGCCGTCAGCGACCTCGCCAGCCATTCCTTCTCCACCTCGAACGGCGATGCCATCGACGGCACCTTCTCCCAGTTCTACTCCGGCGTCGTCAGCAGCTTCGGCCAGGCGCTCTCCAGCCTCAATGCGAGCGTCGAGAACCAGAACACGGTCGAGACGCTCGTCCGCACGCAGCGCGACGCCGTCAGCGGGGTCAATATCGACGAGGAGACCACCAACCTGATGAAGTACCAGCGGGCCTACCAGGCTTGCTCACACTACGTCAGCGTCGTAGACAATCTCTTGGACACCGTCATCAACTCCCTCGGCAGCTAACCTCAACCTCCGGCCATGCGCGTTGCCACCAGCACAGTTTCGGACAACTCGATGACTCAGATCCAGGATCTGAGTGGTCGTCTGTCGAAGCTGCAGACGCAGGTTTCCACCGGGCTCAAGATGACCCAGCCCGAGGACAACCCGGCGGCCATGGGGCGGCTCCTCATCCTCCAGAGCCAGAGCTCCCAGCTCACCCAGTACCAGGAGAATGCATCGCACGCCCTCGAGATCAGCCAGGCGACCAGCGCGGCGCTGCAGCAGCTCAAGACCATCTCCGACCGCACCTCCGAGATCACGACCCTCGGCGCAAGCACCGAGAGCGCCGCCTCCGCCTCCTCCTACGCCACGGAGATCAACCAGCTCATCGAGCAGGCCGTCCAGCTCGGCAACTCGACCCTCTCGGGCAACTACCTTTTCTCCGGCACCGCCGTCGCCACCGCCCCGTTCGGGGTCGATCGCGACACCAACGGCGACGCCACTCTGATCACCTATTACGGAAACACCGAGTCGGCCTCCATCCAGCTTTCCGACACCGCCAGCATCGACCCGGCCTCCTCCAGCGACACCAACCAGGGCATCTGCGACTACATCAACAATCTCATTTCCCTGCGCGACGACCTGAACAGCAACGACAGCACCTCCGTCGCCGCCCTGCAGTCCTCCTTGCTCGCGAACGAGGATGCCATCATCAATGCCATCAGCGAGCAGGGCGCCGTCCAGATGCGCATCGAAGTCACCCAGAAACAGCAGGAAAGCCGCGCCACCGAGCTCGACACCCTCATCTCCAACGAGCGCGACGCCGACCTCACCGAGTCTTCGGTCCGCCTCAGCCAAGCCCAAGTCGCCTACCAGGCTTCCCTCCAATCCACAGCCATGATCATGAACAAGTCGCTGCTCGACTACCTGTAGCCTACCCCATGAAAGTCGTCACCGCAATCCCCCCGCCGGCTGCAGAGCCCCAGAAGGCCAACGAGGTCACCCTCCCCTTCGGCCTGATCGGGTTTCCCGAGCACAAGCACATGGAACTGCTTTACCTCCCCGAGCAGCTCCCCTTCCTGTGGATCCGCCTCCACGGTCCCACGCCACTGCATTTCATCGTCATCGAGCCCGGCAACGTTCTCTCCGATTACGAACCCGAGCTCTTTGATGAGGACGCCACCGCCATCGGGCTCACCGATCCCGCGGACGCCATGGTCCTCAACATCGTCTGCCTGCAGCCCGACCGCCCTCACGCCGCCACGGTGAACCTCGTCGGCCCCGTGATCATCAACCGCCGCACCGGCGTCGGCAAACAGGTCGTCCTCGCCAATCACGGGCGCTTCAGCGCCCATCACCCCTTGCTCGGCGAAACCGCGACGGCCTCTGGCCCCGCTCAAGCCTGACATCCGCCATGCTTGTTCTCACACGCAAAATCAACGAGTCGATCGTGATCGGCGGCACGATCGAGATCCGCATCAATCGCATCGAGGGCGATATGGTCAAAATCGGCATCGAGGCCCCCCGGGAGATCCCCATCTTCCGCAAGGAGGTTCTCACCGAAATCGCCGCCTCCAACAAGGCGGCTGCCCTCAAGCTCTCCGGCCAGACCCTCCCCTCCGTCGGGCTTCCCAAGCTCCCCCAGCGCCCCGCTTCACCGGCTCCCAACCCGAAAACACCATGAGCGTCATCAACACGAATGTGCAGGCTCTCAAGAGCGCCCAGACCCTGGGACGCAACCAGGAACTCTTGAACAACTCGCTCAACCGACTCTCCTCCGGCTCCAAGCTCGCCAACGCCGCCGACGATCCGGCCGGCCTCGGCGTGTCCGACAAACTCACCGCCCAGGACAAGCGCCTCAACGCCGCCGCCACCAACATACAGAACGCCGTCTCCTATACCCAGGCTACCGACGGCATGCTCAGCGGCATGGGCAAGATCCTCTCCCGGATGAGCGAGCTCCAGAGCCTCTCCCAGGACGTCACCAAGAACAGCGCCGACATCGACCTCTATCAGCAGGAGTTCCAGACCCTCCAGGACCAACTCCGCCTCACCATCGGCGGCAGCACCTCCGAGATCGGCGGCACCACCGATATCGACTCCCCGCTCGGCATGTTCAACGGCGTGACCCTCTTCGGGCCCAACAGCACCGGCTACCAGATCGCCCTGGGCGATTCCTCCTCCCAGGGCATGACCATCCCGGAGACCAATCTGCGCATCGACGCCATGCTCGACCTCATCCAGCAGGATTCGTCCGGCAACTACAGCATGGACATCACGTAGGCCACCGCAGACGGCATCACCTCGGCCATACAGCAGGTCGCCGACGACCGCGCCACGCTCGGGGCCGTCGAGTCGCGGCTGAGCCTCGCCTCATCCGCGATCACTGTGCAGAGCCAGAATATTCAGTCGGCCGTCTCCCGGATCTCCGACGTCGACGTCGCCTCCGAGTCCACCCAGCTGGCCAAGTACAACATCCTCGTCCAGGCCGGCACTTCCATGCTCGCCCAAGCCAACTCCGACCCGCAGGAAGTCCTCAAGCTCCTCGAGCGGTAATATCCGCTTCCCCCGAGTCTCCGCCCGGATCCGCGAGGGTCCGGGCGTTTTATTTTCCGGCGGCCGGCCCTGCGCCGCCGCCAACTCCGGGCTTGGATGGATCATTCTCTGGTGTAGCCTGTCTTCTCGCGGACCGGCTCTTGTGGGCCGGGCCTGTCGATCGATCTCATACCGTCCGCGGTCTCTCCATGGTCCAATCCGTTTCCGCCGCTCCCGTGTCGCCGCTCAAGCAGCTGGTTGATGCCGCCAGACGCCTGTGGGCGCGCCCCGGGGCCGCCGTGGCCATCGTCGCGGCGCTTGCCGTCATCGCCAGCGCCTACCCGGTTGTCTTCCTCGGCAAAAGCCACGTCTCGCCGAATTTCGGCACCCCTCTCCTTTACCAGGAATTCCCCTCGCTTCCCGGCTACGCCGAGACCAAGACCCGGCCCGTCCACGGCTCCGACGTCGGCGCGATCATGTGGCAGAACGTGCCATACTCCATGGTCCAGCACCGCGCGCTCTTCCGCGACCGCGCGCTTCCCGTCTGGAACCGCTACAACTCCGCAGGCGTCCCCTTGCTCGGCCAGGGCCAGTCGATGTTCGGCGATCCGCTTCACCTGCTCGTGGTCGCCGCCGACGGAGCCTCCTGGGCCTGGGATCTCAAGTTTCTCCTGGCCAAGTGGCTCTTCGCCGCCGGCCTTGGCCTGCTCGTGCTCGCCGTCACCGGACACCGCGCCGCCGCCCTCATCACCGCCCTCGCCGCGCCGTTCGCCGGCTTCTTCGTCTTTCGAATCAACCACCCGGCGTTCTTCAGCCTCTGCTACGCCCCCTGGCCGCTCTACTGCTGGGTCCGCACCTCCGCCGCCAGGTCGTTCAGGGCTGTCGGCGGCTGGGCCGCCGGCCTCATCTTCGCCAACCTCGCGCTCGCGTGCAGCGGCACCGCTAAGGAGGCCTCCGTTCTGCTCCTGTTCATGAACTTCGCAGGTGCCTGCGTCCTGCTCACCTCCGAGGCTTCCTGGCGCGTGCGCCTTGCCCGGCTCGCCGCCCTCGCGTGGGCGGGCGTACTTTTCGTGCTCATCAGCGCGCCGCTGTGGAGCTCGTTCCTCGACACGCTGCGCTCCGCCTACACCAGCTCCGACGCCAACCGCACCACCCAGCTCCGCCCCTCGGTCCTGTTGGGCGCGTTCGACGAGGCGCTCTTCCGGCCCCTGCGCGAACACGGCGACGTCTCCAACCCTTCCGCCAGCTTCCTCATCCTCGCCGGCCTTCTCTATCTCCTCGCCACCTTCCGCGATCATCGGCCTTCGCGCGCCGTCGGCGCCATCGCCGCAACCACGCTCGTTCCGCTGGCCATCGCGTTCGGCGGAATTCCCAGGTCTTGGATCTGCCACCTGCCGCTCATCGGCCGCATCGGCCACGTCGACAACACCTGCATCTGCTCGCTCATCATCCTTTGGTCGATCCTCGCCGGCGCCGGCTTCGCCGCAGCCGCCACGCGCCTCGGCGGCCCTCGCGGGCGCGGCGATCTCGCGATAGCAGGCGCCGTGCTGCTCGCCCTCGCAGCCGCTTACTCCCTTGCCGGCCTTTCCGGAAACACCATCCCCGGAGGCACCGATCCCGATGCGGTCCCCGCCTTTCCCACGCCAGTGCGCGCGCCCGGATTCATCTGGGGCTACCTTCCCGCCCTGATCGCCGCAACGATCGGCATGGGCTTGATCGCGCGCCGCGCGCTCTCTTCCGGACGGACCACTCGCGCCCAGCGCGCCGCCCTCGCCTTCTGTGCCTTTGTCATGCTCTGGCGCCAGGGGCTCCACGCCGAGGCCGGCTTCACCCATTTCACCATCCGTCCGCCCGTCCGCGTCGATTTCCACGCCCCCTCTCCCGCCATCCAGTCCGCCCAGGCACGCCTCGCAGCAGACCCGGGCCGCTGCATAGGCCTGGGGCACATTCTCTTCTCGGGATGGTCCGGCGTCTACAGTCTCGAGGGAGTCAGCGGCCCCGACGCGCTCATGAGCCCGTACTACCGCGAGCTCATGCTCCGCTCGCCCCTCCCTCGCGACTGGGACTGGAGGTTCTACGTCACGCGCGAACGGCTCGCCGCCGCACGGCCTTGGCTCGACTTCCTCAATGTCCGCTTCTACTTGGGAGAACCCGGCCGGCTCGCCGGCGAAGCCGGCCTCCACCTCGTCCGCTCCGCCGATCTCGACCTAGGAGAAAGTCCGACCGCCTGGCCTCGCGCCTTCTTCACCGACCGCCTCGCCGTCTATTCCTCGATGGATGAGTTCGCCCCTCTCATCGCCAGCTCCGGCGGAAAACCTTTCGGGGCAATCGATGCGGCCGAGCTCGCAGCCCACCCCGAACTGAAATCCCTGGTCGGCGATTCTGCCGCGCGCACGTTCGCCCCCGGCTCCCGCTACACCCTCACCGAGAATTCAACCTCTTTCGAGGTCCGGGCTTCCGGATCCGGAGTCGCCATCCTCACCGAAGTCTGGTGGCCCGGCCACCTCCGCGCCGAGCTCGACGGACGCGCCGTCCCTGTCATCCGCTTGAACCACGCATTTGCCGGCGTCTCCATCCCAGGGGCAGGAAACCATCAGATCAGCATCCGACACGAGCCTCCACACCTCCGCATCGCCCTGACCCTCTCCGCCACCGGATTCGGCCTGCTCGCGCTCAGCGGCGCAGCCCTCTTGGTCTTCGGCAGGGCCAACGGTCGCCAGAATGAGTCTCGCTGATCGATACAGCTGGTCTCCCCGACCTGGGGCGAAATTGCAGCCGTGACTGAAGTTCTCAGAGAGCAGCTGAAGGAAAGAGGCGAATTGTCCGGCAAAGAATCCGTCGTGCGCGCCTTCGATTCCCTGTCCTGGACCGATGCCCAGAAGGGCCGCATGGAAAACTTCGAGGCCGGCCAGCTCGTGCGCTTTGTTCGGAAGACGGAGCAATTCAAGGCCGGCGAAGTCGCCGAAGTTCTGGGCACCAAGGGGAAGACCGTTTCCCTGCGGGGCAGCACGGGGAAAACCGTGGCGTTCCACCCCAGCCGCTCCCCGGTGTCCTTCGATGTCGGCCCGTGTTCCGAATCTTTCTGAGGTCGTAGGAAGGGGGAAGGGAGGGACGGGAAAAGGATCGTAATGGCGGCTGGGGTGCGTGCGTGGTGGTGGCGGATGCACCCACCCCGTTATGCCGTCGACGAAGCTGCGTTGGACGATCTTGCGAGCGAGGCCAAGCACTGGCGGTGTCCGCGCTGCGGGCGATCGGGCACGCTCAACGCGCACGGCAGCCTGCGCGGCTGCGGAGCCGCTGGCGCCTCGGGCAAGGACGCGGTGCGCGGCCGTCGGTTCTTTTGCTCAAACCGAGGGCGACGGCCGGGATGCGGTCGCACCTTCAGCGTTTTTCTGGCGCAGGTGATCGCGGGAGCGAGCGTGCGCACCGCTGCCTTGTGGCGCTTCTGCCAGGGCCGGCTTTCCGGGCTGAGTGTCCTGGCCGCTTGGGAGCAGGCGCGCAGCGGCTGGTCGCTGGAGGCGGCTTACCGGTGGTGGCGCCGGTGGCGCCGGGCCGAACCGGCCCTGCGCACCCAGTTCTCCCGCGGTCGCGAACCCCCGGGCGGCCTGGCCGCGGCGGTCACCGGCGCATTCGGGTCGCTCGATCCGTTCGCCTGTTTCCAGGCGCGCGAGCAACGCCCATGGCCCGGATTCGCGTCGTAGCGACCCCGGGGCTGGCCGGA
>Ga0153915_10000236_pt1 | contig 49870 bp, 41 predicted proteins | sample Opewatmetagenome_2_FD_107003 | JGI IMG/M metagenome (GOLD analysis project Ga0153915, IMG submission 107003) | Freshwater wetland microbial communities from Ohio, USA - Open water 3 Core 3 Depth 3 metaG | ecosystem: Environmental > Aquatic > Freshwater > Wetlands | place: USA: Ohio, Lake Erie...
CCGGCCCTTCCGAGGAGATTTCCCTCGACCTGGATGCCCCCGTGGAAGAGCTTTCCCTCGACGAGGTGACTCCGGCCGAGGCCCCCGTCGCTGAACCGCTCGAAGAACCGGCCTCCGAGGAGAAGACTCCGGCCGTGGAACCGGCTCCCGAGCCCATCGAGGAGCTTTCCCTCGAATTGGAGACTCCCGCCGAAGAGACCGCACCCGAACCCGTGGAAGAACTCGCGGAAGCCGAAGGAATGGAAGAAATCGAGATTCCGGCGCTCGAGGCCAAGGATTCCGGGGACATGGGCCCTTCCAATCCGCTCGACATGGACCTTTCCATTGAAAACCTGGAGATGGAAGAGCCATCCACGGCGTCTCCCGACGTCGACCTCACCCTCGAGGAACCATCCAAGGATTCCACGAGTACGGAAGAGAACATGGAGCTTACGGAAGAGCTTGTACTCGAAGAGTCCGTCCCCGAATTGGAAGAGCCCGGCGACGGAGCGGACGCATCCACCACGGACGAGCTGGATCTGGAGGCGCTTGATACGGAAAGTACCGCGACGACGCCCCTGGAAGCACTTCCAGTCGAAGTGGAGCTGGAACCGAAGGCGATCGCGATCGACGATGACATCCTTCAGAAGGAGATCGACGAAATCGACGCGGACGCCGGAGCGGCAGAACCCCAGGCGGAGGCTCAGGCCCCGGCGGAAGAGCCCGTGATCACGGAAGAGCTTCCCGACGCAGTCATGGAGCTGGATTCCGAGGCTCCTCCCGCCGTCACGGAGGGTGAAAAACCTTCCGGTCGGGCTCCCATCCCGGATGACCTCAAGGACGAGGTACGTTCCGTCCTCAAATATCTGGATCAACTGCTGGAAGCCCTTCCCGAGGACAAAATCAAGGAGTTCGCGGACTCGGAGTACTTCACGATGTACAAGAAGCTCTTCGAGGAACTCGGCCTGGGCGGTTGAACCCATGGGACTTCTCGGTAAAGCACTCTCCGCGCGCGCGCAGGAACCCGGTTCTCAAGGGCTTTTGAGAAAAACAAAAGACCTGTCGCAGACATCGGGTCTTGCAATGCTCGTGACCCAGGAGGAGCTGGACAGGATCCTCAACGGGAAACGGCCACCCGAGTCCATCGCGTCACACAAGAGCGGCATACCCGCCGAAGTACCCCGTACGTGGACCGAGGTCGGGCTTTCGGCACCCGCCGGGGAACTGGGTCCTCAGATTTCCCAAGAGGAATTGGAAGCCGTTCTGCGCTTGGGAGTCGACTCACGGCCCGCTCCCGCGATTGATTCCTCCACGCCGGCCGAAGCTCCGGCAGGACTGCTGGTTTCCGCCGAGAGGACCCAGGAAGCCGCCGAGACGGTCCCTGACGAATCGGCGATGCCGGCGGCTTCCGTCGTTCCTGAGGCTTCCACCGCCGTTTCGCAAGCCGTGTCCGCTCCGGTGGATGATGATCCGGCCTTAGATGTCCGTTCTCGCCTCATTGCGTCGATCAAGGCCCTGCCCCAGGGTATCGAGCTGCCGGCCGCGCTGTTCTCCCAGATCGTGGAATCCCTTTCCCTCCTCAAGGCGTCCTTCCTTCTCTATGATCCACTCCGACTCGTATACGCTCCCTGGGCGAGCATCGGATACGACGAGACCACACTGCACCGGCTGCGCATCTCCCTCGGCGCATGTTCCAGCTTCAATTCCATTTCAAACGGAACTCCCGCCGTGGTCTCCGGCGCGGACGACCTGTTGCCCTACCAGAAATACTTCTCCTCCCGCGAGTTTTCCCAGATCTCGACGATCCTCCTTGTCCCGTTCATCCACGAGGAAAAGCTGATCGGCGTGGTGATGATCTCCGAGTCCCAGGGAGCCCTGGCCGGAACGCAGGACCTCATCGACATCCTATCCGCGGTCGCTTCCGAGTCCGCGCCCATGATCCATTCGGCGCGCGAGGAAAAACTGCGCTCCCTGCCGTCTTCCCAGGCCGAAGGAGACCGCGGCGAGAGGGAATTGGACTCGTTCCTGGAATCCGCCCATCGCGACAACAGGAAGGTCCTCATCCTCTCCCTGTCCCTTTCCGGCCTGTCTCAGGCGATCATGGGACGCGCCGCCCACATCGATTCCTTCCGGCTGCGCGAGGACATGCGCACCATCCTCAACGGATTCCTGGCGGACCTGGGAAAGGCGATCGCCCTTCCCGCCGGCAAGGACACATGGGTCCTTGCCGTGCTGGATGGGCGGAAAACCGACGTCCCCGTCCTCCTGCATCAGCTGGCCGCCCACCTGGAACGGATTTTCGCGGGCGTCGACGCATCCCACACCATCAATCCGGTGACCGCGCGCTGCCTCGGATGGCCGGACGAGTGCGCGGATATCCGGGAGATTCTTTCCCGACTCACCGCCTGAGGACCATGATCGAGACGTTCGTCTCCCGTTCCGGCGCCAAATCATTACGGATCGACGGGACGGCATTCCATTCCTCCTATGATCCCCGCAAGGAAGCCCGAGCCTTCATCGAAGCGAACCTCTCCGGCGAGGATCCGGCCGTGGTCCTCCTCCTGGGAGAAGGTCTCGGCTATGCATCCGCCGCCTTGAAGGAGAGGCTCCCTCACGCCCGGATCCTCTCCGTGTTCCACTCGGCCCCACTGCATGCATTGGCGGGCGATTCGGGCGACGCCTGCTGGCATCCGGGATGCGGGATCGATCTTCCGTCCTTCCTGCGCCGTCACCTCACGGAGCTTGACGTGGAAGGCCTGAAAGTACTGGAATGGCCGGTTTCCGCACGCGTTTTTCCCGAGGAATCCCTCAGGACGGGAAGCCAGGTGCGGGAAACGGTGCGGGAACTCGCCGGAAACGTCGTCACGACGGCCGGATTCGGCAGGCGCTGGCTGCGGAACAGCCTGATCAACTGGATCCGCCTGGAGACAGTCCTTTCTGGTTCTCCCTGCCGGAAGGACAGGCCGGTCCTCGTGGCCGCCTCCGGCCCCACGCTCGCCCGGTCCCTGCCTGCCATCCGCGACGTGAGGGACAGGATCGACCTCTGGGCCCTGCCCTCCGCCGTGGAGGTCCTCGCCCACAACGGATTGCGTCCCGATCTTGTGGTCATGACCGATGCGGGACATTGGTCCGCCGTTCATCTCCATCATGCTGTCCGCGGCCTCACAGTGGCCATGCCGCTGTCGGCCGCCACGGGAACATGGGCACCCGCCGCGCGGACATTCCTCCTGCAACAGCCCACGTTCTTCGAGCGCGGCATCCTTTCAGCCGCCGGCCTGCGGCCTCCGCAGATCCCGCCGCAGGGCACAGTGACGGCCACGGCCCTTCTTCTCGCCCTGCGAAGCACGGAACGCGAAGTCATCCTGGCGGGACTTGACCTTTGCATCCTCGACCTGGAGTCCCATGCGCGGCCCAACGCGTTCGACACGCTTCTGCGCCGCGACGATTATCGTCTTTCACCGCACAGCGACAGGTGCTTCCGGCGGGCCATGGATCAGGCGCCCCGGGGACGCCGCCTTCCGGAAGGCATGGTACGCTTTCCCCCGCCCCTCAGGGCATATGCCGACTGGTTCTCCCGCCTGGGTCCCGTGGCTTCCAGGATCCATAGGATGTACCCGTCCGCCGTGGCATTGCCGTCCCTGCACGCCATGGACGACGCGGGTCTTCGACGCCTGGCTATGCAAAGACCGGCGACGGATGCAGGACCGGATTTCCATGACGATCCCGACTATCCATCCACGGAGCGACGCGTCCGGATCGCTTCCGATCTGATCGGCCAATGGTCCAGGTCGCTGCACGAATTGCGGGACCTTGCGGTCAGGGACGCCGATTCCATCCAGTTCGACGGACCGACGGCTGAAATTTCCTATTTCCTGGATCCGAGGGGCGTCCTGGAACTTCGCCGGACCCTCAGGAGATCCGGCTCCTCCGGCGCGTCGCGCATAGCCGCCTCATGCCTTTCCGGCGGCATTGATTTCCTCGATTCCCTCCAGGAACGCTATCTTGGCCATGCAGTCCCGGCCTGACGGCGGAGTCCTACGGCGTAACCTGGAAGCTCTCGCGGCCAGGGATGCCGCGCTGGCCGCCCGTATCGCGACGACGGCTCCCTCCCCCGAGGTGTCCTTCGTCGAATCGAAGACGGGAAGACCGGTTCCCCGGATCCGCACTGCCGGCGGTCCGATCGCCCTCCATTCCGTCTACGACCCGGAAAAGGAAGGCCGTCGGCTGGCCGAAACCGTGGCGGGATCCGGATTCCTCGTCTGCCTGGGAATCGGTGGCGCGTATCAGGCCGTCGCGGCGCTTGCCGATTCCAGGCTTTCCGGCCTTCTGCTCGTCGACAGGGATCCCCCGCTGCTGCGCTCCATCCTGGAGCGGCTCGACATGCGGCCGCTCATCGAAGATCCGAGAACCGCCTTTCTTCTGGATGAGCCGCCCTCGTCCGTGGCGCAGCGGCTCCTTTCCCTATGGATCCCCGGGCTCTGCGGGAGCCTGCGCACCCTGCCCCTACGTCCCCGGGCGGACAGGGACGGATCCTATTTCCAGGCCGTCGGCGATGCCATCCGCATGGCCGTGGAGGGCGCGGCGTCCGATTACTCGATTCAGAGCCGCTTCGGGAGACGATGGTTCTCCAACATCGCCTGGAACCTGCTTTCCGCACCATCCGCGCTCCGTCTTCCCGAATTGGGCAGGGAAGCCTGCGTCGTCGGCGCGGGTCCTTCCCTGGAATCGCAGATCCCTTCCCTCCGCAGACGTGGCCCTTCGGTTTCCCTTGTAGCCGTCGATACGGCGTTCCCTGCCCTCGCGGCTGCCGGCCTGGAACCGGATCTGGTGGTATCCATCGATTGCCAGCATTTCAGCACGTACCACTTCGTCAAAGGTCCGCCCGTTTCTTCCATGCTGGTCCTCGACCTTTCCTCCCCACCCATGCTTTCCCGCCTGACGAAACGACGGGGTTTCTTTTCTGGCGGCCACCCTTTCTCCCGGTTCGCCGCGCGCCGGGGATTCCCATTCCCGGAAGTGGATACCTCCGGCGGCAATGTGGCCCATGCCGCGGTATCCCTCTCCGTCGCCCTGGGGGCCAAGGAAATCCGGCTGTTCGGAGTCGATTTCAGCTATCCGGAAGGGAAATCCTACGCACGCGGCACGTACCTGTATGACTATTTCCTGGTGAGAAGCGGCAGGCTGTCGCCTGTTTCGGAGGGATTCGCCGGGTTGGTCTTTGGCCGCATCGGCCTTCTGCGGGATACGGAGGACGGATTTCCCCGCTATACCACACCCCAGCTCGCAGGCTACAAAGACCGCTTCGAGACGGCCTCCCGCGGGCTTTCCGCCGTCCTCCTCCAGGAGCCGGGACGCGGTATGCGCCTTTCCCTTCCGGCCGTGGCCACGGATCGCGTACTGCCGCCTGAAGGTTCCCGAAACGCGGCTGCACCCCTGGATCCGCGCCGTTTCCTGCTATCCTATCTCGATCAGCTCCGCTCCCTTCCCATGCCCCGGGTCGCCGGCGTGCCTGGATTCGCGGCGTTTTCACCAGAGGTACGCGACGTCTGGACGACCATCCTGCCGCTTCTCGCATGGGAAAGGGCACGGAGGCCCATGGAAACGGACCCCCATCTCTTGCTATCCGCCGCGCGTTCGGACGCGGATGGCATCGTTTCATGCGTCCTTGGAATAGACAATGGCCGCGTAACCCACGAATGACTCGGATGGATGCACCGCCAGGCTGGTGGTGTATCGAAGCAGCTTCCCCCGTGAGATCCCGCACGCATGGGCGAAGCTCGCGGCCGCCACGGCTCCTCCCGCGGAACAGGCCGATCGTTCCGCGATGCTCCGCCGGATCGCCTCCGGGAAATCCATGGAAAGAAGCGAGTCGAGGATCCTCCTGTCGTTGGTTTCCTCCACCCATCGGCGGGCCTGCTCCCCGTGTCCCGCATTGAGGAAGCCGTAATTTGGACCGTAATGCGTGAGATCGGTGGACCCGACCACGGCGATCCGGATGCCCAACCGGTCCTGCGCGGCCGCGAGTTCCCGCCCCAGGTCCATGGCGATCCGCGCCGGAGGCGCCCGAAGCGCAAGGGCCCGCGCCTCCGGCAACAGGGCGTGCAGGAACGGCAGCTGAATTTCCACGGTATTGTCCGGGGCCCGGTCCGCGTCCACCTGGAGCTTCTCACGCAGCGCTTCCAACAGTTCACGATCCGCCTTGAGGAGTCCCAACGGGGTCTCGTACTCCTCTTCCATCGCCCCAAGGATCCCATCCTCCTGTCCCAGGTGTCCGCCGACGACGACCACTGTATGAACGGAACGCTGGATGTGCCGGAACACTTCGCATGCCAGTGCCCCCGAGAATTCCCAACCCGCATGGGGAGCGATCCCGGCCACTGCCTTCCGTTCAGGTTCCGGGGAGGCTGCAAGATACTCTGCGATCCGTCTGCCCACCGCGGGGCCATCCGCGGGATACCAGCCGGCCGGTAAAGTTCTCTTTCGGATCCGCATAAAAACCTCCGAAAAAAAGAATAGAAGAGATCAGGGATTTGGTCTATAAAGAAGAACATCCGGCAATGCCGGGTCACGCGGGGGGGCGCATTGTATGTGGAAAAAAGGTACCTGGATTTTTCTCGCTTTCAGCGCTGTGTTCTTCCTCTTCCTGATCGGGTTGACCGGCTATCGGATCGAGACGGTCCGTGAGAGGAACACCCGCCAGGGAGGATTCGACACCGCCATCCTCACGGACAGGATCCTTGCGCTCCGTAACGAGTCCGGCGGATTCCAGGCCGCCTCGTTCTCCAAGGGAATGCGGGAGGAATCCCCCAAGCGACCGCGCTTCCTCCTTCTTTGCATCCGCTCCACGGAGGGCGAAGTTCTCTATCTTTCGGCCCGAAACAAGTCGTATCTGAAACGCCCCGACCGCATCAGCGCGGACTGGCGCGGAACTCCAGCCTATGCCGTGCGTCCGGGAATGCAGGAAAGCTTCTCCAACCCTTTCCAGGTCGACGGCCGGACCCTCTTCCTTGACGGATTGTACGTCGTCCTTTCCCGGGAGGATCTCTACCCCATCCTGCGCGACGATCTGTTCCTCTGCCTGGCCTTTCTGATGATCTGCGGGATCGTCCTTCTTCTCTCCTCCGCCTATCCAGGGGCGGAGCATGCGGTACGGTCCCAATCCGTCCATCCTCGCCGTCAGAGTCCCGCCTCGGTCCGCGTGCATGAAGCCGCTGGGCCACGCCCCGTGAGGATGACGGATGCGGCTACGGCCGCAGTCCCCGTGCCATCCACCGACACCGCTCCAGAACCGGATGAAATCCTTCTCGACGAGCTTCCCGATATGAACCCGGATGCGGCTCCTGCCGCAGTCCCGGATGCGGCTACGGCCGCAGTCCCAGATGCGGCTACGGCCGCAGTCCCAGATGCGGCTCCTGCCGCAGTCCCGGATGCGGCTACCGCCGCAGTCCCAGATGCGGCTACGGCCGCAGTCCCGGATGCGGCTACGGCCGCAGTCTCGGATGCGGCTACCGCCGCCGGCTGTCCTCCCTGTCCCGAACCCGAGGAAAAGACATTCTTCAACCCCGCCTCGGGTCTGGTCTGGCATGAGTACTTCCTGCCCAGATTACGCTCCGAAATCGAGAGGGCTGCTTCGTTCGATATGGATCTCAGCCTTTGCTTCGTGCAGGCCGACAACAGGATCGCGGAGGACCAACGCGTTCAGATCACCGCCGCCTACGTGGATGCATTGAAATCCACTTTCCCGCTCCGGGACCTGGTTTTCGAGATGGGTTCCGCTTCTTTCGCCATCATCCTGCCGGATACGGATATCGATCAGGCGGTTGCCGCTCTCGACAATCTGCGGGGCAAGCTCGAGGCCCTGCAGGTGGCCGGTACGCGCCTCTCGGCATCCCTCGGCGCGAGTTCCAGAGGCGGTCGGCTCATCGACGAGAAGTCCCTTCTCGAGGAAGCCGAGGCCTCCCTGCACAAAGCGCATGACGAAGGGGGGAATCAGGTGGTCGGATTCCGTGCGGATCCTATGCGTTTCCGCGAGACTCTCAACGCGTTGGGGACTTGAGGGAATCCCTTTCGACAAGGATCCTCTCCAGCCTCCACTCCGGCACCAGATAGGCCAGCTCACCGCCCTTCAGGGAGGCGTAGTACTGGCTTCCTTCCGCTTTGCTTCCCACCACCAGGGTGTATTCCCGGTTGTCGCCCAGCGAAAACGTCACTTCCGCCTTCGCCTCCGCCATGGCTTTACGGGTATTTTCCGAGGCGTCCGCGAAATCGTTCCCTTCCGCGCCGATCATGTTGGACAGGATCTGCTCCACCTTGGCTTCGTCGATGGCTTCGTCCTTCTGTCCCTCAAAGGTCCAGTGCATCTTTCCCTTTGCGTCCGCCGCCTTCAAGAGCGAATAATCCAGGCTTCTCGCCTTCTTCCCCTCTTCGAAAGCCATCCGGCCCCGGAACGAGATGCGGGTCACGTTCTCCGGCTTCAGGCCGTCGGGAAGCAGCCTGAGATCGGACCAGAACCGTCTTTCGGTTTCCATGGAGGAAGCAAGCGACGAACCCGTCTGATAAACCTGCTTCTCGTCGCCAAGACGGATGTAGCTTCCGCCTCCGCCGACGCCCGTCTTGCCGATCGTGAGCTCCGCGAGCTTTTCACCTTTTCCGCCGTAGAGGGTCAGGATCTTCGCATCTGCTCCCTGCAGGCCGAGTCCCGCCCAGGCGTCCTGGCGGGACGTGATGACATTGCCCCTCTTCAGGGTGGAAATCTCTTTCAGCATGCTATCCACCCGCTTGGCGGATGCCGGAAAGCTTCGACCCGACTCCTGCAGGAGCCAGTCCTTTTCCCGGACCAGCAGGATCTCCGCGGAGCCGGCTTTCACGGAAACCTTCCTCACGGCTTCGGTCTTCAGGCCGGGAAACAATGCGGCACCTCCTCCGGCCTTCCTTTCAGGCGAGAAAACCTGCCCCAGCAGGAAAGTCACGAGAAGCGCCGCGCAGAGGGACCCGAGCAGGATCACCTTTCCCCGGAAGCTCATTGCTGCACCCCCTTGCTGCGTCTGCGGCGCAGCAACAGCCGCAGGACGCCGACCAGGACCACGGCCAATGGAACGACGATCACGTTCAGGATCTGGCTCACCGCCATGACCCTCGCCTTGGCGACCGGGTCCTGGATCCGGTTCAGCCTGACGTCGGCCTGGGTCCTTGTGCGGATCCCCAGCAGATCGTCGTCGCTGGACAGCCATTCCGCGCAGTTGGAGAGGAATGCCAGGTTGTAGTTCGCATTCGTGTACTGCACCATCCCCGATGCCATGTCCGAGTCTCCGATCACGAGCATCCTCGTATCGGGACTCTGCTCCACGACGGCGCCCGACGGGGGCTTTTCCCCCTTGCGCGTCGGGATCGGCCTGCCCTTGAAAAAGCTGACGAACCGTCCCTGCAGGGCGACGGCCAGTGCCCGTTTCTCCCGGCTTCCCGCGCTCTCCGAGAAGGAGGCGGACAGGACCGGGTTGAGCTCGTAGCGGTCCTTCATGATCCAGGAATCCGGGGACGTGCGGATCAGCACGTCCTCCTTCACCCCGACCCGCTCGATGGTCTCCAGGGGTGTCGCCCAATAGAGATCCAGTCCCGAAAACCGTGCGGTGACCGGATGCGCGCGTTCCACGTTCTTGTCCGAAATCGTGATCCAGAACGGGTACCGCACGGTCATCATGCGGTTATTGCCCGTATTGACAGTGATCCTCTGGTCCACGGTGTCCAGCGCGAGCTGGCTCTGCACGCGCACGCCGTAGGCGGCCAGCATGTCGTAGAATGCTCCGCTCTCCACGGCCGCCGCCTGCAGGTTGTAGGCAAGGTTCACGTCCACGGAATCGACCGCGAACAGCACCTTGCCTCCCCGCATGAGGTATTGGTCCAGGGGAAGCAGGTCGGCCTCCTCCAGGTCCTTGTTGCCCAGTACGAACAGCGCCGTGACCTCCGGAGGCACCTCCTTCCCCCTCTCCACGGCCTGGATCCGGAACCCCGAGGAGAGTTCCTGCTGCAGGAGGGCGTAGTCCTTTTCCAGCGTCCGGGCCGCGTCGCCAACCAGGACGCCCAGGATCTTCTCCTTTTGCGTGACGACCCGTCGGATGCGGGTGGTCAGATCGAATTCCAGCGTGGAAAGCTCGGTCACAAGGGGGATCGTCTCGTAGCGGTCCAGGTACTGGATGACGATTCCCGAGTAGACCGTGGCTACGTTGAGCTCGTCCTTCACCACGTCCTGGATCTGCTGAGGCGTTACGCCGAGGTTTTCCGCCTGCGTGGTCTTCTTGTCCCGGGAAGGATCGATCACGGCAACCGCGATCCTCCCTTTTCCGTAGGCCGCGTATTCCTGGAGCATGTCCTCCACCTGGCCGGGGAACAGGTAGCGGGTACGCAGCTTGTCGGAAACGTAGTAGGTGATGTTGACCCTGTCGGAGATGTCGGCGAGGAGCGTACGGGATGCCTGGGAGATGGTGAAGGCCTGGTTCCGGCTCAGGTCCAGGCGTACGAAGAACCTGTTGGCGTTCAGCGCGACAAGCAGGCCGAGGGCCGCCACCAGAAGAAGAAGGATGATCTGCTGTTTCCGCTTATCCATGCCGCCCCCTCACTTCCATTTCCTCTGGATGAGGATCCAGGTGTTCAGCGCGAGCGACAGTGTGATGACAAGGAGGAAATATACCAGGTCCCGTGAATCCAGCAGTCCTTTCCGGAAACCGTCATAGTGCGCCGCGAAGGAGATCCAGACAGTCAGGGAGGACAGCCATCGGGGCAGCGGAGCGACGGCCCCGACCTGGTGGATCAGGGTGAGAAACAGGAGGGCCAGGCCGCTCAGGATGAAGGCCGTGATCTGGTTGGTGGAGATCGAGGAGAGCAGCAGGCCTACGGCGATCCCCGAAGCGCCGATCAGGAGCACTCCCAGGTATTCGCCCACGATCTGGCCCGCATCGAACCTTCCCAGCGGGGCCAGGCTCAGGGGCAGCGGCAGGGTGAGGGCCATGAGGAGCAGGAGCAGGCCCAGCGCACCGGCGAACTTTCCCAGGACCACCTCGTATTCCCGGAACGGCAGGGTCATCAGGACTTCCAGGGTTCCCGTCTTTCGTTCCTCGGCCCAGGACCTCATGGTGATGGCCGGGATGAGGAAAATGAACACCGTGGGCACCACGCCGAACCACACGCGCAGCGATGCCTCATTGAGAGCGAAGAAACGGTTCAGGTAGAAAAACCAGATCGAGGTGAAGACCAGGAACGCGATGACGACGATGTAGGCGATGGGTGAATTGAAATAGGAGCGCAGTTCCTTGGCGGCGACGGCTCGGATCCTCATGCGTGCGGCCCTCCTTCCTGGGTGAGCTTGATGAAGATGTCCTCGAGGCTGAGCCGCTCCGGCACCATGGCGAGGATCTTGAATCCCTCAGCGACGGCCCAGTCGAAGACCGCCTCTTCCGCCCCATCGCGGGGCGGAAGCGAGATGCGCACGGTGACGGAGCCGGCCGGGGCGGAAACCGAGTCGACGGGAGCCGCGGACAGGAGCCGCGCTCCGGCGGGCAGCCTTTCCAGGGATGAGTCCACGCGCGACGGATCCGCGCCCTTGAGGGTGAGCTCGATGCGCAGCTCCCCGCGCAGCTCCCTTTCGATCTCCTCATGGGTCCCCCGGGCCACGATGCGGCCCTCATTGAGGATCAGGACGCTGCGGCAGGTGGCTTCCACTTCCTGCAGGATATGCGAGGAAAGGATCACCGTCTTTTCCTTTCCCAGCCTCTTGATGAGCTCCCGGATCTCGATGATCTGGTTGGGATCCAGCCCCGTCGTGGGTTCATCCAGGATGAGGATGTCCGGATCATGCAGCATGGCCTGGGCCAGACCCGTCCTCTGGCGGTAGCCCTTGGAGAGGGTGTCGATGGTCCGGTACAGCACTCCGGACAGGCCGCATTCCCCGATCACCCAGTCCAGCCTCTCCCGCCTCCTGCCCCCTTCCAGCTTCCTCGCGTCCGCGATGAAGCTGAGGTACTCCATGACGTTCAGGTCCGTATATAAGGGGGCGTTTTCGGGAAGGTAGCCCACGGAACGCTTCACGTCGAGCGGTTTTTCCAAAACGTCGCACCCGCCGATTTCCACGGTGCCCTGCGTGGGGTACAGGTAGCAGGTAAGCACCTTCATGATCGTGGTCTTTCCCGCGCCGTTGGGACCCAGGAGGCCCACGACATCGCCGCGGTCCACCTCGAAGGAGACGTCACGGACGGCAGCCAGTGTTCCATAGGTTTTCGTCAGATTACGGACGCTGATCATAGCTTCCTCCCTTCGACCGCCTGCCGCCTCATTCGGAACGGGATTCGGGCTCTTCAGGTCCGGCCGCCCCTTCCTCGTCCTCGTAGCGGATTTCGATATGCTGCAGGTCCCTGGTCAGGAACGTGCGCGGGAAGACGGTGCGCGCCTCCTGCAGGAGCACCTTCAATTCCCGATCGGTGTAGCGCGGGCTGTAGTGGATGAGCCCCATGCGCTCCACTTCGGCCTCCCGCGCGATCACGGCCGCCTGGGACGCGGTCATGTGCTTCTTCTCCTGGGCGCTCTCCGCCAGGTCATCCGCGAACATGCCTTCGCAGATGAACAGGTCCGACCCGCGCACGGCGTCGGCGAATCCCGGTGCCGGGACCGTGTCGGTGGCGAAGCTGAACTTGCGCCCATTGCGCGGGTCTCCCATGATCTCCGCCGGGCCTACAGTGCGGCCGTCGGGAAGGCTCACCGTCTGCCCGTCTTGGAGAAGGGACCACATCGGCCCGCGCGGCACCCCGAGGGCGATGGCCTTTTCCGGGTGGAAGACGCCCGGCCGCTCGTTCTCCTCCATACAGTAGCCGACGCAGGGCCTCGTGTGGGAGAGCGGGAACGAACGGACGGCGTAATCCTCCCCGGCCCATACCTCCGCCCCGCCCTCGATCTCCTCCACGATGAGTTCGTAGTTGACGTACATCTCCAGCGTCTTGCGCATCGCATCGATGAACTCGCGGATCTTCGGTGGACCGTAGATGTAAAGCGGTTCGTCCCTGTCCACCTGGGAGGAAAGCATGATGATTCCAGGCAGCCCCGTGACGTGGTCGGCGTGCATGTGGGATATGAAGATGGCGGAGATCTTCTTCCAGCGGAGGTTCAACCGCCGCAGGGAGATCTGGGTGCCTTCGCCGCAATCGAAAAGAAATAGTTCCCCCTCGCGGCGCAGGAGCACTGAGGTGAGGCTCCTGCCCGGAAGCGGCATCATACCGCCCGAGCCGAGAACGAATGCTTCCAGGTTCATTGCGCAGTCCCTATTCCGGTGGTTCTGATGGCTTGGACCCTTGCGTTCCGCCTGTCGCGAATGTAACGGAGGAAGGCCTTGTTTGTCTATCGCGAAGGCACCGGTATTCCTTGACCCACCCCCCTTCGCGATCCTATATTCCTACGGATGGACGGCATGCGCCGGAAGCTGCTTCGCCGCTCCCGGTATCTCTCGGAAATCCGGGATTTCTTCACGGAACGCGATTACGGGGAGGCCGAGACCCCCATTCTCAGTCCCTTCCTCATCCCGGAAGCGGCCCTCGAAGTCTTTTCCACCAGATATCTTTCCCCCTACGGCGGGGACAGGGAGATGTACCTCATTCCTTCGCCGGAGCTCTGGATGAAACGCCTCCTCGCCATGGGATCCGGCAGCATCTTCCAGATCTCCCGGAGCTTTCGCAACGTCGAATCGGTTACCGCCATGCACAATCCCGAGTTCACGCTGCTCGAATGGTACACTGTCGGCGCCTCCTACATGGATTCCATCCGGGTGGCGGAAGGCCTGTTTTCCAGGCTCCTTTCCCTTTCGGACACCGTGGACGCCGGTCCGCTTTCGCCTCCGTTCCGCCGCATGTCCATGAACGAGGCTTTTCTCGCCTACGCAGGCATCGACCTTGCAGCCTGCGGCGAAGCGGAACTCCTCAGGTCCGCGGCCCTTGGGCGGGGCATCGAGGTGGCCCGCGGCTCCCGCTGGGACGACGCGTTCCACACGGTCTACGTCGCCGCCGTGGAGCCCGCGCTTCCCCGCGACAGGCCGATCGTGCTGTACGACTGGCCCGCCGCGGTGCCGACCACCGCGCGGCGCAAGCCGGAGACCCCCTGGGCCGAGCGATGGGAGCTCTTCGTGCGCGGCATCGAGGTAGCCAACTGCTACAGCGAGGAGACGGATCCCGCCGAGGCGCTCCGTTTCCTGGAAACGGAATCGGAACGCAAACGCGGCTGCCGGGTCCTGCACGCGGCTGACGAGGAGTATGCCCGGTCCGTGGTCCCATCGCTTCCCGCCTGCTCCGGAGCGGCCCTCGGCGTGGACCGCCTCCTCATGGCGTTTTGGAACGAGCCATCCATCGAGGGGGTGATCTTTTTTCCGTTTTCCGATATGCTCGCACACTAATCGCATTCGCATGAAAGGAAATGCATGATCAAGGCCGGCCAGATTGCCAAAGGGATGTTCCTTCTGTTCAAGAACGAACCCCATCTCGTCGTGGAACGCGACCTCGTGAGCCCCGGTAAGGGAGCCGCGTTCGTCCGCATGAAGCTGCGGAACATCAAGACCGGGTTCACGGTGCAGCAGACCGCCAAAACACAGGATTCCGTGGAAGAATGCTCCGTCGAATACCGCGAAGCGCAGTACCAGTACAGCGACGCGGAAAGCTACCATTTCATGGATACGCAGTCCTACGATCAGGTCCAGATCGCCATGGAAGGCCTCGAGGAACGGAAAAACTTCCTGAAGGAAGGCGAAGCCTACCAGATCACCTACTGGGAACAGGTGCCCATCGACATCAAGCTGCCCACCAAGATGGTCTTCAAGGTGACCGAGGCCGAGAAGGCCGAGAAGGGCGACACCGTGAGCGGCGCCAAGAAGCCCGTCGTGCTGGAAACCGGGTTCACGGTGCGCGTGCCGCTGTTCATCAAGGAGGGTGACAAGGTCCTCGTCAACACGGAAACCGGTGAATACCAGGAACGCGTTAACGACTAGCCCCCCCACTCGCGGCCCCTCGTCGGGGGCCGAGTCTCCGGCATCGATCTCCCCCACCCTGTTCCTCGTGGCCCTGGCGCACGGCGTCAATGACCTCTATATGGGGTTCCTGACGCCGCTGTATCCCGTCGTCATGGACCGATTCCGCCTCAGCCTCGCCCAGGTGGGTACGGTCTCCATGACGGCGGCGCTCGCTTCGGCGCTCGCGCAACCGCTGTTCGGAGTGCTGTTCGACCGCCACGGGCTCTCCGCCTTCCTCCACCTGGCACCCCTGTTCACGGGGATTTTCGTGTCCCTGATGCCTGTCGCGCCCACCTTCCCCCTGTTCCTGGCCTTTTTGTTCCTGGGCTGCCTCGGTTCCGCCGCGTTCCATCCCAAGGGCGCCTCGGTCACCCCGGGCCTGAGCGGCGCCCACCCCGAGATGGGCATGGCCATTTTCAGCGCCGGAGGCAACCTGGGCTACGCGGCGGGACCGGCCCTCATCGCGTTGTTCCTGGCGTCCGCCGGCTCCGCGGCGTCTCCGCTGCTCATCGCGCCGGCCGCCGCCGTGACGGCGGGCCTTCTCCTGGTCCTTCCCGCGCGCGTCCTCGCGCAGCGTGCCGATCGGGCCGCGCGGACCTCCTTCCGCCAGCTTCTCGCGCGGCGGCAGGAACTGGCGATGGTGGCCCGGGTCATCGTGCTGAACTTCCTCCTTACGGTGGGCATCCGGGGCATGCAGACGTTCCTGCCCGTCTACTACACGCGGCTCGGTTTTTCCGTGACCTGGGTGGGGATCCTGTTCACGGCCATGCTCACCGCCGGTGCCCTCGCCTCCATCCTGGCCAGCTCCCTTTCCCGGCGCCTCGGATGGAAGCCGCTCGTCATCGCTTCCCTCTGCGGGGGAACTCCCCTGTTCCTTGCCGGAATCCTTCTCCTGCCCCACCCGGCCGGAAGCATCCTGATCGTGGCCTCCGGAATCCTCCTGAACTGCAGCAATCCCATCATCATCCTCCTCGGACAGAAGCATGCCGGCGATTCCCCTGCCATGGCATCCTCCCTGCTCATGGGACTGTCCTGGGGCGTCGCGGGACTCGTCATGGTTCCCTTGGGCAGCCTCGGGGAGCTGATCGGGATGCGGTCCATGCTGCTTCTTTCGGCCGTCACGCCCCTGGCCGGACTGATTCCGGTCCGCAGGATTCCGCGCGCATAGGATCGCTCATTCCCAGAGGTTCTCGCCCTGGACATAGAACTCGGCCGGGTCCAACTCCCCGCATGGGGCGACGGAACCGAGAGCCCCGACATAGGCCCGAAGGCTGGCCTCGATGACGTCACGGCTCTTGGCGTGCCCATGGAAACGCTTCCCTCGATGTTCCACGGTCACGGTCACGTCGGCCTCCGCGTCCGTCCCCATCGAGAGGGTCGCCACGGAATACAGGGTGAGCCGTGGCTCCAGTCCCAGGGCCTTGTCGACGGCGTGGAACAGGGCATCGATGGGCCCGCTGCCATGCGAACTCTGCGACGTGATCAGGCCGTCCTTCTCGATCCGGATCCCGGCAACGGGAAGGGAATGGGATCCCGTCGTGACCGTGAAGGACTCCAAGCGGAAGGGCTCCGGCTCCCCTGGCACCGCGCCTTCCCCGTGCGGCGAGGTTCCGATGGTGCCCTGCGACAGCAGGGCCGCGATCGAGGGATCCATGGAGCGGCGGGCACCCGAGGAAGGACCTTCCATCAGGGCCGCACGGCCGATCACAGGCTTGTTCGGGTGCGTCCGCAGGCCGGTGAGCCTGTCCAATGTCTCCGCCGCGGCGCGGATCCCGTCCAGCCGCAGCCCGTGTTCAATGTCGAGGCGTTGCGCGAAGGCCTCCAGGAGGAAGGCGATTTCCTCCAGCGCCGCGTTGCCGGCCCTTGCGCCGAAACCTCCGATCGTCGTCTCCACGTGGGTTGCGCCCGCCTCCACGGCAGCCAGGGTGTTGGCAGTGGCGAGTCCCAGGTCATTGTGGCAGTGGACGCCCAGCACGGGGGGCACGGGGCATCGGCCCGTCAACCCCCGCAGCATGTCGAGCAGCCGGGTGACATCGGCCGGCATCAGGATCCCATTGGTGTCCGCTGCCGACAGGACGTCCACTCCCGCCTCGCAGGCCGCGGCGACAGCGTCCGCCATGAATCCCGGGTCCGCGTGGGGCGCCTCGCTAAGGCTGAACTGCACCTTGACGCCCGCCTCTTTGCCGAGGCGCACGCAGCGGCCGATTTCCCTCAGGGATTCGGCGGCGCTTTTCTTCATGATGCGATTCAAGAACCATGGGGACACCGGCATGAAGACGTGAAGGTAGGGAATGCGGGCGCCGCGGAGGCAATCCAGGGCTCGTTCCGTGTCCCCTTCCAGGGCCCTGGCGCATGCCGATACTGCCGTCCCTTCCACTTCCGCTGCGACCAGGGATACGCATTCCGACTCCTCCGGAGAAAGGGCTGGTTGTCCCGCCTCGATGACGTCTACGCCCATGTCGGCAAGACGCCTGGCCAGCTGCAGTTTCTCCCGTGCCGTAAGCACGACGAAGGGAAGCTTATTCCCGTCCCTCAGGGTCGTATCCAGGACTTCAATGCGCCTCATGGCAAAGATTGTAGAACGGTTCCCATCGAGAGGAAAGTGGGGTAATGTGGCCGCCATGCGCCGGCTCGCACCGTCCCTTCTCTTCATGGCCTTCGCGCTGACATCCTGCACGACGAGGCTTGCCCTTGTGGTCGAGCCGGACGCCAGGATCGCCTGGGAAGCCTTGATCGCGGCCCACCCACTGCCCAAGGGCATCGCAGCGAGCGAAGGGACCGGGGTCGACAAGGCCTCGAACAGGCTCACGATGACGATCAGGCGTACGACCACATCGGCGTCCAGCGCGCCTGGGGCCGCGTCCAGCGCGCCTGGGGCCGCGTCCAGCGCGCCTGGGGCCGCGTCGCAGGCCAGGACCATCATCCGCATCCCACTGGCTCCCGTCGTGCCCCTATGGGATCCACGGCAGGACATACGAGCGGATTCCGTCGCCGGCGGGATCGAGCTTGTCCGGCTCGCTTCCATCGAACCGCCGTTACGCGCGCTCTCCGTGGACGGCAAATATCCTGGAGACGCCGATTATCCGTTTTTCGAGGAGACGGTCCTTGAGTTCCGGGGCCGTGACAAGTGGCTGTCCGCATGGTTTTTAGCCCTCCCAGAGGCGGCAGACCCGGCGTGCCCCGTCTGGGTCGCCGCCGTGGGTGACATCATGCCCGCCCGCGGCGTGGATGCCACACTGATGGCGCGGGGCCCGGAGGCCGTTTTCGGCGACACGTTGGGGATCCTGCGCGGGAGCGACCTGGTGCTGGGGAATCTGGAAGCACCGGCATCCTACCGTGGCGTCCCCGCCTCAAAAGGCTACACGTTCCGCTTCCGTCCCCAGGCACTGGACGCGCTGAAAAGCGCGGGGTTCTCCTATTTCTCCCTGACCAACAATCACTGCCTCGACTACGGGCCCGAAGCGTTCCTGGATACTCTCGACAATCTGGCCGTGCGGGGTATCGCCACTTCCGGAGCCGGGAAGGACCTCGCCGCCGCGAAGAGACCCTCGGTCCTGGAACGCAAGGGACAGACTTTTCACGTCTATTCCCTTGGCCTGTATCCCGCGGAAGGCAATGGTTGGGACGGCCGGAAATACGCGGCAGCCACGGAAACGCGTCCCGGAATCCTGTGGGCCGATGAGGAGACCAAGGATTTCTTGAAGGAGCACATGCATGCGGAAAGCGGATTCCGCATTGTCATGGTCCATGGCGGGGAGGAATGGAGCCGCAGGCCAACCGAATGGTTTCACGACCTCTGCAGGGAGCTCGTCGACATGGGCGCGGACGTCGTCATCGGCTCCCATCCCCACGTGCTGCAAGGCATGGAAGGATACAGGGGCTCCCTGATCGCCTATTCCTTGGGCAACTTCGTCTTCCCCGGAATGGACGAAATGGACGGAGGCGAGGACTCGATGATCCTGAGGTTCGGGGTATGGAACGGCAAGATCTGCTACATCCAACCGGTACCGGCACGTCTTTCCGGAGTCACGGTGCGGTTGAACACGCAGCCGGGAAGCGGCGCGGCAATCCTCCGCATGTCCAGGGAGCTTTCGTCTCCATAGGTGGAGTCACGGACCGGGGCCCCTTCCCCGTCAGGGATTCTGTTTCAGCTTCTGCATCCAGGAGCTTTCGGCGTACTCGTTTTCCATCTTGGCCTGTAGGGTCTTCGATCCCTGTTCATCCCCGCGTTTGCGGGCGATTAAAATGGCTCGATAAAGGACTTCCGACACCAGATCCCTTCTGTCCGGGAACGAATAGGCCAGCTTGACGTACAGGTCGTAGGCGTCCCCTTCCTTGCCCGACGCGGCCAACAGCGCCGCCTGTTCCGCCATCGCACGCGCCGCTACGCCGTCCCGCCGATCCTGATACAGCGCGAGGAAGGTCTCTGAAGCCCGTTTCCCGTCACCCAGGGCGGCATAACAGGAGCCCATGAGAAGCGCCGTCTCCCCGAGAATGGGCTCAGGAGGCGCCTGCCGGTGGATTTCCTGCAGCACCCGCAGGGCCTGATCCGGGGCCCCGCCTGATAGCGACCGGGCATAGGCGAGAGCCAGGCGCTGTCGAACCGTCGCGGATAGGGTTTTGGAGCCCTGTGATTTCCTGTAGTATTGCAGCGCCAGATCGGATCCCGTGGAAATCGACAAAGCCTCCACCAGGCCGTCCACCGCGGCGGAGGAGAAGCTTCCATCGGGCGCGGTCTCCAGATAGCTCCAATATCCCTGCGCCGCGGCGTCCGGATCCCCCGCATCCAGGGAACAACGGGCGGCCCAATAGAGGGACTGTTCCGCGGCCTCCGCGTCGGGGAACCGGCGCGTGACCTCCTGGAATGCTTCCCGCGCCTGCGCGAACTTTTTTTCCACGTAGGTGGCATGGGCCTGCTTGAAGAATGCCTCGGCGGCGAGTGCACCTTTTGGGAACTCCCGGGCAAGCCTGTCAAAGGTTTCCAGGCATTCCTTCTTGTTGCCCTGGCGGGACTGGGCCCATCCCAGTTCGAAGAGGGCCTGTTCCCTCACAGGCGTCGGGCTTTGCGAAACGGCCAGCGCGTCCTGGAACAGCGATTGAGCCTTCGCGTCGTCTCCACGGGCCGCGGCGGAAACCCCGGCCCTGTAGAGGGCTTCCTGGCATGTGGCGTCTTGCGGAAAGCGGCGCGCCAGGGATATGAAAGCCTCTTCGGCGCCGCCATGGTCGCCCAGCCTGGCGAGCGTCGTTCCAAGCCAATAGAGCCCTTCAGCGGCGGCTGGAGCCGTGGTGGTGGAGGCGTCACGGAAGCTCCGTACGGCCTCTTCGAAATTCTCCTGGCGGAACAGGACCTTGCCGCGTCCGACCAGGGCGGGCGCGCGCAGATCCTGCGGGGCGTTGCCGGAAAGCAGCCTGTCGAAGCAGGCCTCGCTCTGGGCGAACTCCCCGAGGGCCAGATAACAGATGCCCAACGAATAGGAGGCTTTCGCGGCCACCGTGGCATTGCCGCCTGAATCGGCCGCCGTGCGGAAAAACGGGATGGCGCGGGAATACTCGCCCCGGTTGCTGTAGAGGAAGCCTCCGGCGTAGGCCGCGTCCGCCACGCGGTCCGAACCGGGGAAATCCTTGAGGATCCGGGTGAAATCCTGCAGGGCCTCGGATTCCATTCCGAGCAGGAAGGCCGCATTCCCCCTGCGGAACACGGATTCCGCGATTCTCGTGGAACCCGGATACCGCTCCGCGAGCCAGTTCCACCACCGGCGGGCGGGGGCCCATTCTCCGCGTTTCTCCAGAAGGGAGGCGAGAAGCCGTCCCGCGTCCTCCGCGGAGGCGCTGCGGGGATAGGACTGCAGGAAACGCTCCAGGGCTTCGACGGCGTCGTCGTCCCGGCCCAGCTCCGCGCGGAGGGAAGCCAGGCAGTACAGTGCCCTTTCCGCCGTCTCCGCGGATGGACCGGCGACGGCCTTCTCGAAGGACAGGACCGCCTCCTCCTTGCGCCCCGAAAGGGAGAGGGAAAGAGCCGCGTTATATAGGGCGCCCTGCCGTTCCTCCTCCCCCGTGAGCAGGGGAAGGCACTGCGCGTAATAGGCATTGGATTCGGCGTACTTCCCCTGGTCGAACATCGCATCCGCCCGCAGCCGCAGCGCCCGCCCCGTATAGACGCTCGATGGATGGGCGGACTTCAGCTTGTCCGTCAAAGTGACCGCATCGGACAACCGGCCGTCGCGATAGCGGATCTCCGCCATGCGGTAGGTGGCCTGTTCCTGGTAGACGGACTCCGGGTACTCGGAAAGCAGGGTCTTGTAGCGCTTTTCCGCCTCCGGGAGGTTCCCCATCCCGAAGGCACTCTCGCCAAGATAGAACAGGGCGTCCCCCACGAAGGGGGAAGACGGGAAGTCCATCACGACCTTCATATAGAGGCTGAAGGCCGCCTGGAAACGGCCATCTCTGTACTCCGAGTTGGCCAGGCGGTAACAGGCCTCAGGCAGCAGGGAATCCACGCCACCGTTCAGGACGGCCTGGTAGAGCGGCTTCGCCTCGGAAGCCCGATTCAGTTCCTCCAGGCTGATGCCTGAAAGAAGGCGGGCATGCTGCAGGTAGAAACTCTCGTCGGGGAACCGGGAGATCTGTTCCTGGAAGCTCTCGAGCGCCTTGGAGTAGCGGCCCAGTCGGAAGTGGGCGGCACCGAGCCAATAGGGGACGCGGCGGCACAACGCGGAGGCGGAGTATCTACGGGGAAACGCGGAAAGCGTGGAAATGCAGGCATCGTACTTTTCCCCGTAGAAGGCGGAGACCCCCAGAAGGTAGGTCGCCTCCTCGGTGCGGCCGCTTCCCGGGTATTCCTCCACGACCTGCCGGAAGCTGTCCATGGCCAACGAGTAGAATCCGTCGGCAAAAGCCTTTTTTCCGGCCTGGAAGACGGCGTCGGCGGGATCCGCGCGCGCCGGCAGGGCGCACAGGAGGAGGACGGTTCCCAGGACGGCGATGCGGCCGGCCCGACGCCGCATCGGTCCCCGGTCGGACGGGTTCCTCTTCTCCATCGGGCGTTACGACGTCGCCTTCGCGACGGGTTCGACGGGACGGGCCTCCCCCCCCGCATTCGGCGGCTCCACGGCCTTGCCCCCGGCAAGGGAAACGGTCTCGACGGGCGGGGTAACGGGCTCCCCGTTTCCGGCCTCCTTCAGGCGGAAAGAGATCTTTTCCCCGCGCAGTTCCACCAGGATCCGCGCCCCCTTGGTGAAACGGCCCTTGAGGATCTCCATGGACAGAGGATCCTCCACCTCCTTCTGCAGCAGGCGGCGCAAGGGCCGGGCTCCGTACTTCTCGTCGAACCCCTTCTCGATGAGCCATTCCCGCGCCTTGCGCGTGACGTCGAGGCGGATGTTCTGTTCCGACAGGCGCTGCCCGATCTCCCCGATCATCAGCTCGAAGATGCTGGAAAGGTGCATGCGGTCCAGGTTGTGGAACACGACGATCTCGTCGATCCGGTTGATGAACTCCGGGTTGAAGGCCCGTTTCACCTCGGCCATCACGAAGCTCTTGATGTCCTTGAACTCCATCCCCCCTTCCTGGGATTGGAATCCAAGGCTGTTGTCCTTGTTGATCTCCCGCGCCCCCAGGTTGGAGGTCATGATGAGCACCGAGTTGCGGAAGGAGACCGAGTGGCCCAGGTTGTCCGAAAGCTGCCCCTCCTCCAACACCTGAAGCAGCATGTTGAACACGTCCGGATGCGCCTTCTCGATCTCGTCCATCAGGATCACGCTGAAGGGGCGCCGGCGGATCTTCTCCGTGAGGAGGCCGCCCTCCTCGTAGCCCACGTAACCGGGGGGGGCTCCGACCAGGCGGGACACATTGTGTTTCTCCATGAAGTCGGACATGTCGATGCGGATCAGCGCGTCCTCGTCGCCGAAGAGGAACTCCGCCAGGGTCTTGGCCACCAGGGTCTTTCCCACCCCCGTCGGGCCGAGGAAGATGAAGGAACCCAGGGGCCGGCGCGGGGAGGAAAGGCCCGTGCGGGATCGGCGGATGGCCGAAGCGATGACCGAGATGGCTTCATCCTGGGCGATGACCTTGCGGTGGAGCTCCTCCTCGATCTGCAGGAGCTTCTCCGACTCGCTCTGCGCGATGCGGGAAAGGGGGATGCCCGTGATGTCGGAGATCACCTGCTGGATGTCGTCCACCCCGACCTGGTTCTCCTCGTCGCTCACTGTGCTTTCCCAGTTCTTCTTCACCTCCTCCACCTTCAACTTCAGCTGCCGCACAGTATCGCGGACGGCGGCCGCCTTCTCGTAGTTCTGCGTGTTGACCAGGCTGGTCTTCTCCGCGTTCAGGCGTTCGATCTCCTTCTCCAGCTCCGAAAGCTCCTTGGGCCGGATGCTGTTGCGGATCCGCCGCCGGGAACCGGATTCGTCGATGAGGTCGATGGCCTTGTCGGGAAGGTAGCGCTCCGTGATATAGCGGCGCGAGAGCATGGAGGCGGCCTCCAGGGCCTCGTCGGTATACACGACACGGTGGTGGGTTTCGTAGTTCTTCTTGATCCCCTTGAGGATGGCGATGGTCTCCTCCACGGAAGGCTCGCTCACGTAGATGGGCTGGAAGCGGCGCTCCAACGCCGCATCCTTCTCCACGTATTTCTTGTACTCGTTCAGCGTGGTGGCCCCGATGCACTGCAGCTCGCCTCGCGACAGGGCGGGCTTGAGCATGTTGGAGGCGTCGATGGCGCCTTCCGCGCCTCCGGCGCCGATGATGGTGTGCAGCTCGTCGATGAACAGAACCACGTTGCCGGCTCCCAGGATCTCCTTCATGACCCTCTTCAGCCGTTCCTCGAACTCGCCGCGGTACTTGGTGCCCGCCACCAGGGATGCAAGATCCAAGGTGAGCACCCGCTTGCCGACAAGGACCTCCGGGACGGTCCCGTCCACGATCTTCTGCGCGAGTCCTTCCACGATGGCGGTCTTGCCCACTCCGGGCTCTCCGATGAGCACCGGGTTGTTCTTCGTCCGGCGGGCCAGGATCTGGATGACCCGCTGGATCTCCCGGCTGCGCCCGATCACCGGGTCCAGCTTCGCTTCCCGGGCGAAGGCGGTCAGGTCCCGGCCGTACTCGTCCAGGGTCGGGGTGGGCTTCTTGGCCACGGGTTGCGGTTTCTTCTTGGCCTGTCCCTGGGGCGGCACTGTCTTGCCCTGCTCCCCGGAACCGCTGATCTGCAGGATCGCCTCCCGGAGGCTTACGGGGGTCACGTTGTAACGGGAAAGGAACCGGGCCGCGGTGCTCCCCGTCTCCTTGATCGCGGCAAGGAGAAGGTGTTCCGTCCCGATGTATTCATGGCCCATGTTACGGGCTTCCTCCGCGGAGTCCTCCAGGATCTTCTGCCCGCGCTTCGAGGGCGGCACGTCCCCGAGGATGAGACCTCCCTTGCCCTTGGGCAGGCTCTTCTCGATCTCCGCCTGCATCTCCACGATGCCGACCTTGATGCGCTGCAGGGCCTTCACGGCGACCCCTTCCCCGTCCTTCAGGAGGGCCAGCACGATGTGCTCCGGCAGGAGCTGATCCGAATGGAAGCGCTTGGCCTCCTCCTGGGCCAGTATGGTCAAGACCTTCTGCGCACGCTGCGTGAGTCCCTTAAACATGGTCCGCTCCCTCCCGTTCCTGGGCCGCCAAAAACTCCCTGATGATCTTCGCCCGGGTGTACTCCACCAGCTTCCCGTCGATCTCCTCGTGGTGGTTGAGGAGCAGCTTCTGCACATGCGATTTCTGGGAAAGGAACAGCAGCACCGTGAGCAGGTTTACGTCCAGGGTCCCCAGGAGGCCGAGATTCGTCCCCAGGCGCAGGGCGGACAGGTGGTCCACGGCCTCCGCCGCGCTGATGTAGCGGCAATACCGCAGCAGGCCGTAGGCGCGGAAGACCCGGTCCTCCAGCTCCACCCGACGCTTCTCCATCATCTCCTCCCGGGTCTTCCGCTCGAAGGCCAGGAGCTGTCCCACAATGCCCTCCAGGTTGGCGATGATCTCCGGTTCCGACATCCCGATGGTGATCTCGTTCGATACGAGATAAATGCTGCCCAGCGAGTCCTGCCCCTCCCCGAAGAAGCCGCGGATGGAAAGCCCCAGCTGGTTGGTGGCCTTCACGGCCTTCTTGATCAGGCCGCTCATCACGAGCGCGGGCAGATGCAGCATCGTGGAGGCCTTCATGCCCGTTCCCAGGTTGGTGATCGACGTGTTCAGGTAGCCCCATTCGGGGGATACCGCGTACGGCAGCAGCGCCTCCAGCCTTCCGTCCACTCCATCGATCTCCTCATACAGGGTTGCCAGGGAGAACCCCCCCGAGAACCCCACGAGGCGCAGGTGGTCCTCCTCCCCCAGGATCGCGGCGCAGCGCTGGTCATGGCGCAAAGCCAGGGCGCGGCCCTTCTCCAGGGAGAACCCCTGGGAGATGAAGTTCCTCTCGATGAGGATCCGCCTCTCGACGGGCAGGAGATCGTCAAGGAGAAGGATGGAGAATCCGCCGCGGTCGGGCAGTTTTCCGAAGGCATCGAGGATCAGAGCCTGCGTCTCCGCCTCCTCCTGGGTCGTAGCCGTCCCAGGATACGGTCTTTGCTTGAGGTTGCGGGAAAGCCGGATCCGGCTGGAAATCACGACGTCGTTCTCGGGCCCGCCCGCGCCGATCCAGCCCCCGGCGTCCGCGATCCCCGTGAAGTCAAACATCGGGTCCCAACTCCTTGATCCTGTCGCGAAGAAGTGCCGCCTTCTCGTACTCCTCGTTTTCCAGCGCTTCCTTCAACTCGGACTTGAACCGCTCCCTGTCTTCGACGGCCATCGGTTCCGCGGACACGCGCCGGGGGAGCTTGCCGGTATGATGCGTACGACCCGCCATCTGGGACAGCGCGGCCCGCACATCCACGGCGAAAGCGGCGAAACACTCGCTGCATCCCAGCTTGCCGCGCTTGCGGAACTCCTGGACGGTCAATCCGCAGCGTGGGCAGGATTCCCGTGACACCTCGCCATGCGGCTCCCGGAACTCGATCAGACCGGTCAACAGGTTGGAAATGGACAATTCCGGCGTCTCATCATCCTCCCGCGCGCGTGAAAAGCCCTTCTCCTGGGCACATTCCTCGCACACATGCACTTCCTGCACGCCCGTTGGGAAGACCTGACGAATGTGGATAACGGCTTCTTTCAGGCCGCAAACTTCGCATTTCATGGCTTTCACTCAGTATAACAATAAAAGGTGAAGGAATCCACCCGATGGGAAGGGTTTAGAAGGCCTCAGCCACGGCATCCTGCGGTTTTACCGCCCTTTGACGTGGATTCAGGAGGCTTTGCGGATGATGTCCAGGGGTTTCAGGCGGCCCGCGCGACGTGCGGGAAGATAGGAAGCCAGCCCCGAGACCAGGAAGGTCCCGAAGGCGATCCCCAGGGTCTCACTGAGTCCGATGCGGATCGGAATCTCCTGGAGGTAATAGGAGCTGTTGAAAAGGGTGATCTGGCCGATCTCCTGGCCACTTATCGCCGCAAAAAGCCGTGTGCAGGCGTCAAGAAACGCTTGCAGCACCATGATACATCCGTTAATATTCACGGCAACTACAAGTCCGGTAGCCAAACCGAGAGCCGTCCCGATCCCGCCGAGAACCAGTCCGGCGAGCAGGAAGGCCAGGGAAACGTCGCCTGAACGCGCACCCAATCCCATGAGGATGCCGATTTCCTGCCGTTTCTCGATCTGGAGCATCAGAACCGACGAGAAGATGTTCACGGAAGCGACGATCACGACAAGAGTCATGATGAACAGGAGCATTGTCCGGGTCGCCTGGAACGAGCTATAGCTGGCCCCTTCGAGATACGTCCATGGGGTCACCCTTCGGTTGCCGGGAAGCGCGTCCCGCACGGCATCCGCCTGACCGTCGATGTCGCTGAAGGGATCCGCCACCTTGATCCCGAGGAATCTCGTCGAATTGCCCGCCGTCATGAACCCGTCCCCGGCAGCTGCCGAGACGTAGGCGAAAGCCTTGTCCAGCTGCTCGTAGCCCGTTGCAAAGACCCCTCCCACGATGAATCGGGTGGCTTTGGGCATGCCCGAGAGGTTTCCGCCATATGTTGTGAGCAGCGTCACAGTATCGCCCGCCGTGACGCCGAGGATCCGGGCCACGCCGGACCCGAGCAGCACAACGGAGGAGGACGGGAATTCCAGGCGTCCGGCCGCCGTTTCCAGGTATGCGGCGAGTCCCTTGTCCACATCGAGGAATCCGTCGGGAACGCTGCGTACTGTCACTCCTGCCGAGCCTGTCCCGGAGTAGAAAAGGCCCACACCCTGCCGCTCATAGACGGTGGTGAGCACTCCGGGCAGTCCGGAAACCCTGTCCTGCATCTCCCGGATCCCCTCCGGGGAGTCCTCGGAGTTCAATGACACCTGCAGGTGGCAGCTTTTCACCTCCAGGAGCCTGTCCATGATGCCCTGAATCATCCCTCCGGAGACCTCAAGGACCACGACGAGGGGCAAGAGGCTGAGGGCCACACCAACGACGGCGCCCCGCAGATATCGGGCCGTGCCGCCCTTGCCCCTGAGCAGCCGCAACCCATAGGAGATGCAGAAGGGAACCCTCATTGCTCCCGTAGCATGCCTCCCTGCAGCACGAAGCGCCGCTGGGCCGATGCGGCCATCGCGCGGTCGTGCGTCACGAGGATGAGCGTCCGCCCGTGCCTCTGCACCAATCCGAACAGCATCTCCTGGACCGCGCGGCTGTTGCGCTCATCCAGGTTGCCCGTCGGCTCGTCGGCCAGGATGAGGCGCGGTTCGTTCATGAGCGCGCGTGCCACCGCGATACGCTGCCGCTCCCCTCCCGAAAGCTCTACCGGAAAATGGGTGGCCCGGCTCTCCATCCCCACTTCCGCCAGCAGCTGCCTCCCGCGCTCCGTCGTCTCTTCACGGGACCGGCCGGAAAGCATGCCTGGGAGGATCACGTTCTCCAGGGCCGTGAAATCCTTCAGGAGGAAGTGGAACTGGAAGATGAAGCCGATGCTGCGGTTCCTGTAGGACGCCAGTGCGGTCTCCGGCAATGAGGCGATGTCCTGGCCGTCCAGGAACACGGATCCGCCGCTCGGTCGGTCGAGGCCGCCGATGAGGTTCAGGAGGGTGCTCTTCCCGCACCCGCTCTCTCCCGTCACGGCCACCGTGACGGCGCCATCGACAGTAAAATCCAGGCCGGAAAGAATCTCCACGCTGTCGTGCGCCGTGAGGTAGGTCTTGGAAAGGGACTGCACGCGCAGGAGGGGGACGACAGCCGCCGGGCCGTTGCCGCTTGCATCACTCATACCGCAGGACCTCCGCGGGCCTGATTTCACTCACTTTCCTTGAGGCCGCCAGGGCCGCCATGGTGGAGGAAAGGAGCGCGAAAAGGCCGACCAGCAGGACTTCGGAATAGACGATCCTGCTGGGGATGGCTCTCATGTAGAAATAGGATGAGGAAAAGAGTGTAAAAAAGCCCCGCCCCCCCATGGAGCGGGGGGCCAGAACGGCATGGTAGAGGGAGACCAGGAAATTGACCGTACGCTCCGCGACGGCGAAGACGGCATCGACGTGGCCGGCCAGGAGCAGGCCGGCCGCCGTGCCGACCGCGCAGCCGCAGGCTCCGATGAGGAACCCGTCGAGCACGAAAATGCTGCGGACCCAGGCGGGCGGAACGCCGATGGCGGCCAGCACCGCCAGATCCTCCCTGCGCTCGAAGACATTGCGCCGCAGGGCATGGGCGATGTTGAAGCCGACCACGACGAAGATCAGCCCCACCAGGACCATCATCACCACCTTCTCCACGAGCAGGGTGTCGAAGAACGCGCGGTTGTATTCCCGCCAGCTTTCGGCGCGGTATCCGCGGGGACCCGCCCAGGCCTCCGCGGCCGCGAGGGCTTCCCGGTCCTGGAAGCGGTTGCGCAGCTTCAGCCCATAGGTGACCGCCGTCGTCCCGCCGAGTGCGGCGCGGGCCGTGGGGAAGGAGACGAACATCAGGGACTCGTCGAACGGAAGGTAGCCGCTGCGGAAGGTCCCCACGACCGTGAGCCGGGCGGAAACGGGCTTTGGCGCCGCTCCCCGGGGGAAGCTCATGGAGGTGATCTCGATCCCGTCCCCGCGCCGCGCGCCGATCGACACCGCCAGTTCCGCGCCGACCACGACCCCGCCCTCCCGGGAGAGGTCGAAGGAGCCCTCCTCCAGGACCAGCATGCCGCGCAGCGCCGGATCCCGTTCCAGCAGGTCCTCCGGGGCGACGCGCACCTGGCAGTACACCTGCCTGCTGTAGGGGCTTCCCGCCAGCACCTGGCCGTCGGAGAACGGGACGGCGGCCGTGGCCGCCACGCGCTCCGCCAGCGAATCGAGGTCCTCCCGCGCGAGTTCGGCGGTCTCCGCCCCCCCCGGGACCAGGCGCAGGTGGTACGAATCGATCTCGACGATGTTCTCCATGAAGCCCATCTGGAATCCGTCCATCACCGCCAGCACGGTCACCAGGGTGGCCACGCCGACCGCGATGCCGATCACGGACAGGGCGGAGACGCCCATGCCCTGGGCCCTGCGCCTCGCGGCGAACCAGCGCAGAGCGACAAACGGCACCAGAGCCATCCGGGATCGGCCGCTCAAGGGACCCTCCGCTCCCGCAGGAGCGTCCCCTTTTCGTAGACCTCCTCCTTCACGCGCTGATCGTCCACGTACCATACCTTGAGGAACAGCTCCCCGTCCCGATACAGCTCCTCCATCCTCTCTCCCGCCTGCCCGTAGACGGTCACCTTCTCCTTCCTTCCCCGCAGCAGGTACTCCTCGCGTTCCACGGAGCCGTCGGGACCATAGATCCAGGCCCATTCCTCGATGCCCGCGTCGCTGCGCCGCCTGCGGCCGGCCTTCCTTCCGTCGCCGTCCCAACGGAAATCGTTCTCTTCCACAGTCTTCTCCCCGATCGAGACGGTCTCCCGCACGATGCGGCCCTCCTCGTCGCATGAGCGCTCCACGGACTTCTTCTCGACCGGCCATTCCTCCAGGGAGCTCTCGGGGATGGAGGAATCCCCCCGGTACACTGTGGTCTGCCGGACCGCGAGTACTCCCGCCTTGCGCGTCTCACTCGCCACCTTGCGGTGCAGGACGTCGTAGAGGACACGGAACTCCACGTCCCCGCTCGTATGGGTCTCCTCGGCAAGATCCGCGCCGTCCCCCCGGAACGAGGACCGAACGACCGTCCCGTCGGCCATGGTCCTGCTCACCTCGCGGAGGCTGCTGCCCTTGCCGCGCATGAAATCCTCCGAGTACAGCAGCACGCCGTCGGCGTCGTAGGCGGAAAGCTTCGTCAGGCGCCTGCCCACGTATTCGAACAGCGTACGGACAGACACGGCGCCATCCTTGTATTCGCTTTCCTCCTGCAGGTTGCCGCCGGCGTCCATGACGCGCACCGACACGAGGTCTTCCCCGGCGTACTCGCGCTCCTCGCTGACGGCACCCGTTGCCCGGCGCCTGGACTCCCAGCGGCGCACCTCCTTGCCCCTCTCGTACAGGCGCCTCACCTCGCCTTCCACGTTCCGCTCCACGCCCAACACGTAGTCGAACTCGTCCATCCGGAAGGGCGGCACGGACTCCAGGCGCATGCCGAAATCCGTGGACCTGTAGAAGCTCTCCTCTGCCCCGGCCGCCGCGGCGTGAAGGAGGCAAAGGACGAAGACGGATCGGAACAGGAATCGGGGCCGCAACGGTTTATCCCGCAGCCAGGAGGGATTTCAAGAACCGCGCCTTGTCGAATGCCTCCAGGTCGTCCAGTCGCTCCCCGACGCCGAAGAAGGAGAACGGCAGGCCGAGGTCGCGGCAGATGGGTACCGCCATGCCGCCCTTGGCCGTGGAATCGAATTTGGACAGGACGATGGAATCGACGCCCACCGCCTTGTGGAATACCTCGGCCTGCTGGTAGGCGTTCTGGCCCGTGGTGGCGTCCAGGATCAGGATCCTGCGGTAGATCCCGTCCCCGATCCGGGAGCGGATCACCTTGTCGATCTTCATCAGTTCCTTCATGAGGGCTTCCCGATTGTGCAGGCGTCCGGCCGTGTCGGCGATGAGAAGTTCGGAACCCCGGGTCCGGGCGCTGGTGATCGCGTCATAGAGGACGGCCCCCGGATCGGCGCCGTCATCCTGTGCCACCACGGGCATTGCGAGGCGTTCCCCCCAAAGCTTCAGCTGCTCGATGGCGCCCGCGCGGAAGGTGTCGCCGGCGGCGAGGAGGATCTTCTGCACGCCCAGCTTTTCCCGGTAATACCGGGCCATCTTGGCGATCGTCGTGGTCTTTCCCACACCGTTGACGCCCAGCACGAGCAGGAGATTGAGTTTCCCGGGAACGAGGGCCGGATCGGCCGTCCGCAGGTAGGCCCCGATGAGGGCGGACAGCTCGAGCAGAAGGTCTTCCTGGCCGCGGATCCTCTGCTTCCGGGCCTGTTCCCTGAGCCCCGCGACGATCTCGGCGGCCACGGCGACTCCCAGGTCCCCCTCGATCAGCATATCCTCCAGGTCGAGGAAGAACTGTTCGTTCATCTCCCGGCCCTGGAGCATCTCCCGAAGCCGGCGTCCGATTCCTAACAGCGGCATGGATCCTCCCTCATCCCGCGGGCCTGTCCGCCGCGTTGATGTAATCGATCAGCGTGATGACCATGTAGGCGCAGATCCCGACGAACGCCGCGGCACTTCCCGCTGCCGTGTAGAAGCATAGATTGCCGGTGGAGGAGAGCACCGTGGCGTTCGAATACCCGGCCTTCGCCGCCTTGACGGCGGCGGCGGCATAGTCCTGGGAAATGACGAACAGAAACACGGGAACGGGAAGCGCGACCACCATGGAACCGAAGGCGACGTAGAACCTGTCCCGCCGTTCCTTCTGCCTCTCCGCCGGCGGGATCAGGTCCGTCTGCAGGTTCAGCATCAGGTTCTCCGGGGATCCGGCGTCGACGCGGGTCGCCCCGTCGAGATATCCGTCCATCGAAAGCAGGAGATGGCGCTTCAGCGAAGGCTTGTCCATGATCCAGGGAGTCGTTCCCTGAAAGACCGAATCCAGGTATACGGAAGCCCCGGGAGGCTGCGAGGATACCGTCAGTGGAACCCGCGCCTCCGCGGTCAGCCCGAGGCTCACGGCCGTTTCCGAGCCCGACGGCAGATCCACCTCCCGGCTCTCGCCGCGGTACCCGGGAGCGGAGACGGAAAGGACATGGAAGCCCGGCGTCGTCACCAGGGTCCCTGCGGTCCGCGGTTCCCCGTCCAGAAGGACCGCCGCGTCATCGGGGACGACCGCCACGTCAAGCAGCGCGAACTCGCTGCCCACGACGGCCCTCATCAGGCCGGAAGACGCCGTTTCCAGATAGGTGTAGATCTCCTCGCGCGGCGCCGCTTCCCGCCAGGAATAGACATCCTTCTCCAAGGCCGCGTCGTAGGCGCGGACCTCGATCAGAAGGTATCCCTGCACCATTTCGATGCTCCCGTGGACGAGAAGGTCAAGGTCCGCGTTCCTGCACAGCTCCAGGACGGAGAACCGCGGGGCGTCGAAGAGGTTTCCCTGGCCGGTGCCATCCTTGAACTCAACGGGCTTGGCGTCCTGGAACTCGACGAGCTCAGGCCGGATGGCGGAAAGCTCCGCGATGCGCCCGAGCAGGGAATCCGTCTTCTTGTCCAGCTCCTCGCGCCGGGCTGCGTCCGCCTTGGGATCGAAGGCGAGCGCGTCCCGGTCCGTGCGCACCCCGGAGAGCTGCTTCAACTGCTCCGCGGACTCGCGGGTCACGGCCCGGCGCCGGTGCGCCTCCTTTTCCTCGACGCTGAAGGCATGGGTCGGTACGGCGCTCACGCGGTCCTTCAGCAGAAGGGGGATGCTGTAGACCAGGTAGGCGTCCACGCCCGCCAGACGGGCGCCCGTGAAGGCGGAGAAGCCGACCGTCCATTTCTCCCGCGTGTCCTTGGGCGGTACCGGCGGCGGGGCATCCGCGGGAGCCGGGGAGCCCTCCGCGGAGGCGAAGGCCGGGATCAGGAGCAGCACGACGAGGATGGCGGCGGAACGAGTTGGGATGTGTCGCACGGCTCCGCCCCCTCCTCCCTTCCCCTCAAGCGATGTTGAGGACTTTCTTCAGCGCCGTGACGATCCGCATCGGCTGGAAGGGTTTCACGATGAAATCCTTGGCGCCCAACTGGATGGCCTGCACGATGAGCTTCTGCTGGCCGAGGGCGGAGCAGATGATCACGCGCGCCGCGGGGTCCGCCTCGCGGATCCTACGCAGCGCGGTGAGGCCGTCCATGCCCGGCATGGTGATGTCCATGAGGACCACATCGGGCCTCTTCTCCACGTAGAGCCGGATGGCTTCCTCGCCATTGGAGGCCTCTCCGATGACCCGGAACCCGGACTTCTCCAATATGTCCCGGAGCACGATCTTGATGAACGCCAGATCGTCAACGATCAGAACCTTGATCGCCATGTTTCTTCTTCAGCAGCCAGCTCTGCTTCAGGAACTCCTCGATGAAGGGATCGATCCCTCCGTCCATGACTGCCTGGACGTTGCCGATCTCCAGTTTGGTCCTGTGGTCCTTCACGAGCGTGTAGGGTTGGAAGGTGTAGGAGCGGATCTGGTTGCCCCAGGAGATGTCCTTCTTCTCCGCCGCGTTCTTTTCCCGCTCCCGGTCCTGCTCCGCCTTGTAATACTCGTAGAGGCGGGAACGCAGGACCTTCATGGCGAACGCCTTGTTCTTGAACTGGCTTCGCTCGTTCTGGCATTGGACCACGATGCCCGTGGGAAGGTGCGTAAGGCGGACGGCCGAATCGGTCTTGTTCACGTGCTGGCCGCCCGCCCCGCCCGCGCGGTAGGTATCAACGCGCAGGTCTTCCGTCTTGATGTCCACCTCGATCGTGTCGTCGAGCACCGGGGAGCAGAAGACAGAGGCGAAGGACGTATGGCGCCTGGCGTTGGAATCGAACGGGGAGATGCGCACCAGGCGGTGGACCCCCGTCTCCGTCTTCATGTAGCCGAATGCGTAGCTGCCGTTGATCTGGACGGTGACGGACTTGATGCCGCCTTCCACCTCCAGGATGTCGAGGACGTCCGTGGAAAAGCCCCGTTTTTCAGCCCAACGGGTGTACATCCGGTAGAGCATGCTCACCCAATCGCAGGCCTCGGTGCCGCCGGCGCCCGAATGGATGGTGAGGAACACCGAACAGGCGTCCGTCTCCTCGGAGAGGAGCTCGAGCACCTTCAGCTGCGCGAAGGTCTCCTCCAGAAGGCCCAGATTCTTGCGGACATCCTCCTCGAAGGACTGGTCGTTCTCCTCCTTGGCCATCTGGAAGATCTCCAGGAGGGATGCATAATCGGTCCGCAGCTTCTGCCAGGGATCGTACTGGCGTTTCAACTGTTTCAGGAGCGTCAGGATCTCGGAAGCCTTCTCCTTGTCCTGCCAAAAGTCGCCCTGGGCCGTCTTTTGCTCCAGCTCCCCGATGCGCTTTTCCAGCGAATCCGGGTCAAAGACCCCTCCAGGTTTCCTCGATTTTGCCCTTCAGGCCATCGATCCTCGTCTCCAGTTCCTGCAGCACGGCGTTCCTCCTCGATCCGGTCCACGGTCAGGGCTTCACGATCAGCCGGCGCCACTTCTTTTCCTTCAGGGTGGTGATCGCCAGCGTGTTTTCCACTGGGAATTGGTAAAGAACGATACTATCATAGGAGTCGCAGATCCTGTCAAGCTCCCGCTTCAAACGCACGAGGACCGCGTCGGTCACCGCGGCGGATTCGAAGGCGTCCTTGAGCGTCTTGCGGAACCCATGCTGACGCAACGTGTCATGGAGGGCGCTGCGGTGGTCCTCCGAAGCGCAGTCGCAGATAACGGCAACGAACATGACACGGAGTCTACCCTCCGCTCCACGTTCTGTCCATGCTCGGCTCTTTTCCTGGACCTATGGACATTGGCCGTTCCCGCCGACTAGAATGGTAACCGTGAGAAGCATATGAAGAAACCATCGTCTGGCCCCCTGATCGCCCTCCTGACCCTGGCAGCGCTGCTCGGTCCCTGCGGCCGGCTGTCCGGGGAGGACGCCGGAACGCCCCGGCCCTTCGTGTCCCGCATCAAGGTCGAGGTCGCGGAAGGCCGCGTGACCCTCACCTGGAAGGACACGGAAGTCATCCAGGAAGGTACCAACCTCGTATACCGGCACAAGGAACCGATCACGGATTCCAACTTCACCAAGGCCGTGCTCCTGACCCGCGTGGCCTTCGGCCGGGGATCCTTCGTCGACGACCCGCCCGACGACGGCGGTTACTATTACGCGGTCGTGGTGGAGGACAAGCAGGGCAAGGGCTACCCGTTCTTCATCCCCTTCCGCAACAGCACGGTCACCGTGGCGAGCATCCGCGCGCCTACGGCGGCTCCCCAGGCGGCCGGCTCCACCGGAGCGGTGATCCAGGAGACCGCGGCCTCCGCCGCATCCCCGGCTGCCCCCATGGAGGGCGCGGCTGGGACGCCCGCCGCGGAGCAGGCCGCCGCCTCGGAACCCGGCCCCCTGGTTTCCGCCCTCGCGGCGGTCGTAGACGACTGGCGGATCCGCCTGACATGGAAGGACCCAGCCGACGTGAGCGACGGCGCCGCCGTGGTGTACCGTTCGCTCCAGCCCATCGACTCCGTTCCGCCACGCCAGGCGGAAGCCCTGGACCGCCTCCCGGCCGGCCGGGAAGCCTACGAGGACATTCCGCCCGACGAACAGCCCTATTTCTACGCCGTGCTGTGGGAACGGCAGGGGAAACGGACCAATCCGGGCATCTATCCGGGCCGAAACCGGACCGCCGCCGCCTCCGCCGTGCTGGCCAGGGCGACCGAGGAGAAGATGGCATCCCGGATCACGGGGATCCGGACCGAGCTTTCGGCGGACGGCCAGGCCGTCATCGTCAGTTTCCAGTCCTCGAATCCCAGGCGGGAACTGCTGCTTTTTTGGAGCACGTCTGCGATCCGGACGGAGGAGGACCTGACGAGGTCCGCTACGCCGATCCCTCTGGAACCCGGGACCCTTAAATACCAGGTCTATACGATCCCGGGCTCGGACAGCTGGTTCGCGGTACTCGATTCGGGCCTGTTCAAGGTGGGCAAGTCGAATCTGGTCTCCGGCGAGAACTCGTCCGTGAAACCCGTCGCCGTGACGCTGCGACTGGCCGAAGGGCAGATGGTGCGCAGGCGCACGCTGCCGCTGCCGGAACTCCGCCTCAATGCCGCCATCGGAACGGGGCCGGAAACGAACCTTCCTCCCGCACTGCGGGCGCCTTCCAGAGTACCCGTCTCCTCGGCCACCGCAAAGGCCCTCGCCTCGATCCTTTCCACCGTCAGCGAACAGGCCGCAGTGGAAATGCGGCCCATGGTCCTCCCGGGGGACCGGTCCCCCGGCACCGCCGGGGAACTGCAGCCCCTGGTCCCCATCGCCCTCGGACCCTTGATGCAGGGAAAGACCGCGGAAGCGGAACAGAAGCTTCGCGACTTCCTCGGGGTCCACCGCGGTCCCGAGGCGGAAGCCCACGCCCGCTATTACCTGGGGCAGGCCCTGTATTTCCAGGGAAGGTTCCGCGAGGCATTCCTGGAGTTCCTGTCAGCGCAGGACGCGCTTTACGCTCCCATTCAGCCCTGGATGGACGCCTGTTACCGGAAGCTCGCCGACATGGGGACCGGACCATCCTGAAACGGCCCCGCTTCCGCCGGCGCAGTGCGCCTCCCCGCCTCCTATCCTTCGGCTGACGGCGGGGAGGAAGGGCTCGGGGATTTCTCGAAGCCGATGCTCAGATGGTTTTCCCAGGTTCCTCCGGCCGGTATGGCAAGCGGCCATTGGGGCATCAGACAATGCGACTGGAACACCGTCTCTTCCCCCTCAAGGGTTCCCGCGCGCGTCTCGACGGGAAGGACCCAGAGCAGGAACTCACCGGAACAGGACAACGTGACGGAAACCCCGTTCTGCACGTCTCGCACGAGAAGGCTCTTGGTGTTCTCGGCCGCGCCGCGTTCGGACGGAATTTCGGCCTTCTGGTTCTCCTCCAGCAGGAACAGGCGGCTCGCTTCCGGCTTCCTGGAGGACAGGGACAGGTTGAGCTCCACGGCGAAACGCGTTTCCAGCATGGTGGAAGAGGGATTGACGAGCCGGTAATAGACGTCGATGGACCGCGGTCTGAAGATGTAGCGTTTCTCCAGTACCAGCGGCGCCCGGCCGCCTTTTCCCGTATCGATGGAGCCTTCGCAGCGTAGAAGCACCTCTGGAAGCGGACGGTTGAGCTCCACCAATTGGTAGGTAGCGGATAGGAAGTCCCCGGCTTCCCTGTAGCTCATGTCGTCAAACGACTCGATCGTGCAATCCGCGGCAAGGAAGTGATCCTGGAAACAGCGACGCGAATACTGGTCCACGGCGCTTGCGAAAACCATGGCTCCTTGTACGGCATCCGACGCGGCCCCGGGCGCGGTGTCAGACGCGGCCCCGGGCGCGGCATGGGCCACAGTCTCCCGGCGCCGTGCCATGGTATCCAGGTAGTTCCAGGAGGAGGGAAGGAAATCCAGCTCGAAAAGCGCCCCACCCTGCGTGTGTAGATACGCGTTGATCTCGGAGCCCTGATACAGAAGTTCCTGGGCGTCGTCCATGTCGTAGTCCACGGAGATGATGGACGGTATGAAGATCTCCTTCTCCCGCGTGATCCGCTCCGCTTCGATGAGGGCCCGATACGCCGCCTTGCGCAGGTGGTTCGCATAGATGCCTGGGGATCTTGCCGCACCGTACCAGTAGGCAGCCTGGCACTGCCCTTTCCATAGTTCGTTCTGTGCGGCCCGTTTCTGGTACTTGTCTCCGCGCACCTGGCTGACCAGAACGTGCGCATACATCATTTTGGCGTACAGAAGCGCGCTCTCGGGATAACGGGACAGGAATTGACGGAAGAAGCTTCCGGACGGACAGAGCCCGCCTCGAACGGCCTCCTCGACAGCCTTTTCGAACGGGGCTTTCAGTTCGGCCGGAAGTCCCGAAGCGGCATGCCGCCTGGGGGCGCAGGTCGGCAAATAGATCCTCTCCAGAGGTCCGTGGCCGCGCAGCTCGCCCGGCAGGGAGGGGGCGAGCCACTCGGAGTTCTCCTGCAGGGCGGAGAAGAACCTGGCGAACCAACTCTCGGGCGGCGTATCCTGTCGGTCCGACTCCGCCCTGGACACCCCGTCCCACATCAAGGCGGCCATCGCGTTTTCCCCGCATTCCCACAGATGCCGCAGCGCAGCGAGGATCTCCTCCGGAGCCATGCGGGGATCCGAGCTCAGTGACGAATCGATGGGAAACACGGTGAGCAGTTTCCCCTGATCCTCCGTCATGTAGGGCCTGTGCAGGAGGCCCGAGGCGACGCCCGCGCAACGCAGCTGCCAGTCCTCCAGGAAGGAGTATTCCATCCCGCTGGTGCGGATCACGGAAGCCAGGGTCGGCTCCCATGCGAGCTCCGTGATCCAGCATCCACGGGGACGCGTGCCGAACTGGACACGCAGGAAGGTGGTAAGCTTCTCCAACTGGCCCAGTTTGTCGCTGTTCGGGATCAGGCTGAGAATGGGGTCGTAGAAACCGCCGCCCAGAAGCTCCACCTGGCCCCGTTTCACCATCTCCGAGAGGAGCATGAGGAACTCCGGGTGGGCCTGCTCCAGCCACTCGATCAGGTTCCCGCCGAAAAAGAGCGTCGCGGGGACGTCGGGGTAGCCGTACAAGGTGCTCAGGAACGGCCGGAAGGACCTTTGATAGGCGGCCTCGCTCTGGGGTTCCGGCTGCCCGACGGGCATGTGGTTATGGGTGCCCAGCACGATGCGCAGGCGTTTCATGGCGCGATCCTCGCGAGGAAGGATGCGTCGAATGCCATGAAGGCCATCGCGATGAGGCCCGCGGACACGATCACGATCGGTGCGCCGCGCAGGGCGCGCGGTACGCGTTCCACGGCGGTCCGCTGCCGGATCGAAGAGAGAAGCACGACGGCCAGGAAGAATCCCATACCCGCCGCGAGGCCGCCGACCAGGCTGTCCAGCGCGGAATCCGCGGCTCCCGAGACGAGGAGCGCGGCGCCGTAGGCCGCGCAGTTGGCCGTCACGATGGGAAATCCCGTCCTTGCGGATGCGTGGAGCGCCGGCAAAAACGCCCTCGCCGTCCGATCGGCAATGCTCCCCACGGCCGCGGCGACGAGAAGCACGGCGTAGCCGCGCATCGCGAGGAGGCCGAAGGGCGCCAGGAGGAACCGGGTAAGGGCCCAGGAGGCGCCGGAGGTCAGGGTGGATGCACAGGTGACGGCGCATCCGAGGATGAAGGCGGAGCCGATGTTACGGGAACGGGATACAGCGGGGCAAAGGCCCAGCAGGTGGACGAAGACCACATTGCCCGTGAACACCAGTCCCAAGACGAGGCCGAAGGCGCTCACTGTTCCTCCTCCCGGCCGTCCCGTGCGTCCCGCAGGAGGGAAAACAGGGCCGCCCAGTATCCAAGTACGATCAGGGATCCCGCAGGCGCCGCGACAATCCCCAGGGGATGGTCGTACAGGAAGGGAATCCGCAGGCTTCCGGCAAGCGGTCCCAGCGTGAAGAGCGTGAACGTCCCGTGGCCCAAAGGCTCCCGCACGACAGCCATCAGGACGAGGGCGAGCGCGAATCCCGCGGCCAGACGAAGGCCGCGGGCCAGGGCCTGATCGGGCGGGTGGGACGAGGCGAAACGCGAGCCATGCGTCAGGACCAGGCAGCTGAGCGCCAAAAGGGGCAGGTAGATGCCCAGGGACGCGCGCACCTCGGGAAGGAACGTGGCGAGAAGCCAATCCAGGAGCGCCACCCACAAACCGGCCACGACAAGCGACACGGAGCGGCGGAACCCCTCCGGAATCAATGACCGCGGCACGGAGAGGGAAAGGGAGGTGAAGAACAGGACCACGAGGGCGCAGGCGGCCATGACGAGGGAGGTCGACAGGCGGTCCGTGACCGCCGCCACGGGGCAGAGACCGACAAGGAGAAGGAACGCCGGATTCTTCAACTTCCCCTCCCTCATGCCGCGTTCCTCCGTGATGAGCCGAACGGCTGGGGCCGGATCCACCGGTCCAGAAGGGGCACGAGGCAGTTCATCAGGATCAGCGCCGCACCCGTACCTTCCGTCGTGGAGCCGTAGCGGCGCAGCAGGAAGGACAATCCCCCCACCCCGACGGCGAACAGGACGCGGCCCGATCGGCTCATCGGGGACGTCACGGGGTCCGTCGCCGAGAAGAAGGCGCATAGCACGATGCCGCCGCTCGCGACCGCGTACAGGGGGGCTCCCCGGAAAAGCGTTCCCGCAGGCCCGCCCAGGATCCAGCTGAGAAGCGCGAAGGTGGCCAGGAAGGCGGCGGGAATCTCCCAGCGGATGATCCTGCGGTAGATGAGGACGGCCGCGCCGGCTGCCAGCAGGACCATGGAAACCTCCCCAATGGCTCCCGGCCTCCATCCGAGCAGCAGATCCACGATTCCATCGGGCAGCCTGATGCCAAGGCAGCGGCGGACCCAGGCCGTCACGCCGGCGTCGACCACGCTCACGGGCATTCCCCCGGAAGCCGCCGCGGCCCAGGGACTCGCGCCCAGCGGCAGACCGCGAAGCACGGCGAGGGGCGTGGCGGAGCCTACGGCGTCCGCGTGGGAGAAGGGTGCGGTCCATGCGGCCTGGGGGACGGGCCAACAGAGCAGGGCGAAGGTCCGTCCCGCCATGGCCGGATTCATCCAGTTGCGCCCCGCGCCGCCGAAGGTGTGTTTGACCACGAGAATGGCGAAGGCGGAGGCGGCCGCGGGCACGTACAGGGCGACTGCGGGCGGCATGGAACAGCCGATGAGGAGGCCTGTGAGGAAGGCCGTGCCGTCTCCCAGGGTGCAGCGTCCGCGCGGGACCGTCAGCGCCAGTTCCGCGATGCAGGATGCGCCGACGGAAATGGCCAGGACGATCAGGGCGGGCATGCCGAAGGCGACGGCGCCCCATGCGGCGGCGGGAAGCAGGCAGAACGTCGCGGCCCAGGGCAGGCCGATGCCCGCCTCGGGCGGGCGCAGGTGGGGCGGGAACCGTCCGTCCGTGATCTCAGCGGCCATTCGACGCTCCGATCGCATGCTTGCCGGCGCGCAGCGGACGCAACAGGGGAATGCGAGCGGGGCAGACATAGGCGCAGCAGCCGCATTCGACGCATTCGGCCGCCCCCTCGCGCACCAGAGCTTCCACGCGCCCCGCATCCGACAGCTTGGCGAGAAGATAGGGGGCGAGGCCGTACGGGCAGACGTCCATGCACCGGCCGCAGCGGATGCAGTCCCTCTCCCGCCCCCCCCAGGAATCCCTCCTGGGGATGGCCACGGCCCCAGTGGTGAGCTTCGTCGCGGGCGCCGCATCGCTTGAAAGCACGTGGCCGCGCAGGGGCCCCCCCACGACGAGCCGGCCGCATCGCGGGGCCAGGCCTCCGCATTCGTCAAGCAGATCCTTGAACGGGGTTCCCAGCCGCACCTTGAGGTTCCGCGGGGCGACGATGCCGGAGCCCGACACGGTGAGCACCCGATCGATGAGGGGCCTCCCCAGCGCGACGGCCTCATAGAGGGCGAAGATCGTGGCGACGCAGGAGACCATGATGCCCCTGTCCCGCAGAGGCACGGCGCGCGGCAGTTCGTCGCCCAGGAGCGTCGCGGCCAGTTGCCGCTCCTCTCCCTGCGGGTAGCGGTCCTCGAGCACTTCGACGGCCACCTTCCCCCCCAGATCCCGCAGGGCGGCTTCCAGGGCCTCGCCCGCGGCGGCGGCCCGTTGCCCGACGGCCAGGATCACTCGAACCGGCTCCAGGATCCGGACCGCGATGAGGATGCCTTCAGCGATCTCCCGGGTCTTCTCCACCAGCAGCCTGTAGTCCGCCGTGAGGAAGGGCTCCCCGTCGAGAGCGTTGATCACGAAAGCATCCAGCCGGGGGTCGGCATGGCCGTGGTATTTCGAGTGCAGCGGAATCCCCTGCCCTCCCATCCCGACGACTCCCATGATCCGCACCTGGGCCAAAAGCTCCGTTTTCTGCATCGTGCGCCAGTTGTGCACCTCGGGGGCCCTGCCGGACAGCTCGAACTCCCCGCCCAGTTCGATGGTCACGGCGGGGGACACGCTGCCGTCCGACAGCTTCACGTCCCCGATCGCGCACACGGTCCCCGGGATCGGGGAGTGGACGGCCGCGGATGCGGCTTCCGTCGGGGTGCCGATCAACGCCCCTTCCCGCACGCGCTGGCCCACCGAGACGATGCAAGCTGCGGGGAGACCCGCATGCTGACGCAATGGGAGAACCGCCACGGGCGGAACGGCGGCATTGGTGATGGGGCTTCCGAGTGTCAGTTCCTTTCCTTCCGGCGTCTCGATGCCGCCGCGCGGGAATGTTTTCAGCTCGTTCATCAGGCTCTCCCGCCCACAGTAAAGATCCGCAGGCGCGCGAAAAGCAAGGGGGCAAGCTCTCCGTCCCAGAGCAGCGCCGCAAGCAGCGCGAGGAGCAAGGCCGTCAGGAAGGGCAGCTCGGCCGGCGCCAGGGGCAGCGTCTTCTCCCGGGTGACGGTCATGGGACGGCCCTGGCGCAGCAGCATCCGCTCCAGGCTTCCGGGTGGAGCGGCCGCCAGGGTCCGCTCCACCCACCGTTCGTCGTAGACCTTGACCGTCCGCAGCCTGGAGACGACCCCGGGGGAATCCGCCAGGGGCAGGTACTCGAGGATCTGCACCCTTTCCCCGCTCGACGGGAACACGCGCGCCCTGCCGAAGGGAAGCCCTTCCTGATAGGCGCAATGGAGGACGTACTGCGCGATGTCAGGAAGGCCTGCCTGCACGTCCGTCATGGCCGCCATGTCCTGGAGCGCTTCCCAGGACATGGAGCGGGACGCGCCGCCGCCGTGCGGCGTGGGAAGCGCGGTCATTCGAAGCAGGCCCAGGCAGGCGAACAGGATGGGCGTGAGGAGGACGAGGACCGCCAGCGGCAGGCGGGAACGCGCCCGGATTCCCAGGCTGAACGACATCCCCCGCCTGCGGCGTACGATGGTCACGGGATCGAAGCGGGTGTCCCGCTCTCCCTTGCGCATCCAGTCCAGGAGCACCGGCAGGCAGAGTGCGGTGAAGCCGCCCGCGCTCAGGCGCAGCATCTCCATCAGCCTTCCCACCGTGAAGCCCGAGGCCAGATACAGGACACCCGCGCCGCCGCCCATGACCGTCAGGAGCCGCAGGAGGAAGCGGAACTCGCCCCTGTCGCGATCCCGCCAGGCATGGCGGTGGATGCCGCGGGACAGGTCTTCGATCTCCCGCGCCACGCAGATCCATGCGATCCACCCGAAATAGAAAAACAGCAGCTCCGCCAGGTCCCCGCTCGCTATCCAGAGGAGCCAGGGCACTGCGGCCGTCCCGCAGAACCTTACGGTTTCCCGGGTGCGCAGCCCGAACGCCCAGGCGACCAGCACGGAATAGACGGCTGCCAGCAGAAGGCAGAGGAGCTTGCGGGCGGGATCGAAATCCGAGAGCCTCCACTCGCCCCGCCAGGGCAGTCCCAGGACCGCGGCGCAATGCAGGAAGCGGAGGACCGGCGAGGAGTCGGCGGGCAGATAGACCGCCTCCCATTCCCCCTTCCCGTCCGTCAGATGGAAGTAGCCGCCGATTCCCTGCAGCCAGGGATCCCTCCGCGGATCGGCGGGATCCAGCCTGGCCGGAAGTTCGGCCACGGTGCACCCGCTCATTCCCTCGAAATCGGTGAACGTGACCCTGGCCCGATCCGCGGACACCGCGGCGTTGATGGAGGAAAGCAGAGCCCCCAGGCGGGACCCGGCCGGGGACCCCGGGCGGATCAGGAGAATGGAATACCCCTTCCAGGGCCTCGCGGGACGCGGCGCCAGGGGGACGGCGAGTGTCAGGCAGAGCAGGAGGAAGAGGGCGGCCGAAACCGATACGAAAGGAAGCGGGGCAGTGAGGGGGGAAGCAAGGCGCGGGCCGCGCCATCGCACCGTCGGCCGGATCATGGGGCTTCCGTCAAAGGGTACAGAAGGCCACGCCGATGAAGAAGCCGAGGAGCGCTCCTACGAACACTTCCGGCGGGCTGTGGCCGTGGATTTCCTTCACGGTCTTCCAACGCAGGGAGAAGCGGCTATCCAGTTCCCTGACGATCTGGTTGAGGGCCTTGGCCTGCATACCAGCGGACCTGCGGACACCGAGGGCGTCCCGGATGACCAGAAGGGCATAGAAGAGGCACACGATGAACAGAGGCGAGTCGATGCCCACCACGAATCCGACAGAGGTGGCCACGGCGGCGACCATCGACGAGTGGCTGCTCGGCATGCCTCCCGTGCTCCAGAAGATGTTCAGCAGGAGCTCCTTCGACGAACGGGGTCTGTTCTTGAAAAGCGCAATGCAGGATTTCAGGATCTGGGCGCAGAACCAGCTGCAGAAAGCGGACAGGAAGATGGGATGCGACAGGAAACGGGTGAATGGGCTCATCGGGCGGCAGCCGTTTCCGCCGGAATGCCCGCAGTGGACGGGCGCCCCTTGCAGCCGTACTTCCATGCACGGGAAAGATGTGGGAAAATCACAGGGATCATCAGCCAAGTCTTGTCTCCGGGCAAGGTGTTTGTCAAGGGGACGTACATTTCCCAAGGCGTCTCCGTGCCGGGTCCGGCGCGGCCCCAACCGCGGCCTCACTACAATGCGTTGACAGCCCCTGAGAATCCCAATACGCTTCCCTGGAATCAACATGCAGATCCGAAACGAGGCGACCAGGGAGTGGCTGTACGCGGCCAAGTCGATGGCCACGACGTACGGGAGCTTTTTCTATTGGCTATTCCGGGAGCCGTTCCCCTCCCGCCAGATCCTGCAGCAGTTCGTGCGGGTCCTCCTGGAGGGTGCGGGCACCTTGGCGCTCGGTGCCGTCATCCAGGGCATGATGTTCGCATGGCTTACCGGATACTATGGCAGGCAGTACAGCTTCTATTCCTGGGTAGGAGCCCTCAGCAACTACGCACTCCTTTCGGAGACGACCACCCTGATTGCCGGGATGCTCTTCGCCTGCAGGGTCGGCACCGCCTTCACCGTCGAAATCGGTTCCATGCAGATGTCGGGCCAGCTGGACGCGCTCCGGCTGATGGCGGTGGAGCCGGTCCAGCACATCGTGATTCCCCGCGTCCTTTCCTCCGTCGCCGCGCTGATCATTCTGAAGGCCATCACGGACGGCGTCGCCGTCTGCTCCGCCATGCTCTTCCTCAATCTCTGGTTTTCCGTTTCCTTCCCCGTCTATCTCCAGCACGCATTCCAGGTCCTGCGGCCGCCCATCCTGTGGACTTCCTACCTCCGCGTGGCCATCATGGCATTCTTCGTTTCTGTGAACGCCTGCGGGATCGGATACCAGTTCGTCGGGGGCGCGGAAGACCTGGGCAAGAGCACGACGAAGTCGATCGTCATCAACTTCATCACCGTCATCGTGGTGGACTGGCTGTACGGGATGGTCGACCTGCTCACCGGTTGGAGCACGGTATGATCCGGGCTACCGACCTCGCGCTTTCCTTCGGTTCCCGGGAGGTCCTGCGGGGCCTGTCGCTGGACGTGGAGGACGGCAAGACCACGGTGATCATCGGCCGCAGCGGGATCGGCAAATCGGTCCTCCTGCGCTGCATCACGGCCCTGCTGCGCCCACGGGAGGGCAGCATCACCGTGGATGGGGAGGAGGTCCTGGCTGCCCGTGGAAAGGACCTGCTGCGCATCCGCGGCAAGATCGGCATGCTCTTTCAGGAAGGCGCGCTTTTCGACTCCTTGAACGTCTACGACAACGTGGCCTTCCCCCTGGTGTACCACAAGAAGGCGGGCCGGGCGGAGATCGACAGGAAGGTGCGGCAGTACCTCGGAATGGTCCGCATGGAGGAGGCGATCCTCGCCATGCCGCGGGAATTGTCCGGCGGAATGAAACGGAAGGTCGCCATCGCGCGCGCCATGATCCTCGAGCCCAAGTACCTCCTCTACGACGAGCCGACCGCAGGGCTGGATCCGGCCAGCTCGGCCGTCGTGGAGGTCATGATCAACCAGCTGCGGGAGGAGACGCGCATCACATCCCTCATCGTGACGCACGACATCGATCTCACCCGGTACGCGGCGGACCGCATTGCGCTTCTGGAGGACGGCCGGATCATGGCCGTCGAGAGCCGGGACGAGGCGTTCCGCAAGGAATCGCTCATCTACGAACACTTCATCGAAAAGCGGGAAAGGATACGGGCGGAGCATGGCCACCAAGACCAGTAGGATCGTTCGGGTCATCATCATCACGCTGATCGCTCTGGGTACGATGGTTTTCGGCTTCCTCCTGATCAACAACTTCCAGATCTTCCGCGGGACCGCGGTGCGCGTCCATTTCGACTCCGTGGGCGACCTCGCGGTGGGCGCGTGGGTCCGCAAGGGGGGATTGAAGATCGGATCGATCACGAAGATGGAGATCAACAAGGAGGACGAGAAGACCGTCATCGCCACCGTGACGTTCAAGCCGGGGGAGAAGGTGCGGCGGGACGACAAGTTCAGCATCATCTCAAAGGGCCTCCTGGGCGACATGTACATGGAAGTGGTGCCCGGCCCCCTCACCTCCCCGGAGGTGGAGAACGGGCACTGGTTCGAGGGGGAGCCGATGTTCGACCTCAGCTCCCTCCTGGGTTCCGGCGCCGGCATGCTCAAGGACCTGGGAGACAGCATCAAGGTCATTTCCGAGTTCCTCCGCAAGAACGAGGATTCGCTGCAGCACTCCATGCAGGACATCGAGGCGGCCGTCGCGAACGTCCGCAAGATCACGGAAAGCGCGGTCACCGTGACCCAGGCCGTGCCGCAGATGACCACGTCCATCCTCACCTCCGTCAATGAGCTGGAGACCACGGTATCCCGCTTCACCACGTCCACGGACGTCCTCATCGAGCAGCTCGGAGCCGACCTGGGAAACAGCTCCTCGGACCTTGCGGAATCCCTGAAGAGCATCCGCAAGATCTCCTCGGACGTGGAGGTCATCGTGGCCGGCCTGACTTCCCGCGATTCCCTGGTGGGCAACCTGAGTTCCCCGGCCACGGCGCAGAACGTCGCGGCCATCCTCAAGAACCTGGAAGACATGTCCCGTACGCTCCTCACCGTTTCCCGGGAGCTGGAGACGCTCATGACGAGCATCCGTCAATCGTTCGAGGGGAAGTGAGCCCGGAAAGGGAATTTCAGGTCCGAAAGGACGATGCGGGCCGCAGGTTGGACCGGATCCTGCGCATCCTGTTCCCCCGCGTCCCTCTCGGGGCGCTCTACCGCGCGTTGCGCGTCGGGCAGGTGCGCCTCGGCGGCAGGCGGTGCCGGCCGGACCGCCTTGTGCGGGAAGGCGAGATCATCACGGTGCGGGGGGATCTTGCATCGTCGGACGAAACGGCGGAAGGCGGAGCCGCGCGTCCCGCGGCGCAACCGGGAGGCGGCACGCGGCCCGCGCTGGAGGCGCTGGTCGTCCACCGCAACCCCCATTTCCTGGCATTGAACAAACCACGGGGCCTCCCGACGCACGGACGGGATTCCCTCGAAGGGATCGTGCGCCGCGGCCTGTCCGCCGACCTTCCTCCGTCCCTGTCCTTCACGCCGGGTCCGCTGCACCGGCTGGATGCCGGCACCACGGGACTCATCCTCTTCTCCGCCTCCCTGGAAGGTTCCCATGCCGTGACGGCCGCCTTCCGGGAGAGGCGTGTAGAAAAGACCTACCTCGCGGTCTTCGACGGCCTCATCCGGGGGGAGGCGACCTGGCGGGACGTCATGGAGCGGGATGGTAAGGAAGGCTCCATGGCCGTGAGCTCCCTGGCTCATGCCAAAGGCCTCACCCTGGCCCTCTGCCGTCCGGCAACGGGCCGCTACCACCAGATCCGGCTCCAGGGGGCCATGCACGGGCACCCGCTCTGCGGGGACCGGAAGCATGGAGGGTCGCCCCGCCTGCCGTGGTTCCTCCTGCACTGCGCCTCGATCCGTTTCTGCCCCCCCCTGTTCGGCGTCGCATCCCTTTCCGCTCCCCTGCCGCCGGATTCCGAACGGACCCTCGTCGCCCTGTTCGGCCGCGAAGTCCTTCAAAACCTGCCCTCCCGATAGCCACCCCGGAAATCTTTGCATATATCCCCGCGCGTATAGCCTGTTGACTAACCGTACGTATACGTATATCTTGTATCAAGTCAACTCAGTACGTTCGCTTCATTTTATTTTATGAGGGGAGGGTTTCCATGATCAGAAAAATCACCTTGATCGAACCCATGAACGATCACCTGCACATCTTCTCAAGGTTCGAACTGCCCCGGATCGGCACGACACTGCTTGCCACGATCCTGAGGGAAAAGGGGTACCAGACGAACGTCCTTTTCCTGAAAACCAAGGAGCTTCTGGCCCGCAGGATCGATGCGGATCTGGTCGGCATCTCGATGATCACGGCCACCGCGACCAACTCACACCTCATTGCCGACGCGCTGCGGGCTCAGGGAATCCCCATCGTGTTCGGCGGGCCCCATGCCACCTTCTTTCCGGACGAGTCCCTGGATCACGGGGACTTCTGCCTGGCCGGGGAAGGCGAATCCGCCTTTCCCCTCCTCGTGGAAGCCTTGAACGGCGGCCTCCCGCTCTCCGAGGTGCCGGGCCTCATCTGGCGCGAGGAGGGCCTCATCCGCCACAACCCGCTTCCCAAACCCGTGGAGGACCTGGACTCGCTGCCTTTCCCCGACTACACCCTTCTGGACCAGGGCCGCAAAAAACCGTTCGGACGGCTGCCGCGCAAGGGGATCGTGCCAATGCAGACGTCCCGTGGCTGCCCGTTCGACTGCACGTTCTGCTCCGTGACGGGCATGTTCGGCAGAAAATATCGGTTCCGGTCCACGGAGAGCGTGATCGCGGAGATGCGCCGTTACGATCCGAAGAAGCACTACCTGTTCTTCTATGACGATAATTTCTGCGCCAACTCCCGCCATACGAGAGAGCTTCTGCAGGCCATGATCCGGGAAGACTTCGGTTTCCAGTGGTCCACCCAGGTCCGCGTGGACGTGGCCAGGGATCCCGAACTCCTGGACCTGATGCGGAAGGCGGGCTGTACGACCCTGTTCATCGGCATCGAGTCGGTGGACCCGGTGTCCCTCAAGGAGATGAAGAAGGGCCAGTCGGTGGAGGAAATCCGCCATGGCATCCGGGAGATCCGGGCCCGTGGCATCCACGTACACGGCATGTTCGTCTTCGGTTTCGACACGGACACCCCGCAAAAGGCCCACGCCACCCTGCGGTTCGCGATCCAGGAAAAAATCGAATCGGCACAGTTCATGATCCTAACGCCGCTTCCGGGAAGCGCCTTCTACAAGCAGATGGAGGCGGAAGGCCGCATCCTGGACCGCCGCTGGGACACCTACGACGCCCACCATGTAAAATTCCTGCCCAAGGCGTTCACGCCCTGGGAGCTGCAGTACACCCAGATCAAGGCACATGCCATGTTTTATTCCCCCTGGCAGACGATCCTGCGCCTCCTTCGGGGTAGCAAGGCGGGATTCGCCATCGGTATCTACGCCCAGGGGCTCAACCGGACCTGGAAACGCCAGGAACGCCCTTATATCAGAGCCATCAAGGGACTGTCCGCGGCTCTGCAGTGGGCGGCAGGCCGTGGAACCCGACAAGCAGCCGCAGCAGGTACCCTCACGCCCTCCGGCGTGCGTGCTCTCACGGCCTCAGGCACCCTCAAGGCGGTCCCCGGCGCATGACCAAGGCGGCCCCCGGCGCATGACCAAGGCGGCCCCCGGCGCATGACCAAGGCGGTCCCCGGCGCCTGACCAAGGCGGCCCCCGGCGCATGACCAAGGCGGCCCCCGGCGCATGAC
>Ga0153915_10000237_pt1 | contig 49486 bp, 37 predicted proteins | sample Opewatmetagenome_2_FD_107003 | JGI IMG/M metagenome (GOLD analysis project Ga0153915, IMG submission 107003) | Freshwater wetland microbial communities from Ohio, USA - Open water 3 Core 3 Depth 3 metaG | ecosystem: Environmental > Aquatic > Freshwater > Wetlands | place: USA: Ohio, Lake Erie...
AGCCGGCCTGCGCCGCGAGCCCCGCGAGCTCCGCGCGCCCGAGCGGGGCGCCGCTCAGCTCGTTGAGGGCGAGCAGCGCTGATGTCGCGTTGCTGCTTCCCCCGCCCAGGCCCGCCCCCATCGGGATACGCTTCTCCAGGCGGAAAGCCGCGCCGCCCGTCCACCTCGTCGCTGCCGCGAACAGGCCGGCCGCCTTCAGGATCAGATTGCCGCCATCGCGCGGCACCTCCGGATCGTCGCAGGCGATGCTGAACCCGGCTCCCGCCTCCGCCGTCAGCGTGTCGCCGAAGGCGAGCGGCGCCACCACCGACACCAAGTCGTGGAATCCGTCGGCGCGCCGGCCGGTGATGGCGAGGAAGAGGTTGATCTTCGCCGGCGAGAAAACCGTGATTGTCTTCGTCTGGGCCACCGCCACCAACGTGAGGCCTTCCGTTCTCCAGACAAACAATAAACCAGCCCCGGTCGTTTTCTCCTTCAATTTCCCCCCGAACGGGGTCATTTCTGGGAAACGATGGCCTGCGACCTGATCCTCGTCCTCGACGCTCCCTCGCCCCGCGACGTTGTTCCCGTGCTCGACCGGCTCCGCGGCCAGGTGCGCTGGGTCAAGATCGGGCTCGAGATGTACACCGCCTGCGGACCTTCCTGCGTGGAGGAGGTCGCCGCGATGGGCTTCGACGTCTTCCTCGACCTCAAGCTCCACGACATCCCCAACACCGTCGCGCGCGCGGTCGAGTCGGCGGCCCGGCTGCCGGTGAGGATGCTCACGCTGCATACCTCCGGCGGCCGCGAGATGATGAGCCGCGCCGCGAAGGCACGCGACCAGGCCGCCCCCGGGCTCCTCCTGCTTGGAGTCACCGTCCTCACCTCCCTTTCGGGCGCGGACCTCGCCGAGGTCGGGGTCGCCGACCAGCCCGGCGGCCATGTCCTCCGCCTCTCCAGGCTGGCTGTCGGCTGCGGGATCGGCGGCATCGTCTGCTCGCCGCTCGAGATCGCCCCCCTCCGCCGCGCGATCCCCGCATCCGTCAAGCTTATCACCCCCGGAATCCGCCCCGCGGGCTCCGGAGGCGCCGACGACCAGGCCCGGATCATGACCCCCGCCGAGGCGGCCCGCGCGGGCGCCGACTTCATCGTGGTCGGCCGCCCGATCTTCAAAGCCGCGGATCCTGCCGCCGCCGCCGCCGCCATCGCGAAGGAGATCCAGATCCCCTGAACCCCTCTGGCTGACGCCCTCCTGTCCAGCCTCCCCGGCCCTCCGGCCGAAAACCCAACTCACATGAGCCGCACCGCCGCCCTATTGCTCGCCGCCGGCCAGGGTCGCCGCATGCAAGCCGCAGTCGCCGACAAGGTCCTCGCCCCGCTGGCCGGCCGCTCCGTCTTCGCCCACTCCGCCGCCGCATTCGCCTCGAGCGGGGTCGCCGACTTCTATGTCGTCGTCTACCGCGACACGGCGCAGATGATCGAGCTCTCCTGCTACGCCCCGACCCCCACGCACTATGTCAAGGGAGGCCGCGAGAGGCAGGACTCGGTCGCCAACGCGCTCGCCGCCCTGCCCGACGACATCGACTATGTCTTCATCCACGACTGCGCCAGGCCCCTGGTGCGCCCCGAACAGCTTTCCGCGCTGCTCAAGCTGGTGCGCCGCGACGGCGCCGTCGTGCTCGCCCATCGCATCGCCGACACGATCAAACAGCTTCCGGCCGGGATCGCGACGGCCGGCCCCGTGCGCACGCACACCCTCGACCGCTCCAGGCTTTGGGGCATGGAGACCCCTCAGGTGTTCGCCCGCAAGCTCATTGCCGAGGCCTATGCCCATGTCCAGCGGCGCGGCCTGTCGATCACCGACGACGTCCAGGCAGTCGAGGCCTTGGGGCGGCCGGTGACCCTGCTCGAAAACCTCTTTCCGAACCCCAAGCTCACCACGCCGGACGACCTCCCACAGATCGAGTTCCTCTTGACCCGCGCCAGCCGGCCCGCTGACTGAGCCTTCCCCATGCCCTTTCGCATCGGCCACGGCTACGACATCCACCGCACGGCGGCGGGCCGCCCGCTGGTGCTCTCCGGCGTCCGCTTCGAGGCCGACTTCGGTCTCGAAGGCCACTCCGACGCCGACTGCATCCTCCACGCGGTCTGCGACGCCCTTCTCGGTGCCGCCGGCCTGCCCGATATCGGTCACTTCTTTCCGAACACCGACCCCGCCTACCGCGGGGCCGACTCCCGCCTCCTCCTCAAGCGCGTGGTTGCCGAACTCGGGAGCCGCGGCTGGGAGCCGGTGAACATCGACGCGACCGTCATCGCTGAAAAACCGCGGATCGCTCCCCGGCTCGCCGAGATGAAATCCGCCCTGGCTGCGGCAGCGGGCCTGCCCGTCGAGTCCGTCGGGCTCAAGGCGACGACCAACGAGGGCGTCGGCGAACTCGGCACGGGCGCCGCGATCGCCGCCCACGCCGTGGCCCTCATCCGCAGGCGCCCCTGACCGCGCCCGATGCGTGTCCCCATGCGCCGCCCGGCAGGCCTTTTCTCCGCTCTGCAGGCTGTCGTCATCGGCCTCCTGATGCCGGCTGCCCTCCTGCTTGCCGCCGGCTGCGGGCGGCGCGAGACCGATGTTGCCCGGGGCAGCCGCACCCAGGTGCTCCACCGCGGCCTCGGCTCCGACCCCGCCGAGATCGATCCCCACCTCATCAGCGCCCTGGCGGAAATCAACGTGGCGAGCGCCCTCTTCGAGGGCCTCGTCGCCGAGGATCCCCGGAATCTGCATCCGATTCCCGCAACCGCCGAAGGCTGGGACATCACGCCCGACGGGCTCACCTACACCTTCCGCATCCGCGCCGCGGCCCGCTGGTCCGACGGCCGCCCGGTCACCGCCATGGACTTCATCGCGTCGTTCCGGCGCGCGCTGACCCCGTCGATCGCCGCCGACTGCGCAGCCATGTTCGACCCCGTCCGCAACGCCTCCGCCTACCGCCGGGGCAGCCTCGCCGACTTCTCCCAGGTCGGCTTCGAGGCGCCCGATCCGCGCACCCTTCGCATCACGCTCGAGCATCCGACCGCCGACTTCCTCCAGCGCCTCAGCCATCCGGTCTTCTATCCCGTGCCCGTGCCGCTGATCGAGCGTTGCGGCCCTGTCGGGCTGCGCGGAAACCGCTGGACCAAGCCCGGGACGATCGTCGGCAACGGCCCGTTCGTCCTCAAGGAGTGGGCCCCAAACCGGATCATCCTCGTCGCGAAGTCTCCGACGTACTGGGACACAGCCCGCGTCCGTCTCCAGGCGATCGCGTTCCACCCGATCGACAGCGTCGACGCCGAGGAGCGGGCGTTCCGCGCCGGCCAGCTCCACATCACGGAAGCCCTCGCGGTGGGCAAGGTCGATGCCTACCGCCGCGGCCAGCCGGCGGTGCTGCGCATCGACCCCTGGCTCGCCACCTATTTCTTCCGGATCAATATCACCCGTCCCGGCCTCGACGACCCTCGCGTGCGCCGGGCTCTCGCCATGGCGGTCGACCGCGAAGCCATCGTGACCCGCATCACGCGCGGAGGGCAGCAGGCTGCTCATTCGTTCGTCCCGCCCGGCTTCCCGGGATACCAGCCCCCACCCGGGATCCCGACCGACTTTGCCGAGGCCCGCCGCCTGCTCGCGGAGGCGGGGCACGCCGGAGGCCGCGGTCTGCCCCCGATCGAGATCCTTTTCAACACCTCCCCGAACCATCGTCTGGTCGCCGAGGCCATGCAGGCCGCCTGGCAGCGGGAGCTGGGAGTCGCCGTGAACCTCGTGAACATGGAGCAGAAGACTGTGCTCGAGGCGCGCCGCACCCTCGGGTTCCAGATCCTCCGCTCCGTCTGGTCCGCCGACTACCTCGATCCCGAATCGTTCCTCAGTGTCTTCGTCTCCGATTCCGGGAACAACCACACCGGCTGGAGCAGCCCCGAATATGACGGCCTCCTCGGCCAGGCGCGCGCGACGGCCGATCCCGCGGCCCGCCTCGCGTTGCTGCGGCGCGCCGAGTCGCTCCTGCTCGATGCGGCCCCCGTCATCCCCGTCTATTTCTTCACCACGGTGCGGCTCGTCCACCCCTCGGTGCGCGGATGGCACCCGACCCTCCTCGACCACCATCCCTACAAGGACGTCTGGCTTGAGGAATGAGGCCCGACCGGCGGCGCAGGATCAGATCGGACAAACCGGGCGGATGGCGCAAAATCGTCGTTGTGCGGCGGCTATCTGCGGATAGACTGCCCTGCATCCTCAGACCCCGGCAGCGATGCTGCCCGGGACCAGCTTCTCCAGTCGACTGAATCCGGTCTTCCGAATCGTCCGCTGTTCATCGCGGCAATCCGCATGCGTCCCTCAAGACAGAAAAAGATGCGTCGCCCCCCGAAGAGCGGAGGCAAGACGGCGCCGAAGCATCCCAGCATCTCCCAGCACCCGTTCGCAGAGGCGGCCCTCCAGACGAAGGAGATGCTCCGCGTGGCGCTCAGCGCCGCCAGACTCGGGCTGTACGATCTGAATCTCGAGACCGGGGAGGCGCATTGCTCGCCTGAATACGCCGCGATGCTCGGATACAGTCCCGACGATTTCCGGCTCGATCTCACGAAATGGGCCGCGATGGTGCATCCCGACGATTTTCCGGCCTTCTCCGCGACGCTTGAGGACTGCAAAAGCGGAAGGATCCCCGGATACTCGATCGAGTACCGCCTCCGCGCGCGCGATGGAACCTGGCGGTGGTTCCTGTCCACCGGCAAGGTGTCAGGGCGGAGCCGGAACGGCCGGCCCCTGCGCATGATCGGCACGCACGCCGACGTCACCGAGCGCAAGAAGGCCGAGGAGGCCCTGCGGTCTTCGAACGCTTTTCTCGATGCGATCTTCCCAGCCCCTATTCAACCTGGGTGGCGGATCGCGAGGGCACGCTCATCCGGCTCAACCAGACCCTGCGCGACACCCTCCACGTCACCGACGAGGACCTCGTCGGGAAGTACAACATCTTCAAGGACGCCCAAGTCGAGGAACAGGGACTGATGCCCCTGGTCCGGCGCGTCTGGGACCGCGGCGAAACGGTCCGGTTCACGATGCACTACAACGGCGCGGCGCTCCAGAAAGGAGAGGAAAAACAGCCGACCGACCTCGTGCTCGACGTCACGATTTCCCCGATTCTCGACTCCCGGGGAAAGCTCACCCACGCCATCATCCAGCATTTCGACGTGACGGAGAGGATCCGGACGGAGGAGGCGCTGCGGAGGAAGACCGAGGAGATCGACCGATTCTTCGCCACCAGCCTCGACCTTCTCTGCGTCTGCGACTCGGCCGGCCGGCTGGTCCGGATCAACCCGCAATGGGAGAAGGTCCTCGGATACCCGCTCTCCCACCTCCACAACCGGACCATCGTCGACCTCATCCACCCCGACGACCTGCAGGCGAGCCGCGAGAAGCTGTCCCTCTCCCTGACCCGCGAGACCACGGGCTTCGTCAACCGCTACCGCTGCAAGGACGGCTCGTACCGCTGGCTGGAATGGAATTCCTACCCGTCGGGCGGCCTGATCTATGCCATGGCGCGCGACATCACCGAGCGCCGGCGCGCCGAGGAAACCATCCGCCGGAGCGAGCTGCTGATCAGGGCTGTGATCGAGTCCGTGGACGACGGCATGCTGGTTGTCGCACGGTCGGGCGCCATTCTTCTCTATAATTCCCGGTTCGTGCAGCTCTGGTCTGTTCCGATGGAAATGACCGCGCTGCCGGATGATGTGCCGTTGCTGAATTGCGCCGCCCAACAGACGCTCGATCCGGAGGCCTTTGTCGCGCGGGTGATGGAGATCTACAGCGGGGATGCCACGATCAATGACATCGTCAACTTCCGGGACGGGCGCGTGATCGAGCGCTTTTCCACGCGCATCGACATCCCCGGGATGGAAGGGGCGCGGATGTGGCGCTTCCGCGACATCACCGCCCGGCTCCGGGCCGAGGACGCGCTGCGCGACCGCGAGGCGCGCTGGTCGAGCATCTTCAACGCCTCCCCGGTCGGCATCGGGTTGGCCGCCAACCGGGTGGTCCTCGAGGTCAACGATGCTTTGTGCCAGATCTCCGGATACAGCCGCGAGGAGCTCCTGGGGAACTCAACCCGGATCCACTACCCCTCCGATGCAGAGTTCGCCGCGGCCGGAGATCTCTACCGCCAGATCGCCGTCCACGGGACAGGCAATATCGAGGCTCGCTGGCGGCACAAGGACGGCTCCATCCGCCTGGTCTACCTCTACGCTGCGCCTCTCGATCCCAAGCATGTCGACCGAGGAGTGTCGTTCATCGTCCTCGACATCACCGAGCGCAAGAGGGCGGACGAGGCCCTCAAGGCGAGCCAGGCCCTGCTCAGCGACTCCCAGCGGATCGCCCACATCGGCAGCTGGGAGCTCGATCTCAAGACCGGGCAGCTCGTCTGGACCGACGAGTGCTTCCGCATCTACGGACAGGACCCGCACCGGTTCACCCCCAATATCGATTCCCTGACCGCGCTGGTTCTGCCCGAGGACCGGGGGATACTGAAGGTCCAGATGGAGGCGTCACTCAGGACACGGACCCATCCTCCATTCCAGTATCGCATCGTGCGGCCCGACGGCGAAGTGCGCTGGATCTACGTCACGGGGGATATTGTGTCCGACGCGGCGGGGACCCTCATCAAGTTCCGCGGAACCCAGCAAGACGTCACCGAGAGAACCCTGGCCGAGAACGCGCTCCGCGACCGCGAGGCCCGCCTCGCCAGCATCTTCCGCGCAGCGCCGGTGACCATCGGCGTCATCACCAACCGCATCATCGGCGACTTCAACGAGACGCTGAGTCGCGTCACCGGCTACTCCCCCGAGGAACTGGAGGGGAAGCCCACCCGTTTCCTTTACCCCTCCGACGAGGAAGCCAAGGCCGCAACCGAGATCTACCGCATGCTCGAGAAGCAGGACACCGCCTCGATCGAGAGCCGGTGGAAACGCAAGGACGGCGAAATCATCAATATTCTCCTCACGGGGGCACCTCTCGTGCGCGGCGATTTCTCCCGGGGCATCACCTTCATAGGGATGGACATCACGGCGCGGAAGAAAGCGGAGGCGGCGTTGCGCAGCAACGAACGCAAGCTCGCCGAGATCTTCAGGGCGAGTCCCGAGTTCATTTCCGTCAGCACGTTCGCCGAAGGATTGATGCTCGAGATCAACGACGCGGGTCTCGCCCTCCTCAGGTTTTCCCGCGAGGAGGTCATCGGGCGCGAGGCGGTGGAAATCGGGATCTGGCCGACCGCCGTCGAGCGGCAGCGCGTGATCGAGGCCCTGCGCGCCCAGGGGCAGCTCCGCGGCTTCGAGGCGCGGATGCAGAAGAAGACCGGGGAACCCGTCGCGGTCCTGCTCTCGATGGTGCCCATCGTCGTCGAGGGGAGAAACTGCATCTTGACCGTCGCCACGGACATGACCGAGCGCCAGCAGGCCGAGGAGAAACGCCTCGCCCTGGAACGGCAGCTCCTCCATGCGCAGAAACTGGAGAGCCTGGGCGTGCTCGCCGGCGGCATCGCGCACGACTTCAACAACCTCCTGATGGCCATCAACGGCAACCTCGACCTGGCCCTCTACGACATTCCCCTGAATTCCCCCGCGCGCTCCAGCATCGAACAGTCGATCGGCGCCGTCCACCGCGCGGCGAACCTCACGAGGCAGATGCTGGCCTACGCGGGCCGGACCAGCTTCGATGTGCGCAACCTCGATCTGACGGCGCTCGTCGAGGAGAACGCCCACCTTTTCCGGGCCTGCATCTCCCGGCTGGTCACCTTCGACCTCCGGCTGACCCACGGCCTCCCCCCGATCATCGCCGACGCGGCCCAGGTCCAGCAGGTCATCATGAACCTCATCACCAACGCTTCGGAGGCGATCGGCGATCGGGCCGGCGTGATCGTCCTGGCGACGGGGGCCGAAGACTTCGACGCCGCACGACTTTCCGCGAGCCGCCTCGCCGAGATACCGCCGGCGGGAAGGTTCGCCTTTATCGAGGTGGACGACACGGGCTGCGGCATGGACGCCGACACCCTGCAGCACCTGTTCGATCCGTTCTTCACGACCAAATTCCTCGGTCGCGGCCTCGGCACGGCCTCGATCCTCGGGATCGTCCGCGCCCACCACGGCGCCATCTTTGTCGACAGCGCGATCGGCAAGGGCACGAGGTTCCGGGTGCTCTTCCCCGCCGAGGCCTTGACGCCCCCGGCCGAAGATGGCGACGCCGGCGACGCCGCGACGGCAAAGGAGCCCCGGGGCACCATTCTCGTCGTCGACGACGAGGAGAGCATCCGCTCCGTATGCGAGCGTATCCTGAGCCGCGACGGCTGGCAGGTGCTGGTGGCCGAGGACGGCCCCCGCGCCATCGAGGCGTTCCGCCAGCAGGCCTCGGCGATCAGCTGCGTCCTGCTCGACCTCTCGATGCCCGGCATGGACGGATTCGACGTGCTGGGGAGGCTGCGCGAGATCGACCCCGCCATCAGAGTCATCCTCATGAGCGGGTTCAACAATGACGCCGCGACCGATCCGCGCTTCACGACCGAGGGAAGAGCCAGCTTCCTCAAGAAGCCCTATTCGGCAAAGGATCTCAGGGAGATGCTGGAGAAGATACTGAAGCCGGCCCGCTGAGTCAGGCCCTCCCTGAATTTCCGCATTCTCGTGGTTTTTCGATTCAAGCGAAAAGAGCATTGTCAGCGATAGGCTCCGCCGCTTACTCTGGCGGCTGTCCCCCCCCCCTCCCAACCACCACCAGCTACGAGGGCTGATGTTTGTTCGCTAGTCCGTCTTTGAATCTCCGCGGCCCCGTTTCGAGATTGCCGAATGAAGTCGACGCCCGCTAGGAAGTCTCCGTCCCTCAAGGGAGGCTCCGCCTGCACCGATGCGTGGCGCTCCCTGTTCGAGCTCTCCCGCGACGCAATGGTGGTCTGTGGCAGCGACGCGCGCATCCTCCACGCAAATCCGAAAGCATGCAGCATGTTGGGGCGGCGGCACGGCCGCCTCGCTGGCGTTTCTCTCGGTGACCTCATCACCCTCCCGGGATGCCCGGGCGATGCGATCCCGGCGCGCTTCGGGGCCGTCTGCCGCGGGAGCCGGCGCCGGGTGGACCTGCGCTCGCATCCGCTCCCCGGCGGCGGCTGGGCCATCTTCCTCAGCGCCCCCGCCCGAAAAAAGCCTGCCGCGCCGGGCATCGGCTTCGCCGGCAGCGGCGATCTGGCGTGCACCCTGGATCGCGAGGGCCGCTTCCTGGCCGTCGACCGGAAATGGGAAAACCTTCTCGGTTACAAGCCCGGTGAAATCCGGGGGCTCCGCTTCGGGCAGATTGTCCTCGCTGATGATCTCGCGCTCTCCAACAGCTTTCTCTCCCATTCCCTGAGGAGCAGGGAGGGCCACCAGGCGGTGCTCCGCATCAGGCATGGCGACGGATCGACCCGCTGGTTTGAATGGCGCGCCCGGCTCCACAATCGCGAGCTATGGGCGAGCGGACACGACATCACCGAGCGGCACACCGCCGAGGTCGCCCTGCAGGAGAGCGAGGCGGCGTTCCGAAGCCTCTTCGAGGCGTGCCCTGCCGCCGTGGCCTTGCAGGTCGACCGGATCCAGCTGCGCGTCAACGGAGTGATGAGGAGGATGACCGGGTATTCCGAAGCCGAAATCATCGGAAAGTCGCCGCGGATCAACTATCCGGATGATGCCGAGTATGAGCGGGTCGGACGGGAGCTGTACGGTGCGCTGACGCAGGATGGCTTCGGGATGGTCGAGGCAAAGCACCGCCGGAAGAACGGCGAGATCTACGACGTCCTCATCTGCGCGAGCCCGCTCGATCCCGCCGCCCCCACAAAGGCGGTCGTGGTGACGATCCTCGACATCACGGCCCGCAAGCGCGCCGAGGCGGCCCTGAAGGAGAGCGAGCTATTTCTGAAGCGGTCGCAGGCGGTCGGGCGCATCGGATCGTTCTCCGTCGACCTATGCGGAGTCGACGCCTCCGAGTGGGTCTGGATGGGGACCGAAACGATGGAGGAAATCCTCGGGATCGACTCTTCCTACCCGAAGACTTCGAAGGATCTGGCGGCACTGATGGTCGACAGCGAGCAGGTTGTCCGCTATTTCAGGGAGCAGTTCCTCGGGCGGCACCGGCGGTGCGAGCTCCAGTATCAGATCACACGCCACAACGACGGCGAGAGGCGCTGGCTCCACGTCCTGGCCGAACAGGAGTTCGATGCACAGGGGAAACCGATGCGCCTCATCGGGACGGCCCAGGACATCACCGAGCGCCGCAAGACCGAGGAGGCCCTGCAAAGCAGCGAGCGGAAGCTGGGCGAGATCATCAGGTCGAGCCCCGAATCCATCCTGATCAGCACGGCTGCGGAGGGGCTCATCCTCGACGTCAACGAGATCGCCCTCAAGACGCTCGGCTTCAGCCGCGAGGAGATGGTCGGCCACACCGCGACTGAGATTCCCCTGTGGACGACGGCGGCCGATCGCTTGGCCCTCCTTGAGCGGGTGCAGCGCGAAGGTCTGGTGCGCAACTTCGAAACAAAGATACGTCGGAAGTCCGGCCAGATCGCCGACGCCCTGATCTCGGCGACCCCTGTCGTCTTGGAGGGGCGGGAATGCCTCATCATGCTCGCGACGGACCTCACTGAGCACAAGCGGGCCGAGCGCGACCGGATCGAGCTCCAGCGCCGGCTGATGCAGGGCCAGAAGCTCGAGAGCCTGGGGATCCTGGCCGGAGGCATCGCCCACGACTTCAACAACCTGCTGATGGCGATCATGGGCAACCTCGAGCTCGTGCTCATGGATCTCCCGGAGAAGTCGCCCCTGCGGTTCGGCATCGACCAGTCGATGACGGCAGCCCGCCGCGCCACCGACCTCACGAGGCAGATGCTGGCCTACTCCGGGAGGGGGCAGCTCGCCGTGTTCCCGGTCGACCTCGGGCCGCTCGTCGAGGAGAACGCCCAGCTGTTCCGGAGCTGCGTCTCCAAGACAGCCTCCTTCGAGGTGAAGCTCGCCAGAAAGCTTCCCCTCGTCAACGCCGACGCCGGGCAGGTGAGGCAGGTCATCATGAACCTCATCACCAACGCCTCGGAGGCGATCGGCGCGCGGCCCGGGACAATCACGCTCACCACCGGTGCCGTCGATCTCGATGCGTCCGCCCTCAGCCGCAGCCGGCTCGAAGAGGGCGCGGCGCCCGGGCGCTATGTCTTTTTCGAGGTGCACGACGACGGCTGCGGCATGGACGAGCGGACCCTGCAGCGGCTGTTTGATCCCTTCTTCACTACGAAATTCACGGGACGCGGCCTCGGCATGTCAGCGGTGCTCGGCATCGTCCGAGGCCACAACGGCGCCATCTTCGTCGACAGCACCCCGGGGAAGGGATCCGCGGTGCGCATCCTCTTCCCCGCCAGCACGGAACCCTCCCCGGTCGGCGTTCAGGAGCTGCCTGCCGACAGCCGCCCGCTGCCCATCCAGGACACCCGTTCCATCTTGGTCGTCGACGACGAGGAGATGGTCCGCAGCCTCTGCTGCCGCATCCTCGACCAGCTGGGCTGGCACGTGAAGACGGCGGCGGACGGCGAGGAGGCCATCGGCATCTTCCGCCGCCATGCCGCCGAGATCGCCTGCGTCCTGCTCGACTTCTCGATGCCCAAGATGGACGGCGCCGCCGTGTTCCAGCGCCTGCGGGAGATCGACTCCCGCGTGAAGGTGATCCTGTCGAGCGGCTACAACGGCCAGGCCGTCGGCGGTGAGCGGCTCATGGTCGACGGCATGGTGGGCTTCATCCAGAAGCCCTACTCCGTCTCCCGCCTCCGCAACGAGCTGACGCGGGTGCTGCGCATGAACAACTAGCCGGAGTCGCGCCTGCGCTTCGGGAGCTTTACCGCGCCACGCCGACCGTCTAGCGTCGTCTTTTCGCTCATGCTGCGCTTTCTCGCCTCGCGCCTGCTGCAATCGCTGGCCTCGCTCTTCCTGATCATCACGGCCACGTTCTTCATGCTGCGCTTCGTGCCCGGCGGGCCGTTCACGGCGGAGAAGGCGGTGCCGCCGGAGGTACTCCGGAATCTCGAGGCCCACTACGGATTCAACCAGCCGCTGCACCGGCAGTACTTCGGATACCTCGGCCGCCTGGCGCGCGGCGATCTCGGCCCCTCCTTCCGGTACTCCAACCGCACCGTGAACGAGATTCTCGCCGACACGCTCCCGGTCTCGCTCGAACTCGGCGGCTGGGCGCTGGCCGTCGCGCTGGGTCTGGGGCTCCCGCTCGGCATGGTCGCGGCGCTCCGGCGCAACTCCTGGATCGATCACGCAGCCTCGACCTTCGGTCTCGTGGGCCTCGCCGTGCCCACGTTCGTGCTCGGCCCGCTCTTCGTGCTCGTGTTCGCCATCGGCGCCGGTTGGTTCAACGCCTCCGGATGGGCCTCCCCCGCCGACCGCGTCCTTCCCTCGCTCGTGCTCGGGCTCGCCTACGCCGCCCCCGTCTCACGCCTCACCCGAGGCGGCCTCCTCGAGATCCTCCAGCAGGATTTCATCAGGACCGCCCGCGCCAAGGGAGCCTCCGAATTCAGGATCGTGGTCAGGCATGCCCTGCGCGGTGGGCTCGTTCCTGTCGTGGCCTACCTCGGTCCCGCGGCCGCCGGCGTCCTCACCGGGTCCTTCGTCATTGAGACCATCTTCCAGATCCCCGGGCTCGGCCGTGAGTTCGTCACCAGCGCGTTCAACCGCGACTACACCCTCGTGCTCGGCACCGTCATCCTCTACGCCGCGATGCTCATGGCCTTCAACCTGGCCGTCGATCTCGCACACGCCTGGATGAACCCGCGCCTCCGCCCCGATTGAGCGATGGACTCCGCCGGCCCCCATATTTCCGCCACCTCCGGCCCCGACAGCCGGGGCCGCTCGCCCTGGCAGGACGCCTGGCGCCAGCTGCGGCGCAACCGGCTCGCCCTGTTCGGCGCCGCCGCCCTCGCCCTGATCGCCATCACCTGCGCGGCCGGGCCGTGGCTGCTCCCCTCCAGCTACAATGACCAGGACTTGGCGATGACATTCCGGCCGCCCAGCCTCCGCCACTGGTGCGGCACCGACCAGCTCGGCCACGACTTGCTCGTGCGCATGCTCTACGGCGGCCGGCTATCCCTCGCGGTGGGGCTCTGCGCCACCGCGGTGGCGCTCTTCATCGGGGTCACCTACGGCGGTATTGCCGGCTACCTCGGAGGCCGCGTCGACGCCGCCATGATGCGCGTTGTCGACATTCTCTACGCCCTTCCCTTCACCGTCTTCGTCATCCTCCTGATGGTGCTCTTCGGCAGGAACTTTCTCCTGCTCTTTGCCGCGATCGGCGCCGTCGAATGGCTGACCATGGCCCGGATCGTCCGGGCCGAGGTCCAGTCCATCAAGCGCCTCGAGTACGTCGAGGCCGCCCGCGTCCTCGGCTTCAGCCGGCGCCGGATCCTCTTCCGTCACATCCTCCCAAACGTGCTCGGGCCGATCATCGTCTACGCCACGCTCACCGTCCCGGCCGTCATGCTCATCGAGGCGTTCCTGAGCTTCCTCGGGCTCGGCGTCCAGCCGCCGATGAGTTCCTGGGGCGTACTCATCAGGGACGGTGCCGCAGGCATGGAGGAGTACCCCTGGCTGCTCATCTTCCCCGGGGCCGCCTTCTCCCTGACCCTGCTGTCCCTGAACTTCCTCGGCGACGGGCTGCGCGACGCTCTCGATGTGAGGTCCTCCGCCGATTGAGAACCCCCTCCCCCGCGGCCTCCCGCAGATTGGGATGGAACGGATGCCCCGGACCGCTTTCTATCGGATCCCCCACATGCGCCGTTTCCGCCCCTATTTCAAATACCTCAGCGCCGTCCGCGGGCCCCTGTCGACGGCCATCTTCTACGGTGTCCTCTACGCACTGACCAACGGCGTCAGCCTGCCGACACTCGTCAAATACGTGTTCCCTCTGATCTTTGATCGCGCCGACGGAGGACTCCCGCTGGGGGCCGTACTTCTGATCGCCGCCTGCATTCCGGTCGCCTTCCTGCTGCGCGCCGTGAGCGGCTACCTCAACAGCTACTACATCCAGCTCTCCGGCGTCAAAATCCTCGAGGCGCTCCGCGTCGACTATTTCCGCAAGCTCCAGATGGTGCCTCTGTCGTTCGTCCAGAACAAGGCCAGCGGCGACCTCATTTCCCGCGGGATGTCCGACACCGGACAGCTCCAGGTCACGCTCACGTCGCTGGCCGCCGACGGGATCAAGCAGCCGATCCAGCTCCTCGCCACCCTCGGCACACTGATCGCTTTCGCCTTCACCACCGAGGGCGTCTGGCTGGTGCTCGCCTGCCTGGCGATCGTGCCGCTCGCCGTCCTGCCGGTGCGCTACGTGGGCAAGAAGGTCATCAAGCGCGCCTACCAGCTGCAGTCCCACCTCGGGACGGTCACGAGCCACTTTTCCGAAAACCTCGCCGCGGCCCGTGAAGTGCGCGCCTTCGGCCTGGAGGAGCGGGAGGTCGGACGCTTTGCCGGAGCCAGCCACGACCTCATCACCTCGCAGATCAAGATTGCCAAGTACGTCCAGGCGCTCACGCCGGCCATCGAGGTGCTCTCGGCCATCGGCATCGCCGTCACGCTGGTCTTCGCCTACCGGAGCGGGGTCGGTCTCGCGACCTTCATCGCCATCATCACCGCGCTCTACTTCAGCTACGAGCCGATCAAGAAACTCGGTGCCCTCAACAACGAATACAAGCGCGGCCTCGCCGCGCTCGACCGCCTCGAACTCGTCCTGAACGAGCCGCTCCGGATCGCCGACCCACCCGATCCCGCCCCCGTCGGCCGGCTCCGCGGCGACATCGCCTTCTCCGGGGTCACCTTCGCCTACCAGCCCTCCGAGCCCGTGCTCCGCGGCGTCAGCGCCGGCATCCCGGCCGGCACCGTCTGCGCGCTGGTGGGTCCGAGCGGGGCGGGCAAGTCCACCTTCGCCAACCTCGTGCCGCGATTCTATGAGGTCGGGCGCGGCTCCGTGAGCATCGACGGGATCGATGTGCGTGCCATGCGTCTGGCCGACCTGAGGCGGAACATCGCCGTGGTCTCGCAGGATCCGGTGCTCTTCAACGACACGATCTACCAGAACCTGCTCCTCGGTCGCGCCGGCGCGACCCACGAGGAGGTGACCGCCGCGGCGGCCAGCGCCCACGCCGACGCATTCATCCGCGCGATGCCCGCCGGCTACGACACCATCGTGGGGGAGCGCGGCGTGCTTCTCTCCGGGGGCCAGAAGCAGCGCATCGCCCTCGCCCGCGCCTTCCTCCGCAATGCCCCGATCCTCATCCTCGACGAGGCCACCGGCGCGCTCGATTCCGACAGCGAGGCGGCCATCCAGGACGCCCTGCGCAAGCTCGTCGTCGGCAAGACCGTCCTGATCATCGCCCACCGGTTCAGCACCATCCGCGATGCCTCGCTGATTCTCGTGTTCGACTCCGGGGAGATCGTCGCACAGGGCAATCACGCCGCGCTCTACGCGGGCAACACCCTCTACCGATCGCTCTACGACCGCCAGCACGGCCCCGCGCAGCGGTGAGTGGCGCGGGCTTCAGGCTCCCAGGACCGCCTGCCGCCCGCTGCTGAGCCTCTCCACGATGTGCTCGAACTGCCGCTGAAAGAGCACGTCGTAGGCGTCGGCCCCGGTCGGCACTACGTTCGGCGTCTCCAGGTCGCTCTCGAGGATGCGCGGCACCTTGAGCGCTTCCGCGAGCGAGAACGGGAACGACTGGTTGCCGATGAAGAGCCGGCAGCCGGCGATCATCCGCGCCATCTGGAGGAAATCGCGCACCGGCGCCCACTCAAGCCGGGGGATCTGTCGCTGCATGTCGCGGAACTCCTCCTCAAGCCCGACGAACACGAGCCGCGGCTGGCGCTGCAGGAACCGGAAATCCAGCGAGTGGTTCCGATACCGCGCGCTCCGGGAGAGAAGCACCGTGTCGCCAAAACTCCGATCGGGATTCACGCGCAGCCACGGCTTTGAGAGGTCCGCCGTGATCCCGAAGAAATAGAAGTACCACCGGGAGATGCCCAGGCGGTCCAGCGGCAGCGGGGAATCGCGGAAGACATCCAGGTCGATGTCCACCCTTTCCCCCGAATACGGCGCGATCGAACGTATGTACGGCTGCTCCGCCAGCAAGGGAGTCAACATGTCGAACATGCGCCGGTCGACCATGATCCCGCCTGCGGCGGACTCCGGGCCCGTCTCACCCACCGGCACGTCCAGCGCCACCAGAAGATCCGCGTTCGCGCCATTGCCGAGCGCCCGGATGGTGGGGAGCGCATAGATGATGTCTCCCGCCTTCCCTGAGTGCTTGAAGGTGCGCGGCGCCGCCCCGCCCGGCCGGGGAAGCCGGTAGATCCGCCGGTCAAATCCGCAGAATATCTGCCGCTGCCGTGCGCGTTTTCGAAGATCCTTCAGCGACCGGTATCGCTCCCGGTCCATGCATTTGATCAACAACAGGTGCACACGGCTGATCTTCAGGCTATGCTCCGCTTCGACTGGGTCGAGTGACATACAATAAACAGAGATCTCATCGCAAGCTGGAGAGACCGCTGACAAAGGAATGCGAGTGAATGTTCCTGCTCTGCAATCGTACCGTTCGACAGCCCTTTCGTCCCAAGAAGCTTGCCTATGCCAGGGGGCCAGACCAACGTCCCCACCACCGGCTTCCTTCAGCAGGGCGGGTTGTTGTGACTTCAATACCGGCCGCTGCTGTGTGCCGTTCTGCCCAGACCGGGTCCATGCCACGATCTCCCAAAGTCAGCGTCCTCATCCCGACCTATAATTACGCGCGCTACCTGCCGGAGACGATCGAGTCGGTGCTGGCCCAGGATTATCCCGATTTTGAGCTGCTGATCAGCGACGACGCGTCGCCCGACAATTCGGCGGAAGTCATTCGCGGCTATGCGGAAAAGGATCCTCGGATCCGCGCTCATTCCCATGCCGCGAACCTCGGGATGACCGCCAACTGGAACTGGTGCCTCCGCGAGGCCAGGGGCGAGTACGTGAAGTTCGTCTTCGGCGACGACCTGCTCACCTCGCGCCGGGCGCTGTCGCGGCTGGTCTCGATGCTCGACTCCCATCCCGGAGCGGTCCTGGCGGCGTCCGCGCGACTGGTCATCAATGCATCCTCGGCTCCGGTGGAGATTTGGGAGCGGCTCCACAGGCCGGGCCTCCACTCCGGGCGCGACGTCATTGCCCAATGCCTCTGGCACGACTCCAATCTCGTCGGAGAGCCCTCGGCCACGATCTTCCGGCGCGCGGCATCCGGTCGCGGATTCGACACCGGTTTCCGCCAGGTTGTCGACGAGGAGATGTGGTTCCACCTTCTTTGCCAGGGAGACCTCGTGTACGATCCCGAGCCGCTCTGCGCCTTTCGCCTCCATCCCAGGCAGCAGACCGCGGCAAACAAGTGCGAATTCATCGGCCCGGAAGAGGGACTCCGGCTGACGGCAAAATATCTCGGGCTCATCGACGGCGGACAGACCTCCGTCGTCGGCAGGTTTCGGAGACACAGGATCATCCACCGCAGCCTATACTACTCCCGGAAGCGCCTGCCGCGCACAGAGAAGATTCTCGCCGTCGAACGAACCCTCGCGCCACGGCTGCCCGTGACGGCGTACGTCGTCTCCTGGCTCCTGCACCGTTTCGGCCGCCCGGTGACCAACATCCGGCGCAAGTTCATCCCTTCCTTCCGACCCGGGGTCACGCCGGAGCAGCTGGCTGCTCTCGACCTGATTTCTCCGGAGCGCAGGGCCGCCTCCGCCGGGGTGGCAGGCAGGCCTCCCCGGGTTCTGGTCATCCGGCGCCGTTATCTGGGCGACATCGTCCTGCTCGGCTCGGTGTTCCACAACCTCCGGCTGCACTGGCCGACCGCGGAGATCGCCGCCCTCGTCGAATCGCGCTTCTACGGCGCCCTCGACATGAATCCCGACGTCGACCGGATCCTTGTCCTGCCCGAACGCGCGGACCTCTGGCCGGCCTTCCTCTGGCGCATTCGGCGCGCCGGCTATACTCACGTGTTCGACTTCGACAACAACGAACGGACGGCGTTCATCACCCGCGTCACCGGCGCTCCGTTCAGGGCCACGATCTGGCATGAAGGCTCCACCCCCCGCTGGGGAGGCCTCTACACCCACCGGCGGCACGATCCCGCCGGACTCCACGAACAACGCCCGATCACGGAATACTACCTCTCCCTGCTGCAGGACGCCTGCGTGCCGGTGGAAACCCGCGAGATCCGGCTCGTTCTGCGCCAGGCCGACGTCGAGTTCGTCCGCGGGCTCCTTATGGGAGTCTTTCCCGACTTCGGCACAAGGAAGGCGCCGTCGCTGCTCATCCATCCGGGATCGCGCAGCATCTGCCGCCTCTGGCCGGTCGGCCGCTTCAGCCGCGTCTGCGACCGCGTCCAGGAGGAGATGGGCGCACGCGTGGCGCTGGTCGCGGGCCCCGGCGAGGAGTCGCTCGTCGAGTCCATCCGCGCCGGCTGCCGCCGTCCGCCCGCCGTCATCTCACCCGTGCTCTCCGTGCCGCGGTTCGCCGCTCTCGCCGCGCAGTTCGACGCGCTGCTCTGCCACGACAGCGGCCCGATGCACGTCGCCGCCGCCGTGGGCACGCGCGTCGTCGCGCTGCTGGGCTCGCAGAATCCGGTGCTGTTCGCCCCGACGGGCAGCGGCCACGTCCAGCTTCAGCCTCCGCTCCCCTGCACGTCCTGCGTCGACCCGGGCATCTGCATACCGGGCGACTCGTACCACAACCTTTGCATCCGGAATCTGGACACGGACCTTGTCTTTGGCGCGGTCCGCGCCAGCCTCGGCCCATGCCCGTGAACCTGCCGCCGCTCGACGATCCCCCCCCCGGCGGATCGCGGCGCGACGCCCCCGCGTTCACCTTCGCCATCCCCGCCTACCGCCGGCCGGCGCTCCTGCGAGAGGCCCTGGCGAGCATCGCGTCCCAGACCGGCGCCCACGACTTCGAGGTCGTCGTCTGCGACGACGGCGGGCTGCCCGAAACGGCGCAGGTGGTCGCCGGGTTCCCCTCCGATCGTTTCGTCCTCTACCGCAACGAGCCGGTGCTCGGCGCCGTGGGCAACTGGAACCGCTGTCTCCAGCGCGCCCGGGGCCGCTGGGTCACCATCCTCCACGAGGACGATGCGCTCTACCCGTGGTGCCTCGACTGCGTCGCGCCGCGCCTCCGCGACGGGCTCAGCGCGGTCTGCGTGCAGGCGGTGCAGGGCGCGGCGCCGCCCCCCGTCGACAGGCCGATCGGCCGCCCCGCCGTTCGCGCCTACCCGCCCGTCTGGTTCCTCAAGGGCGCCTTCACGCCGTTCCCCGGCGTCTTCTTCCCGCGCGACCTGGGGCTCAGGCTCGGCGGCTTCGACCCCTCCTGGGGCCCGCTCGCGGACTACGAATTCTGGTACCGTCTCGCCTCCGCCGGCGACGCCGAGGTCGTCCGCGCGACCGGCGCCTTCTACCGCGTGTCCGAGGGGCAGTGGACCGAGTCCCAGTGGCCGGTCATGCTCCGGCGGATGCACCTCCTGCGCCTGCGCATCGCCCGCGAGCACCTCGGCGGCCGGCCCCGCCTCGGCCGGTGGCTCGCCCGGTTCTTCACCTACCGCGGCGCGTGCGCCTACCGGCGGCGCTTCCCGGGGCGGCCCGCCTCCCTCGCCCGCGCCCTTGCGCTAGGCCGCATTCCCATGGCCTTCCTCCCCAGCGGCTGGGTCTGGCAGTACGTCAAGTCGCTAGGCTAGGAATCGGCCGGTGGAAAAAACGCTTTGTCACCCGGTGGCGTTTCATGGTGATCTTGCCCGCGCATGGAGCCGCCGCCCGCCATCACCCTCGCCATCCCGACCTACAACCGGGCGGCGCTGCTGCGCCAGACCCTCGAGTGCGTCGCCCGCCAGGACCTCGATCCGGCGTCGTGCGAAGTGCTCGTGATCGACAACAACTCCCTTGACGACACCGCCGCCGTCGTCGCCTCGTTCGCGTGCGCCCGCCACGCCCCGCGCCACGTGCTCGAGACCAGGCAGGGGCTCGACCACGCGCGCAACCGCGCGATCGCCGAGGCCCGTGGCGCGATCATCGTGTTCGCCGACGACGACATCCTCGCGGAGCCCGGCTGGCTGCGCGAGCTCACCGCGCCGCTGGCGGCCGACCGCGCCGGCCACATCGGAGCCGTGGGCGGCGAGGTCATCCCGGTCTTCCCCGACGGTCTGCCCGCGTGGCTCGATGGCGCCCACCGGCCGCTCGCCTTCCGCCCCGACGCCGGCCCGCTCGGCCCCGCCCAGGTGCCGATGGGCGCCAACATGGCCTTCCCCGCCCGCGTGTTCGCCGCGCACGGCGGCTTCACCACCGCGCTCGACCGCCAGGGCAAGGCGCTCTTCTCCGGCGGCGACGGCGAGATGATCCGGCGCCTCCGCGCCGCCGGGCTCGAGATCTGGTTCGCGCCCGCCGGCGCCGTCCGCCACCAGATGCCCGCCTCGCGCCTGACCTTCCACTACGCCACCCGCCACGCCTTCGATTCCGCGCGGTCCCGCGTCGTCGACCGCACGGGCTTCCCCCCGGGGCCGGGAGGCCCGCCCTTCGGCTATCTCTCCTCGCGGTTCGCCGCCAACATCGCGAAGGCGGCCGCCTTCGCGCTCGCCGCGCTGTTCCAGGCGGTCCTCCTCCAGACCGGGCCCGCCCGGAAATCGCTCGTGCGGGCCTGGCGTTCCTGCGGGTACCTGTACCAGATCCCGCGCTCCCTCTTCGGGAAGCTCTAGCGGGCCGGCGGCTCCGAACAACAGATTGCCTTGCGGCTCCTTCTCTGCCCAGCTTGGCATGACCGTGGCTCCCCCACTTCCCGTCTCCGTCGTCATCGTCGCCCGCAACGAAGCGGCCAACCTGCCCCGTTGTATCGCCAGCGTCCGCGGCTGGACGGCGGAAACCGTGGTCGTCCTCAACAACACGGCGGACGACAGCCGGGAGGTCGCCGAGAAGCTCGGCGCGGCTGTCTTCGAGACCGAGTGGATGGGCTACCGCGACACGAAGAACGCCGCCCTAGTCTTCGCCCGCAACGCCTGGGTGCTCGCCCTCGACGCCGACGAGGAGGTCTCGCCCGCCCTCCGCGATTCGATCGCGGCGTTCTTTTCCCGGGGCGACGATGAGAGGTTCGCCGGCGCGCGCTTTCCCCGGAAGGTGTGGTTCATCGACCGCTGGATCACCCACGGCGACTGGTATCCCGACTACGGCCTGCGCCTGTTCAGCCGCGCCCACGCCCGGTGGAGCGGCGACGCCTTTGTGCACGAGCGCGTCGAGGCCGACGGCCCCGTCGCGACCCTCGCCGGCGACCTCCACCACTATTCCTTCCCGAGCCTCAGCAGCCACGTCGCCAAGATCAATCCGTTCGCCGATCTCTTCGTCCAGCGCCAAAAGGCGGCAAACAGCCGGTTTTCGCTCCTCGCGGCGGTCTTTCGGCCCGCGTGGCGGTTCTTCAGGGCCTACTTCCTCAAGCTCGGCCTCCTCGATGGCTACCCCGGTTTCTACATCGCCTGGGCAACCGCCTTCGGCGCCCTCGTCCGGTACAGCCGCCTCTATGAAGCGGAACACCGCAGGCTCCCCACCGCCGCCGAGGCCGGCCCGTTCGCTTGACCGTTGCGCCAGCCGCGACCGCCGACCGCAATTCCGCCGTGTCTGAGGAGCCCCATAAATTCAGCAGGATCGCCGAGAACCTAGTCCGCGACTTCCGGGGTATCCCGGACACGGATCCTCCGGGCATGCACAGCCGCCCGATCAAGCCGATGAGCTCCTTGGTCGACGCCCTGCTCGTCAAGTACCAGCTCGGCCGCCCCTCCTGCGAGCATCTCATCCGCGAACAGTGGCCCGACGTTGTCGGCCCGGCCAACGCCGCCTATTCGCATCCCCTTCGCATCGATCGCGGCTGCTCGCTCCTCGTCCTTGTCTCCCATGGCGTCGTGCGCAACGAACTCTTTCTCCATCGCGACGCCATCGTCGCGAAGCTCCAGAAACTGCCCGGCTGCGACCACGTGAAGGAGATCCGCCTCCGCGCCGGCTGATCCGCGTCCCCCGGCAGGTTTCCCAGTCCGCTCCAAGCCATGCAAAGAAAGCTGCTCATTCCCCTGCTTCTCATGAGCTCCCTTTCCTTCCTGCGCGGACAGGCGCCCGGCCCGCGCATCATCGGAGCCGATCTCTCGAGGGCGGCCGGCCCCATGAGCCGCATGTACAACTTCTGCGTCGGCGCCGGGCGGGCCAACGAAGGCCTGCGCGCCGACTGGCAGCGGCAGCTTCGCCAGGTCCGCGCCGATTGCGGCTTCCGCTACATCCGCTTTCACGGCCTGTTCTGCGACGACATGGGCGTGTACCGGGAGGACCGGAAGGGCCGCCCGGAGTACAACTGGCAGTACGTCGATGAACTCTTCGACTTCCTCCAGAGCATCGGGATGAAGCTTTTCGTGGAGATCGGCTTCATGCCGCAAGCCCTCGCCAGCGGCCCGCACACCATCTTCTGGTACCGGGCGAACGTCACGCCGCCCAAGGATTACGCCAAGTGGGAGGCGTTCATCGCCGCCTTCGTCCGCCACGTCACCGAGCGCTACGGCGCGGAGGAGGTGCGCACATGGTACTTCGAGGTCTGGAACGAGCCCAATCTCACGGGATTCTGGATGGGCACGACGGGAGGAAAGACCGAAGCCGAGTTCCCACCCATCGCGCGTGCTGAATACTACCGGCTCTACGAGACCACGGCGCGTGCGGTGAAGTCGGTGGATGCGAGCTATCGCGTCGGCGGCCCCGCCACCGCCGGCAGCGGATGGATCCCTGAGACTCTCGACTATTGCGCCGCCAAATCCCTCCCCCTCGATTTCGTCAGCACCCACAGCTACGCCACCATGGCCGGTTACCTCGATGAGACCGGGAACGCCGGCACCGTCTTTTCGCCGGACCGCGATGCGATCACCACCGAAGTACGGCGCGTCCGAGGCCGGATTGATCGCTCCCCCTTCGCAAGGGCGGAGCTCCACTACACCGAGTGGAGCGCCTCCTACACCCCTTCCGATCCCATCCACGACAGCTACCACAGCGCAGCCTTCATCCTCGACAAGATCCGCAACATCGGCGACTCGGCGGCTTCGATGTCGTACTGGACCTTCACCGACATCTTCGAGGAGGCCGGCCCGCGCATGACCCCGTTCCACGGCGGCTTCGGACTGCTCAATTACCAGGATCTCAGAAAGCCTTCCTATTTCGCATACCGCTTCCTCAACCGGCTCGGCGACGTCAGGCTCGCCTGCTCCGATCCAGCGTCGTTCGTCTGCCGCGACAACGCCGGCGCAGCGCAGGCGCTCTTCTGGGATTTCACGATCACCCACCCCGGCTCCTCGGTCATCAACCAGGAATATTACCGGGCCGATCATCCCGCGGCCAAGAGAGGCCCCGTCGAGCTGAAGCTCTCGGGCCTCGCCAGGGGCTCCTACCGCCTCATCGCCACCAGGGTCGGCTACCGGGCCAACGACGTCCAGGCCGCCTGGCGCGACCTCGGCTCGCCCGCCCAGCTCACCCGCGCCCAGGTCGCCACCCTGCGCAAGGCCGCCGCCGGCGAACCCAGCGTGGACGAGAAGGTCGAGGTCGGAACCGACGGCTCATTCTCGCGGCGGTTCGAGATGCGGGAGAATGACGTCTGGCTCGTCGAACTCAGGCCCCTGTAGATCTCCGGCTCGGCGTGGCTGATCTGAATCGGTTAGACAGAAGGTCAAGAAAGGGCGCTGTTCGTCGGGTCTCTGGCTTTCGTGGCTGATGTCTGGTAGGTTGTGCCGTGCCGCGAGTTTTCGCTTGCAGCTACCAACCCTGCCCGGGATAGTGCCCCCTTGCGTTAGTGGCAGTCCGTCGGTTGCGGAGTGCCACCATGACTGGCTCCGGTCTCCCGGGGCTGAAACGGTATTACCGGCCCAAGGCGCTCTGCCAAGGGCGGGTGATGCGGAGCGCCTGCGGCTCCCAACAGTCGTGTAACCTACTAAAGACCATGTCGATCGCCAAAACCGAAATCATCACTCAGTACAAGGTTCACGAGAAGGACACCGGCTCTTGCGACGTCCAGATCGCCCTCCTGACCGCGCGGATCAATCACTTGACCGAGCATCTCCGGGGGCACCGCAAGGACTTCCACAGCCGCCGCGGCCTTCTCCAGATGGCCAGCCGCCGCCGCAAGCTTCTCGATTATCTGAAGCGGCACGACTTGGCCAAGTACAACGACTTGCTGCAGCGTCTCAACCTGCGCAAGTAACCAGTTTTCTCGACGGGCGGTCCGATCCGCGGACCGCCCGTCGTCACACACGACCCCCACCTTAGGACCGGGACATTTCCGCTTGCTGCCTTGGGGACTGGAGCCGACTCCAGGATTCGCCCCCTCCAGGGCGCCAAACTGAAATCTCTCGCGTCCAGGATGCAGGGAGAGAATCCGGTTAAGAACCGTTGGGATCCCGGCGCCGGGAGCGGCCGAGCCGCGCGGCGCCAGCCACATAACCCCGATCGACCTCCTCCGTTTGCGCACCACGCGCACGGGCCGCGTCGTTGGGACCTATCCATAGATCCATGAATCAGAAACACACCGTAACCGTTCCCGGGCTGGACATCAAATTCGCCACGGGGTCGCTCGCCAAGTTCGCCAATGGCGCCGTTACCGTCACCGTGGGCGAGACGACCGTCTTCGTCTCCGCGACGGTGGCCTCCACCATCAAGCCCGGCCAGGATTTCTTCCCACTGACCGTCGATTACCGCGAGAAGTATGCCGCCGCCGGCCGCTTCCCCGGCGGCTTCTTCCGCCGCGAAGGACGCCCCTCCGAAAAGGAGATCCTGACCTCGCGCCTTTGCGACCGCCCCTGCCGTCCGCTCTTCCCGAGCGGCTTCCTCAACGAGGTGCAGATCCTCGGCATCCTCCTCTCGGCCGACCAGTCCCATGAGTCGGACATCTCGATGGTCAACGGCGCCTCCGCCGCCCTCGCGCTCTCCGACATCCCGTGGGAAGGCCCGATCGGCGCCCTGCGCATCGGCCAGGTCGACGGCCAGTTTGTCGCCAACCCGACGATCGAGCAGATGTTCCAGTCGAACCTCGACCTGATCTACGTCGGCAACGAGAAGGACATGCTGATGATCGAGGGCTCGGCCGACCAGCTGCCCGAGGCGCGCTTCGTCGAGGCCCTCGAGTTCGCCCACCAGGCGATCCAGCCCATCATCAAGAGCATCAAGGAACTCGTCGCCGTCGCCGGAAAGCCGAAGGCCACCTTCCCTCTCGTCGCCGCCAAGCCGGAAGCCCGCGCCATCATCGAGCGCGTGGCCGGTCCCAAGATGGTCGACGCCATCTTCGGCAAGGAGAAGCAGGTCCGCCAGGCCAACGTCGACGCCCTCAAGGAGGAGGCCAGGGCCGCGCTGCTCGCCGAGCTCGGCGAAGGCAAGTTCGAGGACCACGACATCTCCATCGTTTTCGAGGACCTCCAGTACAAGGCCTACCGCCAGTCCGTCCTCGACAAGGGCATCCGCGCCGACAAGCGCGATTCCACGTCCATCCGCCCGCTCTCGTGCGAGGTCGGCGTGCTCCCCCGCGTGCACGGCTCCGCGCTTTTCCAGCGCGGCGACACCCAGGCCCTCGTCTTCACGACCCTCGGGCCCACGAAGGAGGCCCAGGAGCTCGACGCCCTCACCGGCGGCGCCAAGTCGAAGAGCTTCATCCTCCACTACAACTTCCCGCCGTTCTCCACGGGTGAGACCGGCCGCACCTCCGGACCCGGCCGCCGCGAGATCGGCCACGGCGCCCTCGCCGAGCGCTCGCTGCTCCCCGTCGTCCCGCCCGAGGACGTGTTCCCCTACTCGATCCGCATCACCTCGGAGATCATGGCCTCCAACGGCTCGACCTCCATGGCCTCGATCTGCGGCGGCTGCCTCTCGCTGATGGACGCCGGCGTTCCGATCGTCGCCCCCGTCGCGGGCATCTCCTGCGGCCTGATCACCGAGAACGACGCCTCCGGCGCCATCACCCGCTGGGTCACCGTCACCGACATCCTCGGTGAGGAGGACCACTTCGGCGACATGGACTTCAAGCTCGCCGGCACGACCGAGGGCATCACGGGCTTCCAGCTCGACCTCAAGATCAACGGCCTGCCGATCGAGATCGCCAAGAAGGCCATCTTCCAGGCCCGCGAGGCCCGCGTCGAGATCCTCCGCAAGATGCTCACCGCGATCCCCGAGCCGCGCAAGCAGCTCAGCCAGTACGCGCCGCGCATCCAAACGATCCAGATCGATCCCGAGAAGATCGGCCTGCTCATCGGCCCCGGAGGCAAGACCATCCGCCGCATCACCGAGACGACCGGCGCCCAGATCGACATCGCCGAGGACGACTCCGGCAAGGTCTACATCTACTCCAACAACGCCGACGCCATGGCCCGCGCGGTTCAGGAGATCGACGCCATCTGCGGCGGCGGCGCCCAGATCGAGATGGGCAAGACCTATCAGGGTCGCGTCACCGGCACGAAGGAATTCGGTGCTTTCGTCGAGTGCCTGCCCGGCAAGGAAGGCCTCGTCCATATCTCCGAGCTGGCCGACTTCCGGGTGCGCCGCACCGAGGACGTCGTCAAGGTCGGCGACATGATCTGGGTCAAGTGCATCGGCATCGACGAGCGCTCGGGCAAGGTCCGCCTGTCCCGCAGGGCCGCCATGAAGGAGCGCGAGGCCACCGCCCAGCAACAGGAGGCAGCCCCCGCCGGAGAGGCCGCTCCCGCAGCTCCCCAGGCATAACCTGTCCAGGACTCTTCAAGCCGGAGGCCAAAAGCCTCCGGTTTTTTTATGCACCTCCATCACGCGCCCCGCTGAAACACCCACCGCCCACGCCGGATCGCACTTCCCGCTTCTCCTTCGGGCCGATTCGTGTTCCATCATCCCCGAATGAAACTGCTGGTCACCAATGATGATGGCATCAACTGCGTCTTCCTGCATGCGCTCGTCGCTGGGCTCCGCGACGCCGGGCACGAGCTCTGTGTCGCCGCGCCCAGGACCGAGCAGAGCTGGATCGGCGCAGCGAAATCCCGCACCCGGCCCGTGCGCTCGGCCCGGGTCGACCGCGGGCTCGGCTGCCCCACGTGGATTGTCGACGGCACGCCGTCCGATTGCGTGAACATCGCCATCGCCCACCTCGCCGGCTTCCGGCCCGACGCGGTGGTGAGCGGGATGAACGTGGGCCTCAACGCCTCCATCGGCTTCATCATCGCCAGCGGCACCGTCGCCGGCGCGTTCGAGGGAGTCCTCCACGGCCTGCCCGGGATCGCCATGTCGCAGGACCTGAGCTGGGAGACCTACGACCGCCTCAAGGATCATGGCAGCACCCCCGATGCCGAACTGCTCGACACCCTCAAGGTGTCGGCGGCGCACGCCGGCCGCCTTGTGCCCGAACTGGCCGCGGCGACCCCGCCCGGCAGCTTCACCGTCCACAACATCAATTTTCCCTATCCCTGCCGGCCCGATTCGCAACTGCGCCGCACCGTCCCCTCCCGGATGATCATCCCCGGCCTCTTCGGCCCGGCGCAGGACGACGGCACACACCGGTTCATCTTCCACCTCGGCGAGGACCTTTCCCCGGCCGAGCCGCTGACCGACAAGGCCGCGCTCACCCACGGCTTTATCAGCCACACCATCCTCGACTACCGCAGACTCGGAGCCCTCTGATCGCGCGGCTCAGAGGTCCGGAGGCACCGTGGCGATGGCCTCCTCGAACGTCGTGAGCCCCTGCTTCACCTTGATCATGCTGTCCTGGTGGAGCGTTTTCATCCCGTTGCGCATGGCGATTCTCTTCAACTCGGCCGTCTCGGCCTCCTTGTTGATCGCCTCGACGAGCTCCTTGCTGACGACCATGAGCTCGTGAATGCCCACGCGGCCCTTGTAGCCCGAGTGGTTGCAGCGCGGGCACCCCTTGGGATTGTGCTGGAAAATCGGCCCCGTCCACCCGATTGCCTTTTCCAGAAGCTCCTTCTCCCTCCCCTGGGCCTCAACCTCCTGGCGGCAATTCTTGCAGACGCGGCGCATCAGGCGCTGGGCGCAGACGCACAGCAGCGACGCCGACACCATGAACGGCTCGATGCCCATGTCGGTGAGCCGCGCCACCGTGCTCGGGGCGTCGTTCGTGTGCAGCGTGCTCAGAAGCAGGTGGCCCGTGAGCGCCGCCTCGACTGCGATGCCCGCCGTCTCCTTGTCGCGGATCTCGCCCACGAGGATGATGTCGGGGTCCTGGCGCAGGAAGGCGCGCAACGCCGCCGCGAAGGTCAGCCCGATCTGGCGGTGCATCTGCATCTGGTTGATGCCTTGCAGCGTGTACTCGATCGGATCCTCGGCCGTGCGGATGACGAGCTCCGGCGAGTTGATCTCGTTGAGCGCGGAGTAGAGCGTCATCGACTTGCCCGAGCCCGTCGGCCCGCAATGCAGGATCATTCCGTAGGGCTGGCTGATCACTCCCCGGTAGATGGCGAGATTCTCCTCAGTGAATCCGAGCATCGGCAGTGGCAGCGTGCTCTTCTGCTTGTCGAGGATGCGCATCACCACGCCCTCGCCGTGATTCAGCGGGGCGGTCGAAACGCGCAGATCGATGTCGATGCTCTTTTTCGTGAATTGCTTGAAGACGATGCGCCCGTCCTGCGGCAGCCGCCGTTCGGCGATGTCGAGGTTGCACATGATCTTGAGGCGCGCCACCAAGGCGCCCGCCACCTTGATCGGCAGCCGGAGCTTCTCCTGGCAGACGCCGTCGATCCGGTACCGGACGATCAGCTCCTTCTCCCATGGCTCGATGTGGATGTCGCTCGCCCCCGCGTAATATGCGTCCTCGATGACCCGCGAGCTCAGGTCGATGATCGGGCCCGACTCCTCGTTCCCCAGATCCTCGTCCTTCAGCTCCTCGGTGCCGCCGTACTCGATGCCGATCTTCTCGACCACGTCGGTGAACTGCACCTCGGTCTGCTGGCTTTTGGCGAACTTGTCCCGGATGTCCTTCTCACGGCTCAGCATCCGGACGACCTTCTTGCCGGTCATCTCATGGATCTTCGCCGCGACCGTCATCTCGAACGGGTTGGCAAAGGCGACCACGAGGTAGCTGCCCACCTGCCCCACCGGGAGCACCACGTTCTGCTGGCAGAACTCCTGGGGAACGCGCTCGAACGTCGCTGCGGTCACCTGGTACCGCTGGACGTTGAAGCACGTCAGCCCGTGGGCGCGGGCCTTGGCGACGAGCAGCTGGAAGCCGCTGATCTTGTATTCGTCCTGGAGAAGCTTGTCGAGGGCCTCGCCGGTCAGGTCGCCCGGCGTCGCCAGGATGGTCTCCTGCTGCTCCTGCGCGAGACGCCCCATCTCCCCGAGCTTGGCGACGATCTGCTGTTGTACCTTGCCGAGCGCCATGGTGCACCTAGGCCGTCGCGGCCGGCCCCCCTCCGCGATTCAGGGCCGCCTCGGTCTTCTCCAGGTACTCCGAGATGACCTCAAGCGTCGTCGCGTACCAGAGGATGTTCGGCCCCAGTTGCTTCTCCCAGTAGGCGCGCACTGCCGCGCTGAGGTAGTAGGCGGTCGCCACGAAATGAAAGTCCTCCTCCTTGTCGAACGGCACCGTCCAGGTCGCCCAGCAGGCGCCGAAATCGATGTTCTTGCGGAATTCCTCCGGCACATCGTACGTCCGCAGGTCGATCAGGCCGACTCCCTCGGCATCCACCAGGTGGTGCAGCAGGTCGTCCTCGTTGAGGACCTTCATTTCGTACATCAGCACCCCCAGCAGCGTCACCTGCCCGTCCGGCTTCTCGCGCACCAGCTCCAGGAGCCGCTCGTTGGCCGCCTCGAGGTCCGCGACCTTGATCAGGTTCGCGTCGACCAGGGCGCCTCCGAGGACGCGGTTGGCCCGCATCAGCAATGTCCGGTGCTCCGACATGTGTCGGCAAAATGGGTCAGTCCGAAGCCGAAGGCGATTTCTTTTCTCGGGCGCGGAGCCGGCGCACCAGAATCGCGAGTTCCTCGTTCACCTCCGCGATCCCCTCGCCGGTCTCGCAGGAGATGGCGAACACCTTCCGCCGGTACTTGCGCCGGAACCGCGCGAGGTTCTCCGCCGCGCCCGGAAGGTCCATCTTGTTCGCCGCGATCACGCGCGGCTTCTTGGCCACCGCGGGATCGTAGAGTTCCAGCTCGTTCACCAGTGTCGCGAAATCCTCGCGCGGATCGCGCCCCTCGCTCCCCGCCATGTCGATGAGGACGAGCAGCACCCGGCACCGCTCGACGTGGCGAAGGAACTCGTGGCCGAGCCCGCGGTTCTCGCTCGCGCCGTCGATGAGCCCCGGGATATCCGCGATCTGGAGCCGCTCCCCGTCCTGGCTGAACGAGGGCGGCTCGTTCACGCCGATCTGGGGATGCAGGGTCGTGAACGGATACGGCGCCGTCTTCGGGCGCGCGTTTGTCAGCCGGCCCAGCAGCGTCGACTTGCCCGCATTCGGGAACCCGATGAGGCCCACGTCGGCAATGCTCTTGAGCACGAGCCGGAAGGCCCCGCGCTCCCCGGGCTGCCCCGGGTTGGCCTTCCGCGGAGCCTGGTGGACCGACGACTTGAAATGCGTGTTGCCCCAGCCGCCGTTGCCGCCCTTGCAGAGGACGACGCGCTGCCCGTCCTCCACGATCTCCGCCACGACCTGCCCCGTCTCCAGGCTGGTCACCACCGTGCCCAAGGGGAGCTTCAGGGTCTCCGATCGGCCTTCGCGCCCGGTGCAGTCCTTGCCCTGCCCGTGCTCGCCGTGCTCAGCCTTCCAGTGAGGGCGGTATTTGAAGTCGACCAAATTGTTCGTGTCGTGGTCGCCCAGCAGGATGACGTCTCCCCCGCGGCCGCCATCGCCGCCATTGGGGCCGCCCCAAGGCTCGAACTTCTCCCTCCGGAAACTGACGCAGCCGCGCCCGCCATCTCCCGCCTGGGCCTTGATGATGCATTCGTCCACGAACATGACCTCCACGATGCAGAAGCCGGCGGGCTTGCCAAGCGGCCAGATGCGGGGGCCAAACGCGGCGCCGCGCGCGCCTGGCCCGCCGGGTCGCAATCGCCGGTTGACACTATCCGATGCCGCGCCTTAGCTCGCCCACTTTCCCCCATGATTTCGTGGATCCAACGCTCCTTCCAGCACCACTTCCGCGCCATCTTCGGCGTGCTGCTGGTTGTCACCATCATCTCGTTCATTTTCACCATCGGCGCCTCCCCCGGCATCGGCCGCGCCGGCCCCAAGGCATACTCCCAGTTTTTCTTCGGCCATGATCTCAGCCGGCAGGGCGTCAGCGACCAGATCTCAGGCGATGCCGCGCTGAGCGTCCAGCTCCAGGCCGGGTTCGCCGCGCTCTACAATATCGACTCCACCCAGCTCCAGGAATACGCGATGGAGCGCACCGCCGCGATCGGCCTGGCCGACCAGATCAAGCTGCCCACCCCCACGCGCGAGGATCTCAAGTCCCACATTCAGGGTCTGCGCGCCTTCGCCGGTGAGGACGGCCAGTTCGACGCCAGCCGCTACACCGCGTTCCGCGACAGCATCAAATCGAACCCCCGAGTCACCGAGAGCGACATCGCCCGCGTGATGGGCGACGACGTCCGGGCCAGCCACCTCCGCCACCTGCTCGTCGGCCCCGGCTACGTGCTCCCCACCGAGGTCCGCAGCCAGCTGGTCCGCACCGATTCCACCTGGACGCTCGACATCGCCTCCGTCGACTTCGCCGCCTTCAAGCCCGAGATCCCCGTCGCCGAGGACGCCTTGGTTCGCTTCTTCGACGCCAACGGATTCCGCTACGCCGTCCCGCCCAGCGTCGGCGTCGATTGCGTCGGATTCCCGGCTAGTGCCTACCTGAGCCAGGTGACGATCGCGCCCGCCGAGGTGCGCGCCTTCTACGACGAGAATCCCGCCCGCTTCCCGAAGGCCGCGGACAAGAAGGCCGAGGCGGCCAAGCCCGCCAATGCCGACGCCGATTTCGCCGCCGTCCAGTCCCAGGTCGAGGCCGCCCTCAAGAACCAGAAGGCGCTCCGCCTCGCCGCCAAGGCCGCAGCCGATTTCACGGTCGTGCTCTTCGAGCAGAAGCTCAAGCCGGGCACAGCCGCGCTCTCCGATTTCCTTGCCAAGGCCAAGGTGACCGTCAAGCCCATCGCCCCCTTCCACCGCGACTCCGTCCCGGCCGACCTCGGCTGGCCCGCGGCCGTGAGCGACCAGGCCCTGCAGCTCAGCCCCGAGCATCCCATCTCCGACGCGCTCTCCACGCCGACCGGCAGCGTCGTGCTGTTCTGGAGGGAGGCGCTTCCCACTTACCAGCCCAAACTCGCGCAGGTGCGCGACCGCGTCGTCGCCGACTTCAAGGAGGACGCCCGCATCAACCGCTTCGTCGAGCTCTCCCGCTCCTTCCGCAGCCAGATCGAGACCCGCGTCAAGGCCGGTGACTCGTTCGACAAGGCCGCCGCCGCTGCCGGCGAGGCCGCGGGATTCAAGGTGGCCGTCAAGGCCTACCCCGCCTTCCTCCGCCGCCAGGCGCCGAAGGACATCGAGCCCGCCGTCCTCAACACCCTCGAGCGCCTCGAGTCGGGAGGGATTTCCGAGATGATCCGCTCCGGGGACCAGGGCCTCGTCGTTCGCGCCCGCGAGCGCAAGATTCCCGACCTCAGCGAGGCCAACCCCCAGTTCGCCGCGACCCGCGCCCAACTGGGCCAGCTCGAGTCCTCGCTCAACGAGGGAGCGGTCCTCGGCGAGATCGTCGCCCGCGAGCTCAAGAAGAGCGCGCCCGCCGCCGCCAACTGACGACAGAGCAGGCCACCGGCCTGCGGTCCCAACCGCTGGTCCCTGCCCAAAGCCGCCGGTCCAAAATCCTTCAACACCAGCGGCGGTGCTCTTCACTGTGGGCAGCGCGATGCCGCGCCTGCCCTTCCGCACAAGCTTTTCCCCGGACGGATGCTGTTTCCCGAAACTTCCGGGCGTTCCGTGTGTCTTTCTCTCGGAGCCTGACGGGGATTGCCTGGGCTTGAACTCCCGCGCCTGAACCTGAATCATCTCGGGCTCCGATATGCTCGCAACCTGACATGCCGACCCTGCCGTCCCGGTTCATTGCATACTTTTCCTCCCAAGCCATTTCTCCCATGTCGAACCTCTCCCGCCTAATCGCCGCCGCCACCCTCCTCCCGATTCTCTCGCTCCCGGTGATCGCCCAGGACGCCACGCCGCCCGCGCCCGCCGCCGATGCCGCCGCCGCGGGCACCCTCACCATCGAGGACTGCGTCCGGCGCGCCCTCGATCGCGGCTTCGGCATCGAAATCCAGCGCTTCAGCCCGTCGATGGCCCAGGACTCCGTCGACATCGCCCGCTCCAGTTTTGTCCCCGTTCTCTCGGCGAGCTCGACCAAGACCCACGAGAACGACGCCCAGACGGCGAAGAGCCTTGGTTCGCGCAGCGACGACAGCAGCACGAAGGTCGGCGTCTCCGAGCTTCTCGCAACCGGCGCCACCGTCAGCATCAGCAGCACGATCGCCCGCGCCGTCTCCAATCCGGCCTCCTCCAGCGCCCTCTACAACCCCGCGTACTCCTCCGACCTCACTCTCTCCGTCTCCCAGCCCCTCCTCAAGGGGGCCGGATCCGCCGTCACCAAGGCCGCCCTCAACAAGGCCAAGATCGGGCTCGACCGCGCCCGCCTGGACTTCAAGGCCCAGGCGCTCGACATCGTCCAGGAGACCGAGACCGCCTATTACAACCTCGTGTCCGCCCGGGAGCAGCTCAAGGTCTACAATGCCTCCCTCGAACTCGCCAACCGCCTGCTCGACGAGGCCCGCGAAAAGAAAACCGTCGGCACCGCCACCGACATCGATGTGCTCGAAGCCCAGGTCGGCGTCGCCAACGCGCGCAGCAACGTCATCCAGTCCGAGAAGACCGTGAAGGATTCCGCCGACTCCCTCCTGGCGCTCATCGGCCGCTTCGAGCTCGACACCCAGCTCGGCGCCACCCGTTTCGAGGACTTCACCGGACAGACGCCTGTGATCGAATCCTCCTACCAGCTCGCGCTGCGCAACCAGCCCGACTACCTTTCCTCCAAACTCCAGCTCGAGCAGCTCAAGATCGCCGTGGCCTCGGCGAAGGACGGCCTCAAGCCGACCCTCAACGTCGAGGGCGCCCTCGGGTTCAACGGCTACCGCGGGAGCGGTGAAGATTCCTTCAACAGCGCCGTCAACCGCGACAACAACACCTGGGAGCTCGGGCTCACCCTCAGCTATCCCTGGGGCAACGTGGGCAACAAGGCCACCTACCGCCAGAGCGTCTCCACGCTCAACCAGCAGGCTCTCACGGTCCGCCAGCTCGAGCAGAGCATCCTCGTGAAGGTCCGCTCGGCGGTGCGCGCCGTCGAGACCAATGTCGAGAAGGTCAAGATCGCCGCCTTGGCCGCCGACTACAGCTCCCGGCAGTACGATCTCGAGCGCGCCCGGTTCGATGCCGGCCTCGCCACCAGCCGCGAGGTGCTGCAGACCCAGACCAATCTCGAGGACGCGCGCCTCTCCGTGCTTCAGGCGCGGATCACTCTCCAGACTTCAATTTCCTCCCTGCATCGGCTCGAGGGCAGCTCGCTCGAACGCTACCAGATCGCGCTGCAGGAGTAGCCTCGCTCAGGGTGGCTCTGTTTCACCGCCCGGCCCCCGCACGGGCGGGCATTTGGTTGTTATTCCCAATCACCTTGAACATGGCCGTTTGGCTGTTTCTCAGCCTCTGGCTTCTCGCCGCCGTCGCCGTCGGCGGCTCCGGCCTGCTCGTCCGGATCCCCCCGCCGGGAGGCGGGCTCGTCCTTCTTGGCCTCACCGCGGGTTTCCTGGCGCTCTGCACCGCGTTCAAAGTCGCGCGGGCCCGGGTCGACCTCGTCGACCTGCGCGTGCTGGTCCTCCTTCATGCGACTCGCCTGGCGGGCGTCTATTTCCTCATCCGCTGCGAACAGGGCGACCTGCCCTACGTCCTTGCGGCACCGAGCGGGTGGAGCGAGATCACGGTCGCCATTTCTGCCCTGCTTGCGACCGCCATCCCCATGCGCGGAGAGATCCGCATGCACGTCCTCCTCATCTGGAACACCGTGGGGCTGACGAATCTCTTCTTCATCGGTCTGACGTTCGTCAGGATCGGCACCTCCCAGCCCTGGCAGCTCTCGCCCTTCCAGGAACTCCCGTTGAGCCTCTTCCCGACCTTCATGGGCCCGCTTTATCTCGCGACCCATGTGATCATCTACACACGCCTGCGCCTCAAGCCTCCCGAAACAGCCGATCCAAAGTGAGCCGGGCCGCGTCGTGCACGGCGTGCGCCGGCAGCTGCGTCCGGAACCAGGTGCCCTGCTTCCTCACCAGAGCCCGCGTGTGCCGGGCGATCACCGCCGGAAGCTCCTTTGCCGAAAGGCGCCCCTCGAGATGCTCGATGCTCTCCCGGTAGCCGATCGCCTTTGCGGCGCTCGGGTTTCCCTTCAGCCCCGCCGCAAGCAGCGCCCGCACCTCCTCCACCAGCCCCGCCTCGAGCATCGCCCGGACGCGCGCGTCGATCCTCGCGTCCAGATCGGGCCGCGGCCGGTCGAGGCGTTCGAGCCGCACCGTCCAGTCCGCGAACGCCGAGGGCTGGCGCGCGAACCTTCCCGCCAGCTCCGCCAGGGAACATTTCGAGGCGAGGCAGCGCTCGAGCGCCCGCACCACCCGCCGGGGATTGCGCACATCGAGGGCGCCGAGCCCCTGCGGATTCAGTCGTCCGAGTTCGGCGACCAGCGGGGGCAGGCCATCCGCCTCCAGGCGCGCGGCCACCGCCTCGCGGATCTCCGGGGACACCTCCACCGCGTCGGCCACGGGCGCGACGAACGCCTTCAGGTAAAAGCCGCTCCCCCCCGTGACAAGCACCCGCCGCCCCCGCTGCGCGATCTCCTCGCACGCCGCCCGCGCCGCCGCCACGTAACGCGCCACATCCCAGGTTTCCACGACCCCCAGGATGTCGATCAGGTGGTGCGGCACCCGCGCCCGCTCTTCCGCAGTCGGCTTGGCCGTGCCGATGTTCATCCCCCGGTAGAAGAGCAGCGAGTCGCACGACACGATCTCCGCCCCCCTGGCCTCCGCCCAGCGCAGCGCCCATTCGGTCTTTCCGACCGCCGTGGGACCTGTGAGCAGATGCAGCACGTGCTCCATGCCCCGATCATCGCCAATCGCCCGCGCCGCGCAACCCGCGTCTCCGAGAATTTCCGTGCCTTCGCGGAAGTCCTCGGGCATAGTGTTTCTTCGCCCATGAACAAGAGCCCGCTCCTTGTCACCATCCGGCATGCCTTCATCTCGGGCCTGATCCTCCTCGCGCCCCTGATGATCACCATCTGGGTGTTCATGCAGATCCTCGCCGCGATCGGAGGCACGTTCGCGCCCCTGCTTTTCTCCTACCTCCCCGATTCCGTCCGGAACAACGCGTTCTTCGGAATCCTGCTCGAGATCGTCGCGACGGTCGTCATCCTCGCGCTGATCACCGTCCTCGGCTACCTCTCGCGCTACGTCTTCGGCCAGTACTTCGGGAGCCTCGCCGAGCGGTTCGTCCAGACTATCCCCGGCGTCAACACCGTCTACAACACGGTGAAGCAGATCGTGGACACCTTCTCCGCGCAGAACCGCAACATGTTCTCGAAGGTCGTCCTCGTCGAATACCCCCGCAAGGGCGTCCGCACCGTCGGCTTCATGACCAACCGGGCACAGGGCGAGATCCGCAGCCTCCTCGGCGCCGAGACCTGCTCGGTCTTCGTCCCCACCACCCCGAACCCCACCAGCGGCTTTTTTCTCCTCTTTTCCAAGGATGAGGTCATCGAGCTCGACATGTCCGTCGGCGACGGGATGAAGCTCGTCATCTCCGCCGGCGCCGTCGTGCCGGCGGCCCCCGGCGAAGCCGCGCCAGCGCCTCCTCCCTCCGGGGCTCCCGGCGCCTAGGGTCTGCGGATTCCGCTTCACCTCCATGCCCGGCCTGCAGCTTCAGACGGACGTCTTTGTCCTGCTCCGCCAGCCGCCCGCCGATCGCTTCCAGCAGTACTCGGTGTGGTCCGAGACGCACGGCCCCATTCTCTGCCTCCGGCGTCTCCCCTCGAAGGCGTCCGCGGGCGATGCGGCGCTCGACCTCTTCGACCAAGCCTCGCTCTGGCTCGAGAGCTCCAACCAGGGGCGCACGTGGTTCGTCAGGGAGGCTCGGATCCTTGCGCGCCATGAATCGATCGGGCGAAGCTACGAAGCCCTCCGCTTCGCCTCGGCCTTCGCCGCGGTCATCGCCCGCAACTCCGTCCACGAGGACAGCCGCGCCGGCGTCTACCGGCTTCTCCAGCGCACCTTCGCCGCCTTCGCCGCAGCCGCGCGCCCCGATCTCGTCTTCTTCAAGGCGCTCTATTCGTTCGCCCGCGACGAGGGCTATCCCGTCAAGCAGGAGTGGTGGCAGGGGCTGCCCGACGCCGACCGCGCCGCTGCAGCCGGCATGCTCAACCAGCCGCTCGCCGGCCAGTCCGCCCCTGCGGCGGCCGTCGCCGGACTCACGCGCCGCCTGGAGGACTACCTCCGCGCACACACCGAGATCCTCGTCGACTGACCGCGCCCGATGCATTTCTCCATCGATGACCGCACCTGCGCCCTGGGCGTCGGCGAATTCGCCGGATTCTCCCTCGGCCCGCGCGATCCCGGGCAGGGCGCCGTCCCGGGAGTCTGGAGAGCCCAGCTCGGCCAGCAGTGGCACGCCCGGCTGAGGACGCGCACCGAGGCCGAGGTCGCGGCCGCCGACGACGGCAGCACCCGCGCCGATGCCGCTTTCGAGGTGCCCTTCTCGCTCTCCTGCCTCCACCGCGGGTGGACCGTCACCCTCTCCGGCCGCCTCGACCAAGTGGTGACGGTCTTCCGGCTGCCCGCGGCGGCTGGACCGGCCGGCGTCACCGTCACTCTCCGCGAGATCAAGACTGTCGCGGGTCCCCTGCCCGCCGAGGTCGCGGCGCTGCGTTCGGACTATCCCGAGTACTTCATCCAGGCCGCCGCCTACCTCTCTCTCCTGCGTTCGGCTCCGTCCGCGCTCGCCTCCGAAGGCGATCTTTCCCTGCCTCCGGGCGCCGCCCTCCGGGCCGAACTCGTTTTCGTCGAACTCGGGACCGGGCTCGCGCAGACCGTTCCCCTCTCGATCGACGACGAGGCGATCTTCCGCACCCAGCTCGAGCGCCTCGTCGGATTCCTCGAGTCTCGCCTAGCCGCGCGCGCCCGTCTCCGGAATCTCCGGTTCAGTCCGGCGTTCTCCGTCCTCCGGCCCGGCCAGGAGACCGTCCAAGCCGAGCTCGCCGCGTGCCTCCCCGCCTCCGATCCGCGGCCCGGCTCCCCGGCCTCCTGCCTGCTCTTCCAGGCGCCCACCGGCTACGGCAAGACGGGCGTGCTTCTCGAGTTTGCCCTCGGGCAGCTCCGCTCCGGGCGCTTCTCCAGGCTGATCTATCTCACCAGCAAGGCGACCGGCCAGCTCCAGGTCACCCGCACGCTTTCGGCGATGACGGCCTCCGAGCCCGCCGCCGACGTGCAGGCTGCCGCGCCCCGGGTGCCCGTCGCCGCCTGGCAGGTGCGCCCGAAATCCGAGCACTGCATCAACCCGGTCTTCCATTGCGTGCGCAACATCTGCGGCTACCTCTCCGACGTCGAGGAGCGTTGGCCCCGGAGCGGGCTCGCGCGTTTCTGCGCCAGCCCCGACGAGGCTCGCGATATGGACACCCTGCGCGCCGCCGGCCGCGAGGCCCGGATCTGTCCCTACGAGATCACCCGCGCCGCCCTTCCGTTCAACGACGTCTGGATCGGCGACTACAACTACGTCTTCTCCCCCGACAGCCGCGGGCTCTTCTACGACCGCCTCGGCTTCAGCCCCGCTGAGACGCTCCTTGTCGTCGACGAGGCCCACAATCTGCCCTCCCGCGCCGCCGACGCGTGGTCGCACGTCGCGAGCGCGACCGGCGCCGAGGCCGCCTCCGCCGCGCTTCAGCGCGCGCAGGCGCCAACGGCGCTCGTCCTCGAATGGGAGCACTGGACCCGGCTGCTCGCCGGCCTCAGGCACACCGATTCGCTTCCGGCGGCCGACGAGGACGACGTAAGCGACGTCGTGCGGCGCCTCGCCGGGCTCGTCGTCACGACGCCCCTCGATTACGCCACCCTCGGACCCCAGGCGGCCGAACAGCTCTGGCAGACGATTGCGCTGCGCGACTGGCTCGCCGGCGACTTTCCCCTGCCCGGCGAGCTGGCGGCCTCGGGCAACGCGGGCTCGGTCCCACGGCTCCTCTGGTGCCCGCGCGCCGGCGAGCTCCACTTCACCTGCCTCGACGCCTCCTCCCTCATCGGCCGCACGCTGCGGTCGTTCGGCGGCGCCATCCTCGCCTCGGCCACGCTCGAGCCGCGCGACGCCTTCGCCGCCGCCTGCGGACTCGAAGCCGCGGCTGGCGATCCGCCCGCCCCTGCGCGCGTCGAGCCGGCGGAGCGCCTCGGCAAACTCTCGCGCCGCGACCGCAAGGCGCTCAAGGGGCTCACCTCGGGCGCCGAGTTGCTCAAGGTCGAGGAGTCCCGCGACTCCTCCGGCCCGCGGTGGCTGCAGGCCCGGGCCCCGTGGAGGGAGGGTGCCTATGCCGTCGCCGTCGACGCCCGCGTCGACACCACTTTCCAGCACCGGTCGCGCTTCTTTGGCGCTACGGCCGCGACGGTCGAGGCCGTCTGCTCCGCCGCGAAGGCCGGCCGCTCGCTGGGCGCTGTGGCCTTCTTCCCGAGTTATGCCTATGCCGAGAGCATCGTCCGTATCTTGGGCGACTCCCACTCGCCGGCGCGCGTGGCGCTCCAGCCCCGCGGGGCCGACCTCGCCGCGCAGGCGGCCTGGGTGGAATCCTCCCTCGCCGCCGCTGATGTGCTCTTCCTGGTCCTCGGCAGCAGCTTCGCCGAGAGCATCGACCTGCTCGGCGGACGCATCAGCCATGCGATCGTCGTCGGCCCCGCCCTGCCCGAGGTCAACCCGCTTCAGCACCGAAGGCTCGCCGACCTCGAAGCCCAGGGGCTCGATCACCACGCCGCATTCCGCCGGGTCTACCAGATTCCGGGAATGCAAAAGGTCAACCAGGCTCTCGGCCGGCTCGTTCGCGCCCCCGGGCAGCAGGCCGCCGTGCTCCTCCACTGCCGCCGTTTCGCCGACGCCTCCTATTCCTCGCTTCTCGCCCCGGAATACCAGCACAGCGCCGTCCTCTCGACGGACGAGGCGCTCGACCGCTGGCTTCAGGGCTGAGATGCGGCGGTTCTCCGACCGGAGCCGCGCTACCTCGTGATGATGACGTTGCCGCCCGCGGGCACCATCCGGACGGGCGTTCCAGTGCCGAACGTGCGCACCCAGTTGCCCCCGCCGGATTGCTTGTAGGCATTGAGGCCCGCAGGCGTGAGCAACGTCGAGAGCTGCTGCTCCGTCTGCTTCCCGAATTCCACCATCTGCTGCCTCTTCTGCTCAGGGGTCAGGTCCGAGGCGCCGGAGATCGCGGTTGCCTGCTTCTTGTAGTCGTTCTGCAGGTTCCAGACTTGGTTTGCGTTGTCCGCGGGCAGGTTCAGTGAGGCGACGATCCTGCTGGCAGCCTTGAAGCTGGAATCCGTCGCCTGCTGGTACTGGACATAGCGTTCCGCGCCGAGCGCCTCCTTGATCTGCTCGTCGAGCGCCTTCTGGTCGGCCATCCGCTGCGTCGCCTTCACTGAATTGAGCCAGAACGGCGTATTGTTCTTGTCGTCGAACTGCTTCTGGAGGCTGTAGAGCGTGAGATACTCCTGCTCGGTCGGATCGAATCCGGCGAGCTTGTACTGGAGCTGCTGCGCCGTCGACGAACTGCGGAGGTTCATCTGCTGCAGTTCCTCGGGGGTCAGCAGAGCCGCAATGTCCTTCTCCTGCTCCTGCTTGATCATCTCCAACTTCTCCCGGTCCCAGGGAAGAAGGATGCCGCCGGATTCCGAGAAGACCTGGTTCTGGAGCTCGCCGTAGTCCTGCTTGATGCGCTGCAGCGCCAGCACCTTTTCCTGGGCAAGGTCGCCGTATTGGCGCTGCATGAAGTACCGCTCCGTCTCCGAAACCATCGCGTCCGCTCCCAGCAACTGGGCGAGCGCATCCTGCTTCTCGCGGTCGAGCGTGCGGAGCTCCGACATCTTCCCGCTCGTGTACGACGACATCATCGAGCCGGCCTTCCAGTATGGTGGCACCTGCTGGTCGCCGATGATCTTCCTTCGCCGCTCGGCATACTGCTCGTCGAGCAGCGCTGCGATCACCGCGCGGATCGTTTTCGGCGGGAACCCGGCGGCGCGAAGCGCGGCCAGCGCAGCCTTCAAGTCTCCCGATTGGAGCACCCGGCTCAGGTCCGTCCACGCCTTCTTCTCCGCCGCGCTCAGCCTGACTTCGCCGTTCGCCACGGTGGCCTTGGATCCGGCCTCGGCGGCCGCAGCAGCAGCGAGTTTCGCATCCGCGGATGAAGAGCCCGCGCCGTTGGCCGGATGCACCCGCGACCAGAGCGCGGCAACGATCAGGGCGGCGACAAAACCGCAAAAAAAGACGAGGGCTGAAGACAGGAAGCGTTTCATGGAAAGGGGAACTGCAGTTGTGGCCGGAGGCAAGCAGCCCAGTCTCCCGGCGATTGTCGAATTTTCAACAGCGAACTCGCCAGCGCTCGACAGGACTCCGCCCCCAATGGCCCCCCTGCTGCCCCGTCATGCGGCTTTTCGCTTTACCGGCCCGCGCCTCCGTTGCACAACGGTCCCCCGTGACCGCTTCCCGACGCATCGCTCCGGACGAGATTCACGCAGCCATCACCGCCCTCGCGGGCTCCATCGTCCACCGGCATCCCAAGACGCCCCCGATCCTGATCGGCATCGCCAACGGAGGCATCCCCCTCGCCCGCCGCCTGGCGACCCAGATCCCCGGCGCCCCGTGCGGCACGATCGACATCTCGTTCCATCGCGACGACATCGGCCGCAATCCCATCACCAAGGAACTCGCCACGACCGAGATTCCCGTCGACGTCACCGGAGCCACGGTGGTGCTCGTCGACGACGTGCTCTTCTCCGGCCGCACCGCCAAGGCCGCGATGGACGAGCTCTTCGACCACGGCCGGCCGACCCGCGTCGAACTCGCCGTGCTCGTCGACCGCGGCGGCCACCGCATGCCGATCGCCGCCGACTACTGCGGCCTTGCGCTGACGGCCACCGAAACCGAGCGCGTCGTCGTCCACCTGGATCCCGCCGACCCGAAGGCCGACTCGATCCGCATCCTCCCCGCCAGGCCCGCGGCACCGGCCGCCCGCTGAAAGCCCCCTTACGGTCCCAACCTCCAAACCCTCACCACCGTGCCCTGGAACCGCCGCCACCTGATCGGAATCGAGGATCTCAGCCTCGCCGAGATCGAGCAGATCCACGCCACCGCAGCCGCCTTCAAGAAGATCCTGCAGCGCAGCGTCAAGAAGGTGCCCGCCCTGCGCGGGAAGACGATCGTCAACCTCTTCCTCGAGCCGAGCACCCGCACGCGGATCTCCTTCGAGACCGCCGCCAAGCGCCTCAGCGCCGACGTCATCTCCTTCGATGCCGCCGCCTCCTCGACGACCAAGGGCGAGACCCTGCGCGATACCGCGCAGAACATCCAGGCGCTCGACGCCGACATGATCGTCCTGAGGCATTCCGCCGCAGGCGCGCCGCTCTACCTGAGCCGGCTCCTGAGAATCCCGGTGGTGAATGCCGGCGACGGCGCCCACGAGCACCCCACCCAGGCGCTTCTGGACACCTTCACGATGAAGGAGCACCTCGGCTCGCTCCGCGGGCGCAAGGTCGTCATCCTCGGCGACGTCCTCTTCAGCCGCGTCGCCCGCTCCGACATCTGGGCGCTCACCAAGCTCGAGGCCGACGTCACCCTCGTCGGCCCCTCCACGCTGGTGCCCCACTGGTTCACCGACCTCGGCGTGAAGGTCTCCCACGATCTCAAGTCGGCCCTGGCCGACGCCGAGGTGGTGATGCTCCTGCGCATCCAGCACGAGCGGCAGACCTCCAGCCACTTTCCCTCCCTCGGCGAATACACCAGCATGTTCGGCCTGAACAAGACCCGCGCCTCCTGGCTCAATCCCAAGGCCATCATCATGCACCCCGGGCCGATCAACCGCGGCGTCGAGATCGACAGCGATCTCGCCGACTCCAGCCGGAGCGTGATCCTCGAGCAGGTCCACAACGGCATCGCCGTGCGCATGGCCGCCCTCTACCTCTGCTCCGGCGGCCATCCGGAGGCCGTGCTCGGCGGCACCTGAACCCGCCCGCCCCGCCCCATTTTCGAGCCACCGACTCCACCCACCTTCCGGCCCATGCCCTCCTCACTCCTCTGGATCTCCAAGGCCCGCATCATCGATCCCGCCGCCAGGCGCGACGCCCGGGGCGACCTCTTCATCGCCGACGGCCGCTTCGTGAAGCGGTTCACCCCCGCCCAGCGCCAGCAGGCCAGAAAGATCGACGCCCGCGGCCTCGTCGCCTGCCCCGGCTTCGTCGACATCCATGTGCACTTCCGCGAGCCCGGCCAGACCCACAAGGAGACGATCCAGACCGGCTCCCGCGCGGCCGCCGCCGGAGGCTTCACCACGGTCGTCTGCATGCCCAACACCAGCCCCGTGGCCGACACGGCAGGCACGATCGAGTACATCAACAACGCGATCGCGCGCGACGCCGTCGTTCACGTCCATCCCACGGGCTGCATCACCGTCGGCCAGAAGGGCAAGTCGCTCGCCCCCACCGGCTCGCTCAAGCGCGCTGGCGTCGTCGCCATCACCGACGACGGCCGCTGCGTGCAGAACAACGAGATCATGCGCCGCGCGGTCGAGTACGCCGCGATGTTCGACCTCCCGGTCATGGACCACTGCCAGGACGAGTCGATGACCCAGGGCGCCGCGATGAACGAGGGCGTGATGTCCACCCGCCTCGGCCTCCGCGGATGGCCGCACGCCGCCGAAGACGTCATCGTGTCCCGCAACGTCATCCTCTCCACCTACACCGGCGCCCACATCCACCTGCAGCACATCTCGTCGCGCTACTCGGTGGACCTCATCCGCCGCGCCAAGGGCCGCGGCGTGCGCATCACCGCCGAGGCCACCCCCCACCACATCGCGCTCACCGACGCCGCGCTGGCCGGCTACGACACCAACTTCAAGATGAACCCGCCGGTGCGCACCGAGGTGGACCGGAAGTCCCTCATCGAGGGTCTGCGCGACGGCACCCTCGACTGCATCGCCACCGACCACGCCCCGCACACCGACTACGAGAAGGACAAGGAATTCGACAACGCCCCGTTCGGGATCATCGGCCTCGAGACTGCGCTGCCCGTCGTCCTCGACGTCCTTCACCGCAAGAACCGGTTCCCGCTGCCGGACGTGGTCGCTCTCATGACGAGCAAGCCCGCAGGCGTGCTCGGCCTGAGCGCCGGCACCCTCGCCGAGGGCGCTCCCGCCGATGTCACCCTGTTCGATCCGGACGAGGAGTGGAGCTACGACGCCAAGGCCGGCTTCAGCAAATCCAGCAACTCGCCTTGGCATGGCCAGACGCTCGTCGGCCGCGTCAAGACGACCGTCGTCTCGGGCCGCGTCGTCTTCGACGGCAGGCGCATCGCGCCCTGACGCGCCCCTGCTTCCGGCCGAGCCACGTCCGCCTCGCAACGCGACCGCCATGTTCCGGACAGGACTTCTGATCCTCGCGATATCCGCCGGCGCCGCCCGCCTTGGGGCCGGCGGCTCCGCCGCCGACGCGCCGCAGCTGCTCTCCACCTCCGGGGAGAAGGGCGGCGTCGACCCGGCCCAGCTTGAGAAGCTCGCCGCCGGCGGAAACCCCTCCGCCTGCGTCACGCTGGGCGCGCTGTGCGAGACCGGGGAAGGCGTGAAGATCGACCCGCCGCGGGCGCGCGCGCTTTATGCGCAGGCCGCAGCCGCGGGACATCCGACGGGGGCCTACTGCCTCGGTCGCGTTCTCCAGGGCGGCATCGGCGGCGGAGCCGACCCCGCCCAAGCGCGCCGGTTTTACGAATTTGCCGCGGTCGCCGGACTTCCCGTCGCCCAATACGACCTCGGCGCCATGCTCGCCGGCGGCCATGGAGTACAGCGCGATTACGTTGAAGGGCTCGCCTGGCTCATCCTCGCCTCGGGCAACCACGCGGGGGGCGACGGCGAGCAGCGCCTCCGCGCCCACCTGGCCAAGCGGCCGCAGGACATCGCCGCGGCCGAGCAGAGGGCGGCCGTCCTGCGCCAGAGGATCGAGGCCGCCCGCACCAGCCGCCCGACTCCTCCCGAATTCGTGCCGCCGCCGGACCCGTCGGCCGCCGCGGAGGATCCTCTCAAGCCCGCCGCGCCCAAGGTCACCATTCCGGTGGCCGGTCGTCCGACAATCGCTCCGCCTGTGATCGATCTGGCGCCGGCAATCCCGCCGCCATCCTCATCCGGCGACAGGCAGGACAAATCCTAGTCCCGGAACCCGCGCCTTTCGGGTTGGTTTTGGCGCCGCGGCCGCCAAGATGCCGGCGCATCCATGTCGATCCAGCCCGCATATCTCGTCATCGCTGGCGAAACCGTTCTTGTCCTCTCGGGCCTCGCCTTTCTCGGCTGGCTTTTCATCGCGCGCGCGGGCAAGGCCCTCCGGGCGCGTCCCCCGCAGCTTCGCCCCTGGACGATCTCCGTCACCGACGCTCTCCTCTTTCTCTGGTTCATCTTCACGGTGGGCGCGGTCGGGCAGATCACCGTCCACGAATTAGCCGGGAAGTCGCTCCACCGCCTCGCCGAGGGTCCGACCCTCGAGATCATCGTCTACGGCTCGATGTTCCATGTCGGCGCCGTCCTCGCCTGGCTGATCGCCGCTCCGGTCCTCCGCCGGCGGGCTGCGCCTCTTCCCGATCCCGCACCAGCGCCGAAAGCGGGGCCGGGCAAGACCGCAGGGATGGCCCTCCTCACGCTGCTTGGCGCCCTTCCCCTGGTGAGCGCCACCGCCATGCTCTGGGAGCAGCTTCTGGCGGCGCTCGGACTTCCCACTGAGCACCAGGAGCTCATCGACCTCATCGCAGGAGCCAAATCGCCGGTCCTCGTCACGCTCATGATCTCGCTCGCGCTCATCATCGCGCCGGTGGCTGAGGAACTCGTCTTCCGGGCGGGGCTTTTCCGGTTCCTCCGCACCCGCGCCCCCCGGTGGGTTGCGTTCGTCTCAAGCGCGGGCCTCTTCGCGCTGCTTCACTCCAACTGGGCGAGCGCGCTCCCCCTGTTCGTCCTCGGGCTCATCTTCGCAGCGGCCTACGAGTGCACCGGCCGCATCGCGGTCCCGATGATCGCCCACGCCCTGTTCAACCTGAACACGCTGCTCATCGTGCTCAGCGGCGCCTCCGATCTCTGATCCATGAAGCCCTTTGCCGGCCGCAAGTCCGATTCGGTGTCCGCGCTCGGGGAGACCCGGCTGATCGAGGCCATCCGCGGCTGGCTCGGCGAGGTGTCGCCCCCCTCGCCTTTCGGGATCGGCGACGACTGCGCCGTGCTCGCCCCCTGCCCTCGCCGCCAGCTCGTCACCACCGACCCCGTGATCTACGGCCGCCATTTCGACGACTCGGTGCCCCCGGCCGCTGTCGGCGCCAAGCTGCTCAAGCGCAACCTCAGCGATCTCGCCGCGATGGGCGCCCGGCCGACAGCCGCGGTCGTGGCCCTCGCGATCGATCCCCGCGTCGCCACCCGGTGGCTGGAGCTGTTCTACCGGGGCATGGCCGCCGCGGCGCACAGGCACGGGGTGGCGATCGTCGGCGGCGACGTCGCCCAGGGCGACAGTTTCCTCGGCGCTTTTCTCACGCTCTTCGGGGAGGCCGCCGGCTCCCGCGTCCTGTTGCGCACCGGTGCCCGCCCGGGCGATTGGATCTACGTCACCGGGAAGCTGGGCGGAAGCCTCCTCGGCCACCACTGGCGGTTCGCCCCAAGGCTTGCCGAGGGCAGATGGCTGGCCGGCCGCCCCGAGATCCGTTCGATGATGGACATCAGCGACGGCCTCGCCAAGGACCTGCACGCCCTCACCCCGCCCGGCGCCTGTCCCGCCATCGAGCCGGCGGCCGTCCCCGTCTCCCCCGCCGCCCGCGCCTTCGCCCGGCACACCGGCCGGCCCGCGCTTCATCACGCCCTCTGCGACGGCGAGGATTACGAACTCGTCTTCTCGGTGGCCCGGCGCGCCGACCGCGCGGCCCTCGCCCGCGCCTGGCACCGCGCCTTTCCGCGGCTGGCCATCACCTGCATCGGGCGGTTCGCGCCTCCGGGCCGCCTCCCTCCCGGCTCGTTCGCCCTCGGGAGCCTCCACGGCTATGAGCATCTTCGCTGAACTCCGCGCCGGCGTCGTGACCGCCTCGGCCGCCGAAACCCGCCGGCTCGCCGCGCGCCTCGCCGCCGAGCTCCCCCCCGATCGCACGCTCGCCCTGCACGGCGATCTCGGCGTCGGCAAGACCACCTTCGTCCAGGGGCTCGCCGAGGGCCTTGGTATCCAACACCCGGTGACGAGCCCCACCTTCAACATCCTCCACCTGCACCGCGGCGCCCCACCGGGCGCGGCGCCGGCCCGCAACCTCATCCACCTCGACGCCTACCGGCTCGAGAACGCGCACCAGACGGCCGGCCTGATGGTCGAGGACTTCATGGAGTCCCCCTATTGCCTCGCCGTCGAATGGCCGGAGCGGATCGCCGGCTGGCTCCCGCCCGACACGCTCCACCTCGACCTCGCGATCGAGTCCCCGGGCCGCCACCGCATCAGCCTGCGCGCCTGAGGGACCGGGATGCGCCCCCGCCGTGGCCGCGCTCAACCCTGGCCCGCTTCGCCCCCGAGCTCGTTTACGGTCGCTTCAGCCATGTCGTCGGGCTGGCAGACTCTCAGCTGGAGGCGGTGCAGCCCGATCGCGCGCAGACTCCACCGCTGCTCGCTCACGCGGACCGCCGGTTCCGGAGTCTCGAGGTCCAGCCGGTTCACGCCGGGCCGCAGGCCCACCTCGGGCAGATCGATCTCCTGCTCCTCCTCGGTCAGCGCCCGGCGTGTGAGCGCCCGCCCGTTCAGGCGGAGGATCAGCGTGCGGTCGCCGATCCCGCTCACCACGAGCTTGAGCCCGACGGTGAGCGGCCGCGGGAACGGATTGAAATAGGACAGTGCCGCCGATCCGGTGGTCCATCGCGTCTCCATCCCCGGCCCCCGAGGCTGCGCCGGCCCCGCTCCCGACGAGGCAGGCCATTGCCTGCCCGGCATGCCAGGTGGAAATGACGGCGGCCGTGGCGTCCCTCCGGGCTCCATCGCCGACGGGAATCGCGGGTTCCATCCCTCGCCGAAGGTGAGGTGGCGCGCGAGCGGCTGCCGCGGGTGCTCCGCAGGATGCAGGAGCACGACGACGCTCGTCGCCGGCGGCTCCTCGATCCGTTCCGGGCGGCCGGCGGCGGCCAGGCCTGCGAGCAGCGAGGCGGCCTCGTCCGCGAAGCCCCGTTTGTCGATGTAGATCGCGGCAAAGCCGTAGCGCTCGAGCGTTTTCACAAGCTCGGCTGGCTGCAGGCCCCGGCAGTCGCTCTGCCAGGCCCCGCGCGCCCGATTCTTGCTCTCCCCATAGGTGAACTGGATCGTCCGCGTGACGAGGTACGGCCGGAAATGATCATACTCGTTGAGCCGGAACTGCGCCGCCCCCTCGGGGAAATCGAGCAGCGGCAGCTGGAAGACCATGCCTCCGCGCGGCAGCCTCTTCTCGAGGGCAGCCCCTAGGCGCCGGTCCGCCGCCACGTGCTCCGCGATCATCGCGTCGATCTTCGGATCCCGCCGCCGCGGCATCTGGTCCCAGAGCCCGAACAGGACGGCCGCCGCGGCCACCCCCAGGCGGGCGACCGGATGCCACCGGCGCGTGAGCCGCGAGAGTATCGCCACCATGAAGAACAGGGCCAGGGCGAAGAGAAAGACGCTGAACCGGTTGGTCGCCCGGAACAGGTTCAGCCCGACGAAGAACGCGAGCATGCTGTTGATGCCGCCCACCGTCGACAGGCCCACGATCCACAGCGCGGGAAGCGCGGCGGCCGGCCAGGGGCGCCGCCGCAGGACCAGCGCCCGCACGAAGAGCGCGAGCATCGCCAGCAGGCTGACGCCGCCGATCACCCCGAGGTAGGGGGAGAACGTCTCCCCGCGCCAGTCCGACCACCGCACGTAGCGGCTGCCCGCCGCCGCAAACCACGCGCCGTGATGCCCGCTCGGCGGCAGGAAAAGCTCGATCGGCTTGAGGCTGTAGATCTCCGTGCCCGCATAGTTGCGCACGAGCAGCGGCGTACTGCCGTCGTCCGTGACATGGAAGGCGAGGTACGCGTGCACCGCGGCTCCCACGGCCACCGCCACTACACCGCAGGCCAGCCC
>Ga0153915_10000238_pt1 | contig 49483 bp, 50 predicted proteins | sample Opewatmetagenome_2_FD_107003 | JGI IMG/M metagenome (GOLD analysis project Ga0153915, IMG submission 107003) | Freshwater wetland microbial communities from Ohio, USA - Open water 3 Core 3 Depth 3 metaG | ecosystem: Environmental > Aquatic > Freshwater > Wetlands | place: USA: Ohio, Lake Erie...
CCTCTCAGGTATCCTAATAGAATGAATGGATTCATTCATTGCGTTGAAGAGAGCCTCTTTAATGGTAAGAGCACAGGACCCATGAGGAATGAGAGTGATGAATATCAACCGATCACGGCTGACGATACTAGTTGTTTCAGCACTTCCTTTGGCGATTGGCTCAGTCTTGGCGATTCTTGTTCTCGACGCTGCCACAATAGGGGACATACTGCTCATCAACACGCGACCAGTTACAATAGATGAACTTGTGATTCAGACTGGAGTATCTGTTGGCCTTGGAACATTGATTGTCTTTTCATTATTCTACGCTATTGAGCGACAGGGACCTGGTGCAAGGAGAGCATTTGTAGCTCTTGTAGTTTCACCAATCTTGACTGCTGCATTTTTTCTCTTGGGGCAATCGCTGCTATTCGTCCTCTTCAGAGGAACATCAACCTCCATAATTCCGAGTATCCTCTCCTTTGCCTCTCTTGGTGTTTTGCTCATGTCATTCGTATTCATTATGATAGATTCCGTTCCACCAGTGATGAGGAACGTCTTCGTAGCGTTCTACGCGAGTGTCTTTGGGACATTTCTAGGAGTAATGTCGATAACGCCAAGCATGTTTGTCTTGGTTGTTGCGGTTGTCTTGGAAGACTTCCTTCTTACTCGCCATTCTCCTGCAGCCCACGCTGCAGCATTGACAGATACACCGGGAGATGATCCTTTTGACTACACAAGAATACAGACCAAGAGGGTCGCTGTCGGAGCTGGCGATTTCATTGCCTTCTCACTTATCGCGGCTCACTCTTTCATCTTCTTTCCAATCTATGTCTGGGCTATGTCAGTCGTGCTGGCTCTCGTAGGCATCGCAATCAATGCAGCAGTTCTGGCCGAGGAGGACAAGATTCTCCCGGGGATTCCACTTCCAGCAATCCTCTCCCTCTTCCCATGGATTGCCCACATTGTGAGCTACACTCTCCTCATTTGATAGCTGCTTGAAGCGGAAGCCAAATATGTGCCACGCGAGAAACAGAGGCTTGAAGTAGCATGATTGCCAGCGGACGATTCCAGAACATCATTATTGTTCTTACCATAGCAGTTGCGATTATCAGCTCTGGATTCATAGTGACGAATGCCTCATATTATGGAGGTACCTACGTCTTAGCTGAGCGACTGGAGGTTAGTCTGGCAGAAATTCACGTGAGCAACGTTGACCCTGGTAATTCTTCGGTGAACCCTCTAATCTCTCTTGCTTTCAATATGAGAATAGATGTACAGGCTGTAGGGAATGTAAGGGTGACTTTCCTTGGTGCAACATTATGGCTGAATAATGACCTTCTATCATACACTTCCTTTTCGCACAGTCCCACTCTTGTCGACCAGTATCTCCATTCGGACTATGATAGTAATGTCACAATGAGTCAGAGTGTGACTGATGACCGACAGACAGTCTTGGATGCATATCTTTCCTCCACTTGGGCATGGAATGTTACCCTGAGGTACTCCTTCATAGTCTTTGATGTACGTGACACAATCGCCTGGCGCTCTCTTGAATTCTACACCACCGAGTTTACCTTGACCTAGTGGAAGCAACTAGCTTCGCGTGGACAGCTTCTTCCTTAGTAGGCTAATCCTTTCTACGCTCAGAGCATCCACTCTCTGCATTTCTGCGAGCTCGACGGATAACATGTCGAGATAATGAGTCAATGTGAGCATCCTTTCGACAATCGATCTGCCAGATGCTTTCAGACTGATAGGATCTAGTTCCAGCTCAATACAGAGATCCACGATAGCATCCAATTGCCTTCCCGCCTGAAGTGGTTCGTCTTCGTATCTCAGGAAAACGGGGAGAACGAAACCTTGATGTTTGCCCTGGAGTCCCTCGATTTCATTGTGCATCGCTTCAGGCACCTCTGAACTGAAAGCCATCATCTTTGAGTTTTCATTGACTTGACACTTTGCTCGATATGCAACAGGTTTCATGTATCGACCCCCAATGAACAGGGGAATTCTGCCATGAATTTTGCCAGCTGTCGCAGATGGTGAGGGAATCCACTCTCCCCATTTCTCTGCCGCAGTCGTCAGACCCTTGGCAATATCGTCAAGATTGGTGGGATTCAATCCGGTAAGCGACTGTGAAATCTCCAATGTTCCAGAAAAGAGAAGTGGAAGTGCAGCTCTTGGCTGCAATCCTTTCTGAATAAGGAGTTGAGGATGGTGGCTGTACTCACTTTTCATCTGCCCCCCTGAGGTAATAGTGAGTATCTTTGCGCCTCTCTCATTTGCCTGTTTAAGAGCAGAGAGTGTTTCTTCAGTATTACCAGAATAACTGACTGCAACAATTGCCCAGTCCTTCGTCACATACTTCGGGAGAATGTAGTCTCTTACAGTGCAAATCGGTATGAGTGCTTCGTGACACAGAACTTCTCTCACATAATCACCAACTATCGCGCTGCCACCCATGCCTACGAAACAGAGCCCCTCGATGCCCTGCTCGTTGAATTCTCTGGCTCTCTCAATATTCTCTAGGTCGATATCAGTAAGTGTCAGCAGCTGCGCGAAATGAGAAACCATACTTCTCATGTCTGTCAAGTCTAGTGATTTTGGTAGCTTCCTCATAGCAATCTCAATAGGCTCTCTTTCCTTAAAGGTAATCGCATCAGTACACACCTCCTTTCACCACAATAAACAGAAGACTAAAGTACGGGATTCATCTTCGTCGCGCTCTCAATAGCTTGGAGGATTCAAAATGGGTTTCATGAAGACAGCAGCAGTAAAAGGCATTATCCCGGCTCGCAACAAGGTCGGAGAACTGCGGTCGAATATTGTTCGGCTGATAAACGAGACCTCAGGAGTTCTTGAGAAACGCTTTGGAGCGGCTGGCCTTGAAGCAGCTGAGGAGATCTTTGGAAGACTGGGCGAAGAAGATGCGAGGACCATGAAGACGCGCCTGGGTTTTGGAGATACACTGAGAGACTCTCTTGATGCTTGGCTCGTAATTGCCAATATTATGGGTTCTAAGATGGTGCCAAATTGGGTTTCAGAGAATCGGGTAGAAGTGAGCCACAGCTATTGCCCACAGTATGAGGAATTCCTCAAGCACGGGAAGCTATACTGTACACACGCCTGTCTTCCCTATGTGGGCGCGGTAGCAGAGAATATTGGCAAGGGTGTAGAGATGGAAGTCGTACGAGCTTCTGATGAGAACGCACCGTGTGTCAAGGCCCTATTCGTTCCCGCGAAGGATGCTCACTGAGTTGAAGCGAGAGAACATCAGACTTCCTGTCGCTGGTTCATCACTCGCTTGTGTTCTATCACGACCCGGCGAAGAGCCTACTAGGGCAGTCGTTCTGCTCCATCCTCACCCTCTATATGGAGGAAACAAGGACAATCAAGTAGTCAGAAACCTGGACAAGATCTTTCTGGAACTGGGCTACACGACATTGCGGTTTGATTTCAGAGGAGTTGACGGAGGATATGCTGGGATTGCTGGGGCTGCCGACGATACTTATGGGGCGATTGAGCTGCTCGAGAGCTACGAACCTTTGACATTGGGATTAGCGGGCTATTCGTTTGGAGGTTCGACTGCAATACGTGTAGCCTCGTCTAAATCAGTTGCTTTCTTGGTGTCCTTGAGCGCTTCATTTGACCTTTTTCTTGAAGGCGGTTATGATGCATCATCATTATCTGAAATACACTGTCCAACTCTTCTCTTCCATGGTCAATCGGACACATTTGTTCCTCATGCTGATTTGCAGTTGTTCGCCCGGATGATTACAGGTGCTAGGGCGATTTCATTACAGAAAGAGAATCATTTCTATCAGACATCAATGCAGACCGTAGGTGATGAAATTCGTTCATTCGTATCTGGACTGTCAAGAAGGCTGCCTGCTGAAAGGTATCCTTAAGTAGCGATTTTTTTTGAAATCAAATGGGTGGCCCAAGTTGTTGAAGGCTTTGATTTTTGACTTGGATGGTACAATAACTGAGCTATCCTTGCCGTTGGAGGCAATGAGGCAAGACACTAAGACCTACTTTGTCGAAAGAGGATTTCCGGCAGAATCGCTCGAACCCGCAGATGGAATCTCGAGTTCTACTGCCAAAGCGAAGGAGTATTTCCTTTCTCTAGGTTTATCGCAAAGGGAATGGGAGCAGATGGAGTCTGAAGTTGACGAGATGCTCAGTCGACATGAAGGATTTGCCGCTGTGAATGCGGCACTCATCGAAGGAGCTTTAGAGATAGTGCATAAGATCAGAAATCTGGGTGTTCGTACTGCGATTTACACTAATAATGGCAGACCGTCAGTCGATAGGATAATGCAGCACATCCCCCTTGCAGATTACTTTGACGTCATACAAACGAGACATGAATCGCCTCAACCAAAGCCATTTCCCGATGGACTATGGAAGCTAGTCTCTGTCTTGGGCGTCCATCCCGACGAAACTGCATATGTTGGTGACGCGCTTATAGATGCTACAGCTGCGAAGAGAGCAGGAATTGAATTCTGGGGCGTAGCGACAGGTGAAACTCCCTCGTGGGTTCTCAAAGATGCTGGTGCTTCTGTCGTCTTTGAGTCACTTGACGGCATTCTCGATGAAGTACTTTCGAGAAGATGAAGTCTGCTCCAGTCAATTGGCCATTTGTTAAGTCCACTGTATGATTAGTGACTTGAAGCGATTTTGACTTCTAGTAAGAGTATTCGCATTCTAGAACAACTCATGATCGATTCCATCTCGCGCGCCAATTAGGCGTGCAGCTTTGTTTCAGAGCCTTTTTGCAGGGTCTGTTTTTCACATGTGGTCGAACTGAAGGTTATATACGCTTTCGTTACTATCACTACTGTGACAGGCAGTATTACCGTACTTGAACATGCGGATCGCACGCCAGAGGTCACAGACCAAATGACTATAGATGAGGGAACATTCTTAGTGCTACGCTCAGCTTCAGGCGCGTTTACATGCAGATATCCGCCTGTCCCTCGTCACTGGAACTCACTCGATAGACCTCACGTTGCGCTACTACTGCCTGATGCAAATGGTATCTTCACTGTCTTTCTCTCTCAACCTGAAGAGAAAGAACCATTCAGCCCGCAGCGACTTCAGACTGTGGATCTCAATCGGCTTCCTGCAAAATCCATCATCGAGATACGACACAGTAACGCACATTATGCATACTATCGCCGAGATGATGGCTCATGGACGAAGGTGGCCGAGGCGAATGATCCCTTTGTTGTTGAAGTATTCTCTCATGGCTATGCCCCTATTCTCATGGATATGATTCCATCTGCCTAGGACGAGTCCCTTTGTTATGAATGATCATCCGGGTTGTTCTAATTTCAATGCGGAATGCAACTCAATGTTCCCAGAGATGCTCAGAATGAGTGAGAAAGAGGTCTGTGTGGCTACTCTATTGAGAGGCGCCCCCACGAGCTCAGGATGCAGCTGATGATAGCACAGAAAGCTAGTAAAGACATCCACTATGCGACATTTGCTTAAATGTATTCCAGACTAGTAGAGTCTAGGGGCCCGGGGCCATTCTCTCTCAAAAACAGTTTCTCTCCTCCTTCCATGTTCTCTTCGGCCCCCCCTCTCTCTTTTCTCAGACTTGATTTCCTTGATGAATCGAGTTGAGGAACGTAATGGAAATCACCACTGGCAGCCCGAAATCCTTGTTGTCAGCTGTCAACGAATACCAAACTACACGATCGCTGCAAGGCATTGCCTCGGCTGGTTCATTACAGGAATACTTATATGATAATATACTGTAATATATCCTGGATAGGGGGTCCAACGCGACCTTCATGAGTCTGTTCAATCTCCTCTCTCTCCCTCCCAAATTTCCGACCCGAATGACGTACATCGTCTCTTTCTCGGACCCCCTCCTCCCTCCTCTCATCGTTTTTGAAGAACACTTCTTCATGATATCGCTCTCTGTTTGGCTCATAATAGCCTGGTACATTGCTTGTTAAGCCAGCAAGTTTTAAAGGAGTAGACTCTGGAGCCATGCGAAGGCGAGCAAGCATGTCCACAGCAAAGAGTGCAATTGACAGTACTTTTCGACGGATACTGAAATACGCTGCTGAGATCATAATATCGGTCATCCTGCTTGTGATAATCTGCATACCCCTAGCATTCACCATACCAGGATGGTTCCAGCATGTGTTTCTAGGTACTCCAAGAACTGAATTGACACTCAATCTAGTGGAATGGTTCGGCTATGATGGAGCTCTCTGGGTGACACTCCTGCTTGGACTGATCAGCTTTTCTCTTGGTTACTTATACATCTCAAGAATGAAGGCGGGCGTCATATCTGCTGCAGAAGAAGAAATCGTCGAGGAATTGCCCGAGGTTTCTGAAGAAGAGCCTGAGACTACTAAGGCTGAAGATGTGGAGGAGGAGGAAGAGATAGCAGCTGAAGATCAAGAGGAAGATGAACATGAGGCAGAACTTGATCTTGAAGGAATAGAGGACGCTCTAGATGAATCAGTGAAAAACGACGAAGGGAACGCGAGAGACGATTAGCTTATTCGTTCCTCACATCATCATGCTACATGAGTTTCGTTTTTGTTGCGAGCTTTTTCACGAGTACTGCAAATGCCCTAGACGCTTTTGAATCTGGATCTGCCAGAACAAATGGGGTGCCATTGTCACTTAGAGTAATCACTCTAGGGTCTAATGGAAGAGTACCGAGATGTTCAATTCCATATTCCTTTGCGGCTTTTCTGGCTGCTCCTTCTCCAAAGATCTTGTAGGACTCGCCGCACTTCGGGCAAACGAATTCTGCCATGTTCTCCACAATACCGAGGATACGTATGCCCATCTTCTCAACAAGCTGAATCGCTCTCCTAGCATCGAGCACTGCTACTTCTTGAGGCGTCACCACAATGACCACACCATCGATATCTGGGATTGATTGCAGGATGCTCAATATCTCATCTCCAGTTCCTGGCGGAAGGTCTACAACAAGAACATCAAGCGATCCCCAATTAACATTGGAGAGGAACTGACTGATTGCCTTTGCGACCATAGGCCCTCGCCACGCAACTGCATCATCATCGTTTCTGAGGAGGAAAGCCATACTCATGACCTTGACACCAAGTGGTCCAAGGATGGGATTAATGAAATTGCCCTCTGCAGTTGGATGTTTGCCTTCTAGGCCGAGCAGTTTCGGTATATTTGGCCCATAGATGTCGACATCGAGGACTCCTGCTGCCTTACCTTCGTGTGCGAATGAAACTGCAAGGTTAGCAGCGACTGTTGTCTTTCCGACTCCTCCTTTTCCGGACAAAATGACAATCTTGTGCTTTATTCCTTTCATATTCTCTACGACTTCTGGAGGTACAGGTGATTTGGCCATGACAATCACTATGGGGCGCCTTACTAGTTCTAAAAAGACTTTGCATACGTTTGAGAACTAAGGGCGTTCTCGAAGACCCTTGAGTGTGTCTAGAATCAGGCGAGCGAGCTCTTCGTTCGAAGCAGCAACGAAATTCATCATGACACCTTGTTCCAGAGGGCAGCAGAATCTCTCTCCTCTTTGGTCAAGTACGAATCCTCCTGCTTCGAATACCATATGTGTTCCGCAGATGTGGATGACTGGCAGTCTGTTCCTCATATCGACCATTCCATCAAGTAGGCCCGCTGCTGTCCAACAGAGGTCAAGTAGATTGCTTCCGGTTCTTCGTATATCATGCACTGCGCTCATTATTCTCACGGAGCTCTCAAGAAAATCAGATTCCCATGCTCTCTTGGTGTCATAGGATATGACAGCATCTGCCAGATTGACCGGAGCCGCTGTGGTTAGTTTCGTTCCATTTCGAGTAACCCCTTCGTTCTTTATCGCGACATAGGTTTCATTTGAAAACACTGATTCTATGACACTGATTTCTGCATCATCTGAGGTCATTCTGGAGTCGAAAGGCACAATCGATATTCCAATAGACGCAAGAGGAATGCCTCTCCTCAGGTTTGCCGAACCGTCAATAGGATCGACAATGGCAAGATACTCCGGTTGTCTGGCGGGCTTTAGAAATCCCTTCTCTTCAGTCAGAATGGCAAATTCCACGTTCGAGCTTTGAAGAACTGAAATTATCTCATCTTCTGCCCTCAAGTCCGAGACAAGTGTCCGGTCACCGTAGGGATTGATTGTGCCTGTGTACTCATTGGCACAATCCACATTCTCGAGGGTATTCCTCTTTGCTGAATGGGTGGCGGCTTTGATGGTCTTGAGCAAGGTCATAGTATCTCATCGCGCACACTAGTCTTCTTTGTCTATTTCACTTAAGCGGTAGGAATGCCATCACATACAATGCGACGGTGCTAACATGAGTTTTGACAGACCCAACATTCTTGTGATGGAATGTGTGAGTTAGACAATACCTTAAATGGTTCAAGGCATGAAATAAAGACGTAAGGCACAACATGGTGGTTCTCATGGGTTTCTTGAGCGGTAGAAAGAAAGTCGACACAGAACGTGGAATCCTAGAGATGAAGGGTACAATGAATGCATTGACCCTCAGAGTCAGAAGACTAGAGACCAGAATGGCTGAAGAACAACAGTCTGCAAAGGAGGCTATGTCCAGAGGCAACCGGTCCATTGCTCGGTCTCATCTCAGTATTGTCGTGGACCTAGAGAATAGGAAAGCCCGATATCAACAGCAGTATCTAACACTAGAAACAGCGCTTCTCAACCTCGAGGAAGCAAAGACTCAATCAGAGGTTCTTAGGGCATTCAGTATTGCCAATGATGCCTTGACAGAGGCACGGACTCTCTTGAAACCCGAGGAAATCCAGGCACAGCTCGATAGGCTCTCTGAATCTTTCGAACACATTTCCATAGCGGGTGAACTGCTCTCGGAGGATCTTAGCGGGGCTGAGTCCACTGTTGAAATGGAGGAGCGAGTTGACCGCGAACTGGATGCTATGGAAGCAGAGGTTCTTCTTCAGAAAGAGGGAGTTCTTCCACCACTCGAGGTTGAAGGAGGAAAGAGGCCCAAGGAGGCGACTGCCGAAAAGGCAGGAGAGAAACGGATTGACGCCCTCCTTGCAGACTTGGAGAAAGAAGCTCGTGAAGAAAGAGAGCGAGAAGCTGAGGGATAGTCGAGTCCACAGAGTCTGAACTTATTCTACAGGTGCATGTGACGTTGAGAATAGAACTCGTAGTGTTTGATGTCGATGGGACGCTCACCCAGCACAGTAGCGTATGGTGGAGACTTCACGAGCTTTTCGGTACAACCAAGGAGGGTCGAGTCTACTTCGACCAGTATTTCGCTGGAGAAATCAGTTATCAACAATGGGCTGACTATGATGTAGCTCTCTGGAAAGGACAAGCAGTCAGCCGTGTGTTGAAAGTCGTACAAGACACGCGGCTTGTTGAGGGCGCCAAAGAAACTATCCAGACCCTACAAGATCATGACATCCACACAGCAATTCTTTCTGGCGGACTCGACATAATGGCCGAGGACATCGCGCGCAGGGTAGGAATTGAATTCGTCCTGACGAACAGACTTGTCCATAAGAATGGTTACCTGACAGGTACTGTTGAGAACGTTATCGGATGGGCTGAGAAAGCAAGTCATATTCAGAAGGTTCTTGACCACTTTGGTGTCGAGCGCGAACAGACCGCCTTTGTTGGTGATGGTAGGAATGACATGAGCGTCTTTGCTGTGGTCGGCTTCTCAATCGCCTTCAATCCCGCAGATCAGGAGGTAGCAAATGCAGCAACGGTCGCTGTGAAAGAGAGCGATCTTCGAGCAATCCTCCCCCATATCATATCGGGGTACCAGCGATGAGAAGAATGAACACATAGACCTGAAGCAGTATGATCATTGCACCCTCAAATAGGTCCAGCTTTTGGTCGTCGGTAATCGCCCGTTTTAGAAACCACAGACTTCCTGCTATGACAATGATTTGAAAGAGCACATACCTGTCCAAGGGGATGAGGACAAACATCCCAATTCCGCCCATGACCAGCAAGACAATCTGAAGAACACCTCCAATGAGGTTTCCAATTGCCAGACCTACTTTCCCTTTCGCCGCTGCAATTAATGCAATCCCATGTTCTGGCAATGCTCCAGCAGCGCCTAATATGAGGGCAGCAATTGCCACGTGATTGATTCCTAGAGCTGAAACGGACTCGCTGAAGCGATCAAGAAACAACTCGACAGAATCTGTCAGAATCTCGCCAGCAAGGAATATGCCTATGAATCCCATCAGTGCCAAGACCAGAGCACTCCTCTTCCTATGAGAAGGCTGTGCCTTCCCAGTGGTATCAGTCACACCACCCTTAGCTAATGCTCCCGTGTAAATGATGTATGATAGGAATAACGTAAACGAAGCGACCGCTGGGAATTTTGGATTCAGAGGAGAGTCTGGACCGACCATGTCCAGGATTCCCAAGGCGAACATGCTGATTAGAGCAACGATAGTCCACCTGATTAGCACAGAGTCTTTCCTGATTGCCTCCTCTGGCACTTTCAAGGGCCCTGATTTTCGAGTGGATATGATTATTGTCACTCCTAGGAGCAGCATGTTGAATCCTGCTGCAATTAGAACAGACAAGACAGCAATATCCTGCAAATCGGGTTGATTGTTCGTCCAACCTGTATACGCAGCTATTCCGCTAATGACTGCCTCAGGCATGTTGCTTGCGAGGCTTGAAAGTATTCCTGCCATGTAGGCAGTGTAACCCAGATATCCTGCGGCACTCTCAATGCCCTCAACAGCCCATTCTGAGGGTCTGAACGCCAGCCAAATCCCAACAAGAAATCCAAGAGAGAGAACCAATACCGGTTCAATCCCTGCCAGTCTCAAGTAGAAGTAGACAACCAGTAGACCAATAACCACAGCAAATTCTTTCTTTCCTGCAACGAGCGAATCTCTGACTCCATGCAGGTGAGGCTGATCGTTGTCTGCAGACTCGATGATTGATGGTTCCCCCATGAATCTTCGTTGAGGACTTTCTCTCCACAGATTCACACGGGTTTTTAATGATGGCGATTATTCATAGCGCTCTCATTTGAGATTCGTATATCGGGCTCCGCTCCCAGTATTGAGAAGAATGACATCTTCGTCAAAATCAATCGTACCTGCATCGATGAGATTCCTCAGGCCTGCAATCCCGACTGCACTCTCAGGACAGATATCCAATCCCTCCAACCTCGCAACCATGCGTCGGATTGGTTCGATGTCATGTTCCGCTACTGCTACAGCTCCGCCGCCTGAGTTTCTTATGGCGTTGAGAATCTGCCTTCCAGCGAAAGGACTGGGCACACGAAGACCGAGTGCCATGGTCTTTCCGTTCACCCAGGGCTCCAGATTGTCTGTTCCCTTCTCTATCGCTCGCACAACGGGAGCACATCCACCACTCTGGGCAGCATATATTCTTGGACGTTCACTTCCTACAAGGCCCAGAGTCTCAAGCTCCTCAAATGCTTTCCAAATGCCGATGATTGCTGTTCCACCACCAGTAGGACAGACTATTGCATCGGGGACCGACCAACCCATCTGCTCAGAGATTTCAAAACCAAGAGTCTTTTTTCCTTCTACTCTGTAGGGCTCCTTTGTTGTTGAAAGGTCTGTCCAATCACCGTTTCTTTTCCTCATTTCTTGTCCTGCGTCTGATATTGTACCGCGCACTCGAACTGTTTCGGCACCGAACAGCTCGCACTGTGTAAAGAAAGGTTCAGGAGTATCATCCGGCATGAAGATGTGCGCTGACACTCCAGCAGCCGCGCTATATGCGCTCGCAGACACAGCGGCATTGCCAGCTGAAGGCAGGGCGAAGCTCTTCGCTCCGAGTTCAAGGCTCTTGGATATAGCTGCGCTGAGCCCCCTATCCTTGAAACTCCCTGTTGGATTTTGGGCTTCATCCTTGATTCTCAGCATCCTGAGACCCAAGTGCTTTCCCAGCTGTCTTGATAGCAGAAGTGGTGTCCATCCTTCACCAAGACTAATGACGTAAGATGGGGACTTCACAGGCAGAAGTTGTGAATATCTCCACATCGAGTTAAGGTCTGAAGGGAACTCTCCGGAATCAATCTCCTCTTGGACGCTGCCCGTGTCATATACTGCAAACAGGGGTGATCCACAGACGCAATATGTGCTGAGGTGGTCAGCAGAGTGCTCTCTTCTGCATTGCGGACATTTAAGGTGCGATATATGAGAGATCAATGAGTTCACCTGAACTTAGATTACATGATATTCCGTGCAGTTGTACATAAGCATGTAGGATTGATTGAATGAACACCCTTATTTGTTGTATAGGCGTTCTTCTGCTCTGAGAGTATTCGGACGGGATGTATCTGGGCGAGCTCAAGCGGATAACGTTGCCCTTCACAGCCATCGTCGGCCTAGAAAAGCTAAAGCTAGCCCTACTTCTAAACGGTGTGAATCCTTCTATCGGAGGCGTGCTCATCTCAGGTCCGAAAGGTACAGGGAAGACGACTGTTGTTCGAGCACTTGCTGATCTGCTCCCTGAAGTCGATGTGGTGAAAGACTGTCGTTTTGGCTGCAATCCGAGTACTCCGGATTTCTTCTGCGAAGAATGCAAGTCTCGTGTGTCAGGTGGTGCAGCGCTTGAATCTACCAGACGGAAGATGCGGGTTGTGAATCTGCCTCTATCGACCACTGAGGATCGCCTTATTGGTGCATTAGACATCGAGCAAGTCCTTCAGGAGGGGATTCGTGCACTCAAACCAGGGATACTTGCCGATGCGCATCGAAATGTTCTGTATGTTGATGAAGTGAACCTATTGCCAGATCACCTCGTTGATGACTTCCTCGATGCCGCTGCGACAAAGGTCAATACGATTGAACGCGAAGGAATCTCTATTTCGCATCCCTCGGACTTTGTCCTTATAGGCACAATGAACCCAGAAGAAGGCGAGCTCCGACCGCAGCTATTAGATCGATTCGCTCTCCATGTTGCAATTGGCTCGAATCACTCAATCGAAGAACGGATGGAGCTTGTAAGAAGGAATCTTGAGTTTGAGAGAGACCCAGATGGATTTCGTGCACGCTGGTCGGATGCTCAGCAAGAGATGCGAGAAAGGGTCGTTCGTGCCAAAGAATCACTGGAAAGCGTAGAGCTAGACGATACGAACCTACGCGCCATAGCAATGGCCTGTGATGCATTAGAAGTCGATGGTGTTCGACCGGACATTGTGATTAGCAAGACAGCAATTACACATGCCGCATTTCAAGGCCGCGCACAGGTCACTCTTGAAGACATGAAGCTTGCTTCGCAACTCGCCTTAAGTCATAGAACTCGTAGAGGTGGTCTCTTGGAGCCTCCCTCTTCTGACGATATTGATCGGGCAATAACAAAAGCGGTAGAAATTGCAAAGAAGAATGACCGCAGGAAATCACCCACTGAAGTTCCGAAGGAGGATGAAGAGCCCGCTGAGCAAGGAGAGCGGCGAAGCGGAGGTCGCTTTGGCCGGCAATCAAGCTTTGCTCAATTCGAAAGACAGGAGGGCAAAAAAAAACTCCCGGAAAAATAAGAAATCCAGAGGGGAATCCCATCAAGGGCACAATATGTGCGGTGATGATGGTCGTTGTCTTCAGCTATTTTCTCTGGATCTTTGTAAGTCCGTTGAATTGGCTGTTTGGTTCCTGGATTCTTGAGTTTCCTCCTCTCCATGTCATCATTATTGACACCATCGTCTATATCCCTCTTATCTGGCGACTCGTTAGGAAATGGCTTGAAGTCATGACCCGGCGAAAGGGCGGACCTACAGCTGGAATCGACACAGTGGAACCAGGTCGCGCCTTGCCTGAATCTGGTGATGAGTGGGGACTTGCGACAAGACCCTATGTTCCAGAAAAGCCGAGTCTGATTACAGGACCAAAATCCGACATTAGAGAGTCTCCTTTTGGGCTGAACGATGATTTCTTTGTCAAAATGCCCGATATCGACACGGGAGAGGAGATCTTCGATAATGAAAAGCTCCGGATGAGAGCCATGATTCGTTCTAGAGTCACAACTGGGAACTGGATCAACAAACGAGTAGGTTCACGAGCAATGGGGTCTTTGAAGTCCTCAGGTGCAGTGAAACACGGACGGCCTATCCGCTCCCGAATGCCTAACCGAGAAATCGAGAGCATACATGTTACTTCAACAGTACTTGCAGCAATTGCTAGAACCGGCGATGCACAGCATTTGCCAATTCGAATCACGCGTGGTGACCTTCGTGAGAACATGTTCGCTGGCAGGTGCCCTCTAACGATTATTCTTGTCATCGACGTAAGCCTATCAATGAAGGGCAGCATGGAGGAAGTCAGGCAGCTTCTCGAACGCATTGAAGGCGAAACACGTGGTTCCAAGGACCGGACCGGAATCATAGCCTTCAAGGATAGCGGAGCCGTGGAAGTTCAGGCTCCTACAACCAATTGGAATAAGATCTACAGAGCTCTGGGCCGACTGAGGATATCTGGTCTGACACCGCTTGCAGACGCTCTCCGAAAGGCGTTTGAAACTATCCAGAGAGAGCGAATGAGGAATCCTGATATCGAGCCTTTTGTCATGATTATCTCAGATTTCTCACCAAATATCCCGCTAGCTCAGTCCGTCGGACCCGGTGACAGTCAGTATACACCCGTGCAAGATCTCATCAGGACTTCTAGAATGATGCGCAAGGCGAAGATTCGCTTGGCCGCTATCAATGTTGACCCGGAGCAGAGTAGATGGCCAAGATTCCTTAAGCGTCCTTATCATGAAGCGCTCGAACTAGCAGCAATGCTCAGAGCCAGGAAGGACGGTCTTGATGATCCAATCGAAGCAGTTCTTGCAGTGGACGAGTTTAGGAGGTCTTTCGGTGCCTATCTCGTAGCTAGGGCCGGTGGCGGTCGAGCACACCTTTCACGAGAGCTCATGAAGGAGAAATCGATACTTCGGACTCTCTTGCATACTGGTAGAACTAGAACACGACTTCGTGAGGAAGACCTGAGAGAGATTGAAGCATATCTTCCAAAATGATTGCACGGTTTTGCACTCGCGATTAGATTATTAACGGGGGCAGTGTTCTTGACATACGCGCATGGCTGATAGATGTCTTCTGTCATAGTGAGCGAGGAGAGCCCCGTACGGGTTTCTGTGAATTTGCTTTTCATGCACCAGACACAAGTCGTGCGCACCCTTCAAAACAGAGGAGTTCAATGAATGCTTCCGGGTAAAGTTCCACCAGATATTCTCAAGAAGATAGTGTTCTCTCACCTCGGTGTTCTGGACCCCAGTGTTCTACTCGGGCCGCGTCTTGGAGAGGATGCATCTCTCATTCAGATTGGGGACAAGGTGATTGTCGTGTCAACTGATCCTATCACTGGGTCAGTAGAGGATATTGGATGGCTGGTGGTTCATGTCAACGCGAATGATATCGCCACCTTTGGCGTGGCTCCGAGATGGTTGTTGGTTTCAATCATGCTACCCAGCGGCTACAAACCGCTGGAGTTAGCGAAAATAATGAAGCAAATAGATGAAGCCTCGAGGGAGCTAGGTATTGCCGTCGTAGGCGGTCACTCAGAAGTAACAGAGCGAATAGACCAGCCCATCATCGTTGGTTTCATGATGGGTGCCACTGAGAAGGATAATTATGTCACAGCTAGTGGTGCGCGAACTGGGGATGCAATACTCCTGACCAAGACTGTGGCCATTGAAGGTACTGCTATTCTTGCAACTGATGGATATGCAACACTCTCTAAGAGCATCAGCGTTGACGTCATAAGAAAAGGTCGCAAACTCAGAGAGCAAATCAGTGTAGTCAAAGATGGCGTTGTCGCTTTTGCGACTGGGCATGTTCATGCAATGCACGATCCCACTGAGGGGGGTCTCGCAGGCGGAATTCATGAACTGTGTGATGCCAGCCATGTTGGTTTCGAGATTAGAAGCGATGACATTCCCATCGGCAGTCCGACAAAACGAATCTGCGAAACTCTCGAGATCAATCCCCTTGAGTTGATAAGTAGTGGTTCCATGATTGTGAGCTGTGCTGCTGAGAATGCGAATGAAGTAATACGTGCGCTTGAATCGGAAGGAATAGCAGCGACACGCATAGGAACAATAGTGAGCGACCCAGATCATCGCAAGATTCTGATTAGTGGTTCATTAGTTGATATGCCTCGACCCAAGAGCGATGCGCTATGGACGGCGCTCAAGAAAGTTACTCCTTCATGAATCTCTTTAATCGGTCAATCTCCTCATCATGGATGAACTCAATTTTCACCGGCGAAAGTGCGATATTGTTGTTGACCGAAACTTCGTAGGCATCAGTTCCTCTAGGCGCCTCCTGTTCAATGCCTAGATACCAATAGTACGGCCGGCCATTTGGATCAAGCCTGCGTTCCACCTCGTTATGCATCCGAACCTTTGTCGGTTTTGTGATTACTACCTTGCTCTTTTCTGACAATTCGCCGGGAAAGTTCAGATTCAGAAGATCAACACCTTGGGGCATTCCTCTGTCCAATACTCTCATCACAAGGTCTCGCGTGATTTCGCAGATCTTGCTGCAGTCCTGCGTTGTCCCTGTTGAGTCAAACCACTCTTCGGGTATTGCTTGGCGTGATACTGCAATGGCTGGTATTCCGCGCAGTGCAGCCTCGAAGGCGGCTCCCACCGTTCCACTTGTTAGCATACTCTGATACCCGACATTCGCGCCTGTGTTTATTCCTGATACAAGCAGACCTATGTCTTTGTAGAATGACGCTGCAAGTATGATGGAGTCTGCGGGCATTCCATCGTGAGTCACAAAACTGTATCCATTTATGGTATGCTGCTCGGTGATTCGAATCGGCCTTGTCAATGTGAGGGCCTTTCCAGAAGCACTCTTCTGGACATCCGGAACCATGACAAAGAGTTCGACCTCTCTACTCAGTACTTCAGCGAGTTTTAGTAGTCCCTCACTGCGGGGTCCATCATCGTTAGTCAGACACACTCTCGGCAATCAGCATTACTCCAGTTTTGCAATCAACTGATTGTACTATGACTTCTTGATAAGAATAATGATATGAAAAAGAGAGGGCTGTGAGAGCACAACTGCTCTCACTCCCGGCATCAGAGTGCTTCCCTCTACAAGTCGTAGGGCTTGAGCGTCTTACGCTTGTTTTCATTTGTTCTGACAGCGGCGGCACCAAGGATCTCACCGATTTTCTTATCGAGAGCCCCGTAGAAATCACCGCTCACTTGAAGGTTCTTTTTCTTAGCAAAGTCTTGAATTGCTTTCTTAACGACAAAACTCATCTTCTGTGTTACCTCCGTAGAGTGCCCTAGATGGCCCCTAAGTCGTATATAAGGCTTTACAGAAAAGTCACTTCTTGGGCGCCTTTTGCCTGTTTTGATGGATTTGCGCATTTTCAGCAATTGGGTCGATGAATATACAGCGAGATGCTTCAGCATCACTCGCTCGGCCCCTAGGACAATGATAGCATCCCACTGATTCCTCCGCAATAATCTCTTTTGAAGACCGTTGAAATACAGTGGTTCGAGTTTCGCTTCTAAGAGAGCCTGATAATGGGTTTCTCAAAACATCTAAAAGACACAGTCGTCAAATCAACTCTAGAGCATTAATGTCAAGGTGAGATCGAAGCATGAGGTATGCGCATGGAATCATCTTTGGTGCGATTATTCCGGGCATCATTTTCTTGGGAGCCGCCGTTATCAAAATCGCTGGCATCGGTGCTGACGCACTCACTGTGGATGCTCTCTGGGATACCTATGTAGTGTGGTTCCTCATAAGCATCATTTTTCCGATTAGTCTCCTCCTTATGATACGCTTCGCAAGAAGAGATCTCTTCAGGGAGGTCCTGATCTTTATGGCCGGAGGCTTCTTCTTCTTCTCCCCTCTCTGGCTGTTTTTTGCTACAGAGATTTCAGGTGACTCTTGGACGGATCTATTGCTGAAAGGAGTCACTCGCGGACTGATAGGCCCCGGGCCGGGCACCACGATTATCGGGATTGATATTAGCAATGTGTTTCTAGTGCCCTTTCTGATTCTGTCGATGATTCTTGGAGTGGTCTTTCTTAATCCCTCCTTCGTTGCAAAGCACACTGGTCCTATGGAACTGCCAGAGCTTACTGCATTGAAAGAAACAGCCCTGGGATCGGAGGAGGACTCGTTTGAAGCCGAGATGCCAGATGTAACTCCCCCAACGACGACTGTCGACAGTGTAGCAGCCCTCAGAGATGTCTTGATTGAGTTGGGCACGACGGATCCCGTGATCAATCTCATTCTCAACTCGGGGATTGGAACCATTACTGACCTTGTTGCTACAGGCCCGGACCAACTCTCGAATATCTCTGGACTTGACAGACACGCAGCTGAGAACCTTCTGATCTCGGTGCAGAAGCGACTCTGGTTCAGTGATATTTAGTTACGCGATGGTTCCAGAGATACTAGCGCATCAAGCGCAATTATTACAAGGTCATCGATGGGCGGTTTTCCCACAATCTTCGCTTCCTTGGCTACATTCTCGCCGATTACAACACAAGCACAGCCTACTCTGACTCCCCGAAGATGACCAATCACGAACAGGGCTGCTGACTCCATTTCTGTCGCCAAGACTCCGGCCTTTCTCAATGTAGACCATCTCTGACGCATCTTATCATCTTCCGCGACATAAGATGGATGCTCGCTATAGAACGCGTCCTTGCTGTGTCCGATACCGACATGGTATCTCACATGTCTCTTCTCGGCTGCACGGTCGAGCGCTCTCACTACTTCTGGATGAGCAATTGCAGGGAATTCGATCGGTGCATATTGACGCGAGGTTCCGTCATCCCGGACAGAGCCACTGAAGATGACTATGTCTCCTGTCGTGACTTTATTGCTGATTGCTCCGGAGGTACCAACTCGAATGAAGGTCTTGCAGCCGACTTTGACTAGCTCCTCAAGAGCTATGGCCGCAGAAGGACAGCCTATGCCCGTTGAGCAGACTCCAATAGGAATGCCTTTCCACGTTCCACTAAAACTCCAGTATTCACGTCGCTTGGCAATCTGAGATGGAGTATCAAGGAATTCTTCGGCTATCTTCTTTGCACGATCAGGGTCTCCAGGTAGCAAGACTAGTTCTGGAATCTCTCCTCGGGCAATCCCAATGTGATATTCCTTCTCAGATTCCATGACAAGACCACAAGCGAGGGATACTGAGCGTGAGAAAAGGATTTCGTAATATACCCCAAGTACATTGCACTCGAAAAGGGCCACTTCAGCGATTCCCGACGATATTGATGGGAATCATCAGATTGAATGCACAAGTGTATCCACGATGTTATAGCAGAGGTTTGGATGCTCCTTGGAGAAGGCCTCTGTGAATACGGTGTTAGATGTTACGATTTTTCCGTTGCACATCTCAATCAGCCTCTCAAGGAGTTCCTCTCCCCTCTCCATGAGGGGAAGCACATGGGCGACTGCCAAGACCACCTCCTTTGCGCCCTGGTCAAGTAGGCGGTCTCTGGCCTTCAGAAGTGTGCTGCCGCTTTTTGTGAGATCATCTATGACAACGACGTTCAGACCCTTGACATCAAGGTCTCCATGCAATTCGACTCTGAAGGAGTTCGTTCTACTCTTTCCAAAACCCTCGATTTTGTATCGCTCTTGTGCTCCTTCATCAGGCGCGACAACGATGCATTTTCCAAGTTTGAACTCCTTCTCTGCAAACTTGACAAGGTCCGGTACTACGTCGATTATTCTGTAGAGCCCCTTCTCCTTGAGACTCCGGACCCAATCCAGACTGTCTGGTGCATGAGGGCTCACGACATGAACCTTGTTGCATGCCTTTGCAATCGTTTCGATGGCCCATCTCGCCGAGGAGATCTCGCCTGTTTCAAAGCACTTGTCCTGCAGTGCAAAGGGCTGGAAAGTGAGCACGACTTCGACTGTTTTCGGGGGTTCAACTGGTGTACAGAGATACTGCTTGTGGCCGCTCTTCTCCACTTCGAGAGGCCTTGAGAACATCTCCAGCAATAGAAGAACTTCAACAACGCGGTCTGATGTACTGTATTGCTCATTTTCAGCTGGACCTGAGCCGGTACAGCTCTGAATCACGATGACTCTCCTCCCGGAGAGCTGAGTGATTTTCCCTATCTTGACATAGATGTCCGCATTCGGAAACATACGTTTGTTGTCGTAATTGAGGTCCGACGTATAGACTCGGTATCCCAGCTCTTCAAATCGGTTTCGAAGGTGCTCAGCTCCACTGGCTAGGACGACATCATAGTCTTTCATACTGTCGACCACCGAATGTGGCCGAAGTTCACGCCCTAAAGAGGTTTGCCCCTTAGAGGGAAACAAGTGATTGGGCAGCCTGTATCCAGTTCGTCCGAATCTGTTCCGTGTACGATGAAGGAATAACCTAAAATGATGGTCTTGCAGAGTTATTCTGCCACTACAGGTCTGTGCTTTGATTGAGTCTGACTGCGAGAGAACTCCTACAGAGGCTTGCAGATGACACGGGTCTCCCTTATGATACCGTAGCAAAACGTGTCAATCGCAGGATGGAGAAAGGCAAGGGTTTCCTTGAGGCTGTCACAGAGATTGCAGAAGAGAACAGACTTGATCCTGGGAAGTACAGCATTGATCCTGTGAAGATAGTCGCCGAGGTTGAGAAGATACTTCGTGAGGATTATACTCAGACCCTGATGATATCCGCTGTTCTTGGGCAAATGGTTGAAGCCCGAGGAAAGAAGCGTTTTCCTCCTCCTGCATTCTTCGCCTTCATTGAGATGCTCTCGACGGTAGTCGATGCCCCACATGACACACGCTCCGAGACGTCAACAGAGATTGAAGAACAAGCAACTCGCATAATCGAACTGATGACAACTCTCGTATCTTTACTCTGTGAGTGGTCTGAACAGGGGATAATTGGAATCTCTGATGATTGCCCTGAGGCGCTTCGAGAGATTGCCCGTGCAGTCTTCAGAAAGACAAAACTTCTCCAGGGTGGGCTATGGACATGCATCTCGTGTGGCAATATCGTTGAGGCAAAAGAAACCCACGCTCTCATGTGTCTAGAATGCGATAAGAAAATATCCTCGGCCCATAGCATCGAAGCGCGGTTTGGAAGACTGGGTGAGAGAGACCGCAACGGGTACGGATTCACATCTGAATAGCGTTTCTGTACTAGAGAGATAGATTCAGATTGAGTCCTCTCTGAAGAAGTTCGAGAGCAACGTCAATCTCAGATTGGAAAACAGATACGTCATCTACTTGGAGTACTAGCTCTTGGTCACTCGACTCTTCCAAGAACAGAATGACTGGATCAAGACCAGCCACAGGACCTGCGCTAATCAGTGGTGCCGTGATTCCGTCATAGAAATCAGCTCGCCCGAGAGGAACATCCATTCTCTTCAACAACCGGTCCCCCTTGGAAGAGAGCACCTGTCCGCATGTAGGTCCATCATGAGTCATCACGGACACGACAAACCGTGTGGGAACATTGCCTCTAAGATAGAAGAGCATGTCCGTCATCCAATCGTATTCCTTGAAAATAACATCTCCAAAAACAATCATCAAGTCATCGGCTACCATTCCATGGACTGGTACGACCGGGGCTTTGACATCCACGGGGTATCGATTCCAGGGCGAGAACGCTGGGGAATTGAAAATTAACAAGGTATCAAAGCCATTCTTTTCGTACAGCTGCCTGCACAATGCTTGCCCCATCGGATTGAGACCCAAGATGACCGAGTACGTTTCAGTTATCTTCTGCTTCTTGTACACCTCAAGGACTGGTGAAATCCATTCCTGTTCGAATATTGGCATAGCAGTTGCTCCGATCTCCTGAATAGTGAGCTCTTTAATGACTGTTCGTGTTACGAACTCATTACAGTCATAGCATCGCTATTGGTTCATTAGAGGATTATCAATCGATTCATTTATACGGGCACCTCGTTTGAGGCGTTCTCGTCTAACATTACCGGTGAGTGCGAGTATGAACAAATACATAGAGACTGTCTACAACAAGCTTGTCGAAAAAGACCCCGATCAAAAGGTCTTTCATCAGGCTGCATTGGAAGTACTCGAATCCTTGGAGCCTGCTATCAAGAAGTATCCCAAGTACCAAGAATTCTCGATTCTTGAGAGGATTACTGAACCAGAACGTTCTGTTCAGTTCCGCGTGCCTTGGAAGGATGACAAAGGCAAGATTCAGGTGAACCGAGGGTATAGAATACAATTCAACTCAGCGATTGGACCTTACAAGGGTGGTCTTCGACTTCATCCTACTGTCAATCTGGGAGTTCTCAAGTTCCTAGGATTTGAGCAGGTATTCAAGAATAGCTTGACAACGCTGCCAATGGGTGGTGCCAAGGGAGGTTCCGATTTTGACCCAAAGGGTAAGTCGGATGCTGAAGTAGAGAGATTCTGCGAGAGTTTCATGTTCGAGCTCTACAGGCATATTGGTCAATTCATCGATATCCCTGCTGGAGACATCGGTGTTGGTGGACGCGAAATTGGCTATTTCTATGGAGCCTACAGAAAAATCACTAACAATCATGGTACAGGCGTACTGACGGGCAAAGGCGGCGGATGGGGTGGCTCGCTGATTCGGCCTGAAGCTACAGGTTACGGTGTCGTCTATTTTGTCGAAGAGATGCTCAAGACCAAGAAACATGATATAAAGGGAAAAACAGTATGTATCTCTGGCTCCGGCAATGTAGCTCAATATGCAGCCGAGAAGTGTATCCAGCTTGGTTCCAAGGTCGTCACATTAAGTGACTCAAATGGATGGATCCATGATCCTACCGGCATTACAAAGGAAAAGCTTGCTTGGGTCATGGACCTTAAGAACAATCGCAGGGGGAGGATTGAGGAATACGGTGAGCAATTCAAAGTAGACTACTCAACGCAGGGTAGTCCCTGGAGTGTCAAGTGTGATATTGCCCTCCCATGTGCAACCCAAAACGAGGTCGATGGAAAAGAAGCAAAGACGCTTGTTGATAATGGCACAACTGCTGTTTGTGAGGGTGCAAACATGCCCACGGTGCCGGAGGGGGTCGAGATATTCATCGAGAACAAAATTCTTTATGGCCCCGGCAAAGCCGCGAATGCGGGAGGAGTTTCTGTGTCTGGCCTTGAAATGGCACAGAATAGTCAGCGCATCTTTTGGAATCGTGAAGAGGTGGATGCTAAGCTGCAAGAGATCATGAAGAGTATTCACGCTAACGCATACAAGACCTCAGAGCTCTTTGGGGCAAAGGGCAATTATGTCATTGGTGCAAACATTGCCGGATTCCTGAAAGTGGCTGATGCGATGATCGATCAAGGTCAATACGCTTGAGCAATCAATCCACGCAGGACTTCCTCAGAGTCCTGCACTTTCCTTTTTCTTGTTTCAGGCTCAGAGAATCAACTTCGTATGATTTCGAGTAGCTCCGCCAATCTACGTTTTATGTCAGATTCCACAGTGCGCAACTCCGCTAGCTGCCGAATCTGGTCAATCCTTCTCTTTCTGTATTCTGCTTCTGAGACCTTTCCACTTCTTCTCTCACGTTCTATTCTATCAGATTCTGCATTTATCTCGTTTCTTCTGGCTTCGGTCAACTCAAAACCTTGTTTCAGGCTCATCCATTCAATCATCGCATGGCTCCTTTCTTCTTCCATTCTCTCCCGGCGCTGTCTTTCAATCTCCATCTGTTTGAGTTGGTTGTTTGCTGCTCTGATCTCCTTTTGAATCTCGTAGAGTCGAGCTTCAACTTCTCTCTTCACCTGAATCATCTGAGTAGACATCGCCCACTTCTCGCGGTACTGCACGATGTGTTCTGATTCCGTAATTCTCCCGGCCTTGAGTTTCATGTCCAATTCGTTCAGTTCCCTCTGAACATCGCTGAGTTGTTGCTGCAGCTCGTCGTAGGACTTCTTGAGGGAAACCCATTCGACACTGTACTGGCTCAAAACCTCTCTCGGATCCATGAAAACAGAATCTTCAGGTGACGCGCCTTCACGATGGCTCATGCTGGAACTGACTCCATTCCTTCGTTGGAGTTTCAAGAACAAGTAGTCACTTAAGGCATTTCCTTGAGCCTCCTTCTACGAGTTTTTTCCCGATAATTGGAGGAGCGTTAACCCGTCATCTTAAGAGGCGGCGCTGTCCATCGAATTTGCTGTGAGTGGAATGGAGATTGAGATGGATCTTGCCCCTTCCGAGGAGATGAAAGAAAAACCATCTGACGTTCTGAAAGTGCCCTTTGGAACCGTGTTTACGGACCATATGTTTTCCATGCGATTCTCAGCGAAGAAGTGGCATGATGCTCGAATCCATCGCTATGCTCCACTGTCACTTAGTCCAGCAGCACTCTGTCTGCACTATGGGCAGGGCATTTTTGAAGGCATGAAAGCACACAGACGTGGGCAACGCATACTTCTGTTTCGTCCAGAGAAGAACTTCTCGCGACTGAATCAGTCTGCGATTCGAATGGTGATGCCAGAGGTGAATATTGATTTCGCCCTCGAAGTACTGAAAGAGCTGCTACGCGTTGAACGTTCTTGGATACCTGAAGTCTCAGGAAGCTCTCTCTATATTCGCCCAACAATGATAGGCACTCAGGAGAAGCTTGGTGTGAAACCCTCTGATGAGTACCTCTTCTATATCATATTGAGCCCGGTCGGGCCGTACTTCAAAGAAGGATTCAGTCCGGTCCACATCTATCTGAGCACTGACTATGTACGTGCTGCTCGTGGTGGAACTGGTGCCGCCAAGACTATGGCCAACTATGCTGCTAGTCTGCTAGCCGGAACAAAAGCCGCAGAGCTAGGTTATTCTCAGGTCCTATGGCTGGATGCACTGGAGCGGAAGTATCTCGAGGAAGTAGGCACGATGAACATCTTCGTCAAATTCGATGACGAACTCGTTACCCCTCCTCTGACGGGCTCGATTCTTGCAGGAATAACCCGTGATTCCGTTCTAACTCTCACAAAGGATATGGGGCTGAAAGTCAGTGAGCGCCAGATCTCTATTGGCGAGGTGATTGATGGAATCAATTCAGGAAAAGTGACTGAGATGTTTGGCTGTGGCACGGCAGCAATCATTGCTCCGGTCGGATCTCTCTGGTATAAGGGCAGACCGTACACAATAGCTGATGGCAAGATTGGCAGATTGACTCGCCACCTCTTTGATGAGCTGACTGGTATTCAGTCCGGGGAACTAGAGGATCCCTATGGCTGGGTTGTGGAAGTAGAGCATTAGCTATCTGCATCTATAGCTCTTTTCTCTCAGCGTCTGAAACCTCTGGCTCTTCTGACTCAAGCCTGTCCCAATCAGGAGGAGGCTCCAATGAAGTATCTACCTCTTCAGTAGGTCTTTTGTATTGCTCTACAATCTTGGGGGGCTGCTCCACTTCTTCTCCCCCCTCTTCCTCCTCTGGTTCTTCTAGCCTGAACTCCTTGACGAGTTTGCCTTCTTCGATTCTCTCGAGGAGCAATCGAAAGAGTTTCTCAACAACCAAACTACGACCTTTGGCTTCGAACTCGATATTTCCTATTCCGAATTCAACTTCAGCATAGTCCGATTTCTTGCCTTTCTTGTCCTTTGAATCGTCCTCCGACATCTTTTCGACCCAAAATGCGTTATACCTTCAGCCTTAATAAATCGTGTAGGCATCCTTGAAATATTGGACCTGCCGAAGCATTTTAGAGAGATTGACGCTCATCAACTACTCTCGAGGTGGTTCATCTGCCATCGCAACTGGTTGTCGATATGAATCGATGCACTGGGTGCCGTCTATGCGAGCTTGCCTGCTCTGCAAAGCATGAGGGCAAGTTTCAGCCTAATCTTGCTCGACTGAAGATTGTGCGCTATGACGATTTGGGCCTAGATATTCCTAATGTCTGTGGTCCCTGTGAAACTGCGCCCTGCGTCGACATCTGTCCGGTGTATGCCATGCGTCGAGATCCTATCACCAAGATGACCTTTCTTGATGAGGATAAATGTATTCTATGTAAGTCATGTGTTGGCGCTTGTGTCAACGGGGTTATCCTGCTTGATACCGTCAGAATGAGAATAATCAAGTGCAACCACTGTGATGGCGCACCTGAGTGTGCAAAAATCTGCCCAACTGGTGCTATTACCTACAGCACTATAACATCTCTAGCTCCTGCTGATCGCCACGGTAAGATTGTGAGTTACTTGAAAGAGATTGATCGCGTGAGTGCCCCACAAGAAGCAAGTGGAGCTGATTGACGATGGCAAGTGGCCATATGGGAATGATACTACGTGTCAATCTGACGGAAGGAGAGTTCACCACAGATCCCTTACCCAAGCGGTGGAAGAAGGAGTTCATCGGAGGAGACGGTTTCGGGGCAAAGATACTCTTCGAAGAAGTACCCGCACGAATCGATCCACTGAGTGAGAAGAACAAGCTCATTATCGCTACTGGGCCCATCACAGGGACTCTATGGCCGATGAGCGGCAGAACCGTATTCATCTCGAAGTCACCGCTGACGGGAATCTGGGGCGAAAGTCATGTGGGGGGATTCCTAGGCCCCGAGCTCAAGTATGCGGGGTATGATGTGCTTGTCATAGAGGGAATGTCTGAAAAACCGGTCTACATCAGTATTGATGACTCAGACTTGCAGATCAAGGATGCACGACAGCTTTGGGGACTGACGACGGACAGACTTACCAGCGCTATCAAAAAGGCACACAATGATCCTGATATTCAAGTTGCAGCAATAGGTCCTGCAGGGGAGCGACTTGTTCGGTATGCGTCAGTGTTGGTTAACCATGCACGAGCTGCTGGCAGAACAGGCATGGGTGCTGTTCTCGGCAGCAAGAAGGTCAAGGCAATCGCGATCAGGGGGCATGGTGCTGTCGAAGTCCACGACCATGCCGCATTTGTAGACCTAGCCAAGGAAGCTCACACTAGAGTACGAAGCAATCCTCAAGCCCGAGAAATGGGCAAGTATGGAACTTGGATACTGACTGCGGTGAAACAAGAGATTGGTGAGTTGCCAACCTATAACCATCAGACTGGGGTCTTTGATGGCTGGGAGAAGTTAAGCGGTGACTACATTCGCCCCAAGTACACCGTCAGAGACAGGGCCTGTTTCGGCTGCAGTCTTGGCTGCAAGAAGCTCAACTATGTCCGTGAGGGCCCATTCGCGGGAACTCTCGAGGAGGGTCCTGAATACGAAGGTCTCATGGCATTTGGAAGCTCTCTGGGCGTAGATGATTACGCCACGGCCCTGAGAGCCAATCAGATTTGCAATAGATATGGACTGGACATAATCTCTGCAGGCGCTTCGATAGGCTTCGCGATAGAGTCGTTTGTCAAGGGCGCAATCACAGCAAAGGACACAGGTGGTCTTACGCTTCAATGGGGTGACAGGGAACAGATAATCAAACTGCTTCAGATGATTGCTGACAGAGATGGCTTTGGAGACCTCCTTGCAGAAGGAAGTAAGAGGGCTGCAGAAACCATCGGCCGTGGTACGAATAAGTATGCTATTCATGTAAAAGGTATGGAAGTGTCCGGGCAAGACGGGCGTACCCATCGGAGTATCGCCCTAGGACATGCAACGGGTGCCCGCGGTGCGGATCATCTAAGAAGTCTGGTTGTGGTTGATCAATTGGGCTACAAAGACGTAGCGGCAAGAAGATGGGGAGCTGATAAGCTTCCAGAGATTATCGATCCCTATAATGAGAAGTACAAGGCCAATGCCGTATTCGAATCTGAGAATGCGTACTGCATTCGTGACACTTTGATAGTGTGCTGGTACTCAGTTTCATGGCCTCCAATCTTCTGGATGGAGGACTTTGCCAAGATGCTTCCTTTGGCAACTGGTGAGACGTACCTCGGCCAAGTGAGAAACCTGACAACGATTGCGGAACGTCAGGTTACCCTAAAGCGCTTATTCAATGCCAGAGAAGGAATCACAAGAAAGGATGACCGGCTTCCAGATAGGTTTACCAAAGAACCCATGCCAGATGGTCCCGGGAAGGGGCAGATAGTAAATCTCGACCCTATGCTTGATGACTACTACACTCTCAGAGGATGGGATGTGGAAACAGGTCTACCAACAGATGAAACGATAAGACGACTATCACTGGAGTGGACAAGAGCCCACTCCTAGTTGGCCCTCACGGTCACATTCTGACGTAGTCCACTCGATGTGTTGCTCCGCAGCTTGGACATGCGTATTGGTCTGGCCCCGTCCAATTAATCTTCTCCCAGGACATCGGAGCGTTGCAGTTCGTACAGTTGTCTTTGATTACAGGCCTAACAAAGACCGTATTAGCTGCTGCACTAGCCGAGCTCGCTTCCATTTCCTGAGTCGTTTCAGTCGCTGTGTAAGTGGGTCTGACACTGGCGGAGTCACTAGTTTCATACTGACTGAGTGGATGATGGGGCACTATGTAGCTGAAAGGTCTAATCAACCAGTCAAGCTTTTCCGCTGGAGTGTTACTCCACGCACGAGTCTGCCAAACTCTTACCATATGGTCTTGTCTTGGTACGCGCCCTCTCAATTCGAACTTGCCATTTGTGGCCTTTATCTTGATCTTGTCTCCTCTGGACTCAAAGGTTTCGACCATGTGGAGTGGGAAGATGAACAACTTCCTGCTCTTTGCATCACTCTGATAGAGTCTGTAAGTCGTGAGAATGAAGCCCCCCGGATAGTATGTGAACACCTCTTCGCCCTTCAGCCAAGCGAAGGTCTGGTAGAAATGCATCGAGAATGGCTCATGATATCCAACGGATATCCATCGATTGTATGGATGGTCGGGATGTACGAAGGGCACACCGCTTACTTCGCATATCTTCCTCTGACCTCCCACATTGAGCCGCTCAAACTCCCTTAGACCAAGGGCAGCCCGCATTTCCTCTTTCTTCGGCATAGCTCCAACAAGGTTTACAATTCCATTGGTTACCTTGAACATGGCTGAGTTTGGAGTGAGCTTGTACTCTTTGATAATATGAAGAGGAAGAGTGACGCATGTCTTTGAGCCGCGACAGAACTGAATCAGTCTATAGTTCGTCACGATATACTCCTGATGTTGAGCAAGAACTCGCTCATTCTCGACTGGGATGTAGGTCACAAGTGACATTGTAGATTACACCTACTACATTGAACTATCTATGAAGGCCACTTATCAGAATTAAAACATTGGTTGTACGTGGCCAGAACGTGCAAGGATGCTCTATTGTTGTGTTGCACTAGGTATTGATATGTACAAGACATCTTCGAAGCCCAAAATGCCATGCCCCATTGGGTTCACAAGTCTGACATAGTCATCGTAAACTTCCTCGACTCTTACATTTGGGATTTTTGCGAGCGTATCCTTCTGCATATATCTCAAATAGACTGTAAAAGTCTGTCCGGTTGTCTTCAGATCTTGGAATATGCTATGCCAATCCGGCAAGTTCAGATTTCCTCCTTATCTGCAACAACACAGTCTTTACCATTTAACACTTGCTGCTTAGGCGGTCGGAGTGGAATCGTACCATCGCATGTGATTTGTGGCTCGAATTCAAGTTCTTTTAAGACCTTCATCAGTGTTTCTTGAGGCCTCTCGATTTTCGGACATTGGAAAACATGGGATATGCAATGGTTTGTGCAGTCACTTGAGCCAAAACCCTTAGGGCCTGGAATGCACTCCATATTCTTTTCGAGAGCCTCTGCGATCTTGCACTCTGCTCGACTTGGGCTTTCAACGATGATGGCCGCCTGCAAGAACGCTGTTTCAGATAGCAGGTAATCAATGTGCCAGTGGATGTTCTTCCGCGATAGAAAGTGTCTTCTGACTCTTCTCTCCAGGCTTGTCGATCCGTTACCCATTGCCGAACCCACATACAGCCATGTTCCCTTTGATAATACATGAGTTCCCAGTGACCCAATTGTGACTGATAGGTCAAGTGGGAGCTGCAGTACGAGAACGTATGCTCCCTTCATTCTTCTGCGTCACTCTCCATATCTGGGACACTTTTGACAATGGTCTTGATATACTCCAGAGCTTGACCTGTCGTCAGAATTCCTGCCTGCAACTCTCTGAGAACCCTATTGATTGACGGTCCCATATTCATCCATCCATTTGCGTGAGTGTCAGCAACAAGACGACATCCAAACTGCTTCCGAGAGATACTTCTTCCGTAGGTTTTCGAAATATGTTCTGTCCTGTGCTTCGTCAGTGACAGTGCTGCAGGAAGATGAATTGTCAATAATCTGCCATTCTCAACGATGGCCTGCCTTCCTGCGGGTAGCAATTCCCCAGTTACAAGGACTGAGTGATTGCTTTCTGTTGCGTATCTCAGGAAACAGGCAAGAATCAAAGCATGGCATTCTCCGCAGGGGTGAATCTTACCTTCTCTTGCTCGCCGAACTACCTCTGAAGTGGCTTCGTCTTGGGGGATGCGTGTGAGCTTGACGTTAAGATGAGAACACCATTCAACCATCTCAGCCATCTCTCTTTGGTCAAGGAATACATGCTGAAGATCAACGACAATCGCCTCCGGCTCGAAGCCACATTCCTTGAGAATGACCAGTGCTGCACTACTGTCGATTCCGCCCGAGAATGCAACTGCCACTCTTTCTCCATGACCTATCGATTTTTCGAAGACACAACTCTCCTCTGGGAATTTGAGTTCTTGAGTAATCAGTTTTCGGAGTCCCTGCAAAACTGACCAGTGTGCCTCGACACCAGTTGAAGATGTTAGTTCTTCGATACGACGGAGGGTCAATTCGAGTCTGTGCTTCTTTAGAAGAATTTCATCCGCTCCATAGATTGTGACAGGTTGCATGACACGTTTGGCCAACTCAGCTGCCACCCTTCCCCCGGGACCGAGCAGAAAGCTCTTTTCTGATCTATCCGACGTGACAATATGGAGACTGCCGTCAGGATGAGCAAACACCTGCCCGATTATTGGACTCACTCCGCGGTCCAATCCAAGCTCATCTCTGATGTCTTGTACAAGGGCTAAAATCAGTTCTGGCTTCATTGATTCACTCTTAGATATGTTCCTCATAAGCATCACCCATTGTCGATACGGTCATAAGGGCAAGAATGTTCACTCATGTGGGAATATGACTGCCGCAGAGATTATCCCTGGTGTTCATGCTATTCGAGGCAAGTTCGCTGGAGAGTTCGGATTCATCGCTAGTTATCTGATAGTTGATGAAGGGGAAGCTCTCGTCATTGATCCAGGCACAGCCGGAGACCCGGGCGAACGAATAGAGAAGGCTCTGAAATCGTTCGGTCTGAACCATAGAAGTGACCTTATCGGAATAGTCTGCACGCATGGGCATCCTGACCATGTTGGGGGTGCGAACAGACTGAGAAGAGCAACTGGTGCGCCGATTATGATTCATGAAAAGGATGCTGAGCTGCTTAGAAATCCCCAATCCTTTTTCGAGGAGCGTTTGCTGATGGATCGTGCAACACGCCTTTCGATGAAGCTCGACAAGGGCCCTCTTCGTGTCAATTATCGAGGGTGCGAACCTGACAGTCTACTCTCTGATGGTCAGAATATACAGATAGGGAGCACATCACTTCAAGTCATACTGACTGGAGGCCACTCAGCTGGACACTGCGTTTTGCATGATGGCAATAGAAAACTCCTCTTTGCAGGCGATGAGGTAAACAACTTCCCTAATGACCCCCGAAAATTCTACGTTGACTTGACTGGAAGTCTCGTTTCCAGAATGGCTGCTCTTGAGAGGCTTTCAAAGATGGGCATAGAGCATCTCTTACCCTCTCATGATGTTCCGTACCTATTCGGTGAAGCTCGTCTGCAATTCGGAGCTGCCAAGGACGGCATTATGCATCTTCAGGATACAGTCCTAACGCACCTTGGAGATAGGGGTGAGGCAGATGTTGAGCAACTTGTTTTTGATGTGAGGCAGTCCAGAAGTGTGCCTATTCCAGAGAGCCTTGATTCACTAATACAGACAACGATTCAAGTGACTCTCCAAGGGCTCGCAGAGGCTGGGCTGGTCAAGTCCCTTGGCAAGGGCGTTTGGACCAAGGTATAGCCGAGGAGCTACGCGCAAGCTAGATTCAAATGAAAGAACACCGGTTCTCATATGACAGCTAATCCTCAAGATTGTCCATACCTTGGCAGTATTCGGGAGATGGCAAATGTGAGCAGGAAGAGCAGAAAAGATGTACAAGCGCAGAGTACTGTTGAAGCCATAAGAATGGCCTCTGCTTCAGTGTTGAGCACGACGACTGGCTTAGGCTATCCAGTTGGAAGTGCAAGAGGCGCTGGAAGCATGCTTGAACAGCATTCCGAAACAGTGTCCATGAGTATTGCACCTCTAATCTTCAACGTGCGTGATACCTTGAACTCGTCTGAAGGGTTGGAACTGCTCTCTATTGAGTGGAATCTCGAGAGAACTCCCGGCCCCGGAGTCTTGCCGGAACAGCTCATTGTTGTAGGCGGTTCTGAAGGTGGCGTCGGTTCTCACGTCTGTGTCCTGTGCTGGGAAAGGGGTGTCGTAGACCCGTTCAGGATAGATCAGTATGTGAAGGTCATCGCCAAGAAACTTGGCGATATAGAGGCCGCTGTCATCAACAATGATCTCAACTACGACCTCGATGGCCTATCCGTTATCCGACGTTTTGCTGACCGCCTAAACAGCGTCTTGTTCGTAGACATGCTTGACAGGCGTTTTCAGGGTACATGGGATTCACTTCAAGTCAAAGATGAACAGATGGCTGTCGAAGCCATCGCGAAAATGTCAACGTATGATGATTTTACGCTTGTTCCTCCAGGCCTAAAGATCGCTCGGCGCAATAGCCTTGAATTCAGGCTGCCGTCGTCGTCTAAGGAAGATTTCTTGGATCAGTTTCAACATCGAGTATTGACTCCCAGCGCAATAGAGATGCTGACAAAGACAGTCCCTGAAACAGGACAAGCAATACTTAACGAGTTGAATACCTATGCATATGCGAGGGAGGAGGCTGATGTTGCCGAGGGGACAATCTCAGTTCTGAAAGAATACCTCAAGAGAGACACCGTGAAGCTGTCAGACCTCCAGTCCATTAAGAAAGCAACAGGTGAGTTTGTCGGTCATCTCAATGATACCGTCGACTCGCTTGAGTCAATTGTTGATCAACACTCGAACTCTGGGAAGGCTTTGACTATTGCAGGACATAGAGACGCTCTTCTTTCAGATATTGATGCAAACCACGAACGATTCGATGGTATCAATGGCACACTTGCTCACATGCTAATTGTTCAAATCATGAAGTCTATTGGGCGCGAATCATTTGGAGTGGAGGATATTCGTGCATGGCAACTACGAAGCGCTCTAAGCTATGCCATTGCATATGCAAAGAGAGTTGCACAGTACTTTGCTGAGGAACTCGATCACTACCTGATTGCTTCTGCCGCAAGAAAGGCATTCTTTGTCGCGCTCCGTGATTTTCGTCAAGAAACCGTACAGGTTGGAATGGATTCAACTGACCTGATGCTTTTCGAGAAGTTCTATGCTGAGGTTCAATCTCAGCTCAATGCATCCTTCTCGAGAAAATCGTACCAAGGTGTGCAGTATCATGATTTCATTCAGCTAATGGACACGATCACGCGGGAAATAATCGAAACCTTCAGGCATATCGATGTATGGAATCTAATCAATTTCTCCGACGTTGCGGATATTGCTCGTTCTGAGATACAAAAGAGACATGCAGGCCAGTCAAGTGACGGAGCTCTAATGTCGGATGGCAATGCGCTCATGAGCCTACTGAACGCGTTTCAGAACACTGTTTCTGATATTATCCCTGATGTGGCCGACACTATTCTATCAAAATCTCTTATTCGAAAGATGATTGAGAAGATTAGGTCTGATGGCACAGGTCTGGGTAATGAATTGGCATCTGCGATTGAAAGTGTCGGCGAGAAGTCCCAGGAGTGGAAAAGAGAGGCTGTGGCCTGGGTAGAAGGCTTTCGAGATAGTGTAGACCCCACACAATCCACCCCCGTGAGTCTGCTTGCGCTGTTGCAGTATATCCATGAGCTATTGGACCAAGTGGTATCACCAAGTGCAATGGCTGATCGAGTGAAGGCAGAGGCTGACGCGAAAGAAGCTGTCTACCAAGCCAAAGTCAATGATTGGCAATTCGCCTGTAAAGAAATCGAAAAGGAGAATGTGTCAATTCGACAACGAAACAACAGACGTGAGGAGCTCATTGCAGAAGCCACAAGGCAGTTTGAAATGGAGATGTCTGCATTTGAGCAGCAAGTCCGCGATTATCAAGAAAAGGTTGAGCAGAGAGAGTCTCTGGCAGCAAGTGCAGCTGGAGCGCAGGTTACATTACCAGCATTACCTCTGGAACCAGTTCGTCCTTCTCCTCTAGGGCCGCGAGTTGACAAAATAAGAGGAAACAATCCAACTGAGCTTGAGAAATCCTTCCCGCCTGAACCGCAACCTGAACCAACACTTCGTTACTACACTGAGTTGCGAGACCTTCTATACGATAAGCTGAGTGAGATGAAAGAACGTGAAAAGAGCATGGAAGAGACATTTGCTCGGAGAGTCTTACGGCTTCAGGCAGAAGGCATGGGCGCCATTGGAGAGATTGACATCAATATCGGTGATGATTTTCTGCAGCATCTGATGGACTCGCGAATTCGTACTCTGGGCAGGCTACTTCCTCGTATCTCTCGCGTTTTCTTGAGGAATCCGAAGATACCAGGCCTCCTCTATCTTGTATCATATGCGTACTATAAAGAGGGTTTGACTATGTCGATTGGGAGCACGTTTCTGAGGTGATTTGATGGCAAGTTCTTGGGTACTTAAGACACGACAGGCAAGCGAGGCTGGCAAAGAGATCCTGCTGCGGGAGGCTCTTGTTGCTCATATGCGAAGTACGAGAGACAGGCAGCTCTTCACTGGGATATTGACTGAAACTCGGCCGCTAAAGGACGTCTTTTCGTTTTTTGCATCTTTCTATCTGCACAGCTATCAGGGAATAAGATTGCTAGAGGCCGCAGAATCTCCTGAACTTACTGCTGATGGTAAAGATGACCTTGGTCAAGAGGAACGCCATCAATTGGAGCTAGAAGTGCGTAAGCTCTTTGGCGATAAGCAACGTGAGGAGATTCACACAACGCGTATCATGAGTGAACTCGCGATACGTTTCTGTGATGAATTGGGAGGCAAGCTGTCTTCATCCCCAGATCTGCGCGAGAAGGTGCTCTCTCTCCTAAATGAGTATCTTCAGAGAATTCCATCAGAGTACTCTCCTAATCACGACATTGACTTCGTTGTTGAAGTCACTGGCTGGGGTACACAATGGCGTGATGAGCTCTACACGAAGGCGTCAGGATTGAAAGAGAGTGCGCTCTCGTTGAGAGAGGAGTTATTGAGAGACCATCCTTCAGAAGTGCCTGAAACAACCGTCCTAAGAATGGGTCTTGAACGCATCCATGGTCGAGCTGAGTTTGCAAGGGGTCGGCTATCTGATGCTATTATTCCTTCTCGCAATTGGGATGGTATTGCAGATGCCATCATTGGACGTTTCTGCAGGGATGCGGACGAAGTCAAGTGTCTGAAGCAAGCACATGAAATCCGACTCGCCCTGCTGAAGGCAGTTGAAGAGAAGTACGATACGCCTACTACGATCGAGGACTATGAGCAAAGGCTAGGATCTGTTGTCGCCGGTCCAATCGCTGACATCCTGTCCTCTGATTCATCTCTGGTACTAGGCATATTATCCAGTCTTCTTGCTATTGATTCAGATGAACTGAAGGCGCAGCTTCGTCGGAAGGGTATTGACGATTTGTCCATCATTGGAGAAGGCCTAAGAGCGCTCGCAGATGTTGTTGAAGACGCCCCATCAGGTCCACAGATCAGCAAGCAAGAGATGGAGCTCCTTGAGCGTTCTCTGAAGACTCTAGAGAAGCTTGAGCACACTCTCGAACATCCGGTGAAAGGACTGTTGAAGGCTCGGGGCCTTCGAGCCTCAGAACTTGACAAGATTTCCGTGGATCTCCTTGTTAAGGATCGGAAAAGCTTGGTGGGGATTGAAGTTGAGGTTCTTGATGAGTTGGCTAAGAAGATGCGAGTTCCGCCTCCGGAAGAGGTCAAGAGGCTTGTTGAAATACGGGGCCAAGTAAAAAGTGGCGCCTTAAGTACGCTGGGCATATCTTCAGCCCGTGATTTTAGCAGACAACGCGTCGAGGAAGAAACAGTCAGGTCAATCAAACTTGACATAATCTGGCACCTCACGACTAGCATTCTAACAAACCTCACTAGGATAGTTGAGTCCTATATTCGGTCGAAGCAAGACCTGCTTCGTGTCAAGGCACTATTGAAGAGTATATACGAAGACACAGACCCAAGTCTGCAGTTTCTAAGAGAAGAGATTCTGGTTGATTTGGCTGCCATGCGTATCCATGAGTTTAAGGTAGTACACCCTGAACTTGATACAGCAAATATCTGCACATGGATGCATGCACGTCTCTCGAGTAAGGATATGACGGCTGCACGAAAGGATCTTGATGCTACTCCGAGTCCTGCTTTCGAGGGTATTATCGACAAGCCGCTTGAGATGAGTGGTCTAGAGTATGATAACTATGCTATTGCCTTTGATATAATGCAGCGTTTCTTGAAACAGGAGCGCCTCGAAAAGCTTGCCAAAGATGAGTACGCGTTTGAAACCAAGCAAAAAGAGCAAATCCTCCTCGAGTCAAAACGGGAGTCTCTCGATGTTCTGACGTACTTGCATAACAAGGCTCAGACCGTGTTTCGTGCCATAGGCCGTGTAGGAACCAAGGGTCTGGAATGGTCTCAGAGCGATACCTCAAAGTGTTCTAACCTACTGGCATACTACATCAAAACTGGTCGTGGAAGGCTCATCTGTTCTGCATGTGGCACTGTTTCAAAGGAGAAGAAATGCCCACAACATGGCACATCCTTCATCAAGGAAGCAAATGACATGGATAATCTAGCGATATTCATGATGAGAGCGAACTATGAAATTAAAGATGGTCTTGTTGGGAGGAGTGCTGAACAGATGCCTTGGGACAAGGCAAAATCGAGCATCGAGCGCGAAATAGGCATCCTAAAGCGAAAGGGCAAATTGACCTCAAAGGCCAATCTAAAGGAACTTCTCCCTGGAGAGATCAACTATGTGATTGGTCCTGTTATTTGCGAAATCATTGGCAAGTACTTCAACGAGTCACTAGTCTATGCAGCTCGTAGAGCCGAAGTGGCTTAAATCTTGGCTCTGTACACAAGATTCTGAGTGCACCATGTCCCAGGCAAAATAGTGCAGTAGCGAAGCCCATTTATACCAACCTGCTCGGACTGGCATTGGTGATTTCATGAGTAGATTCGTCCCAAAAGGAGTCATGCCGGCCCTCGTAACACCATTCACCAGAGATGGCGACATCAACGAAGAAGGCTTCAGACAGGTTATCGACTACACTATCAGTAAAGGTGCAACTGGAGTCGTACCAGCTGGAACGACCGGGGAATTCTCGTATATGCGTACTGAGGAGCGTAAGAAACTACTGAAGCTCACTGTGGAGTATGTTGACGGTCGCGTTCCCATTATTGCTGGCACCGGCCAAAACAGCACCAGAGCGACTGTACTCTTGACCAAGTACGCTGCAGACATCGGATGCGATGCAGCCCTCGTGATTTCACCCTACTATCTCCGGCCTGGTGACAAGGGATACTATGAGCACTATGCAACAGTGGCACGTCAAGCTGACCTGCCAGTGATTCTGTACAATCTCCCCCAATGCACTCTCGGAGTTCTCAATTCCAATGTAGTAGAAGATCTCTCTGAGATAGACAATGTTGTTGGCATAAAGGATAGCAGCGGTAATATGCCATATCTTCTAGAATTGCTCGAGAAAGTGCACGGCAGGATAGAAGTCATAATCGGAGCTGACGAGTGCTTCCTTTCTGCAGTAGCTGCTGGAGTGAAGGCGGCGATTCTTGCTACAGCAAATCTCATTCCCCATATTTGGCTTGAAATCATGCACAAGGTCCAGAAGGGAAAGATCGAAGAGGCTGCGAAGCTGCAGAACTCTGTGCAGACACTAGCACGTCTTATACTGAAGAACGGTGCTGCGCCTCCTATTAAGGCAGGTCTACGCATGCTGGGCATCAATGCAGGCAAGAGTAGGATGCCACTTGATACTGGAGGCACGCTCACTCCTGAAACCAAAGAAGAAATCCGGCTTGAGCTCCAGAAACTTGGAGTCCTAGAAGAACTCAAGCATCCTTCAATCCAGCGAAGCATCCAGATATTTGAGGCATTGCTGCAGCAAGGTTTCACTATAGATGAGACGTCGAATGTCAAACAGAGCTCCGGTTCGAATAATACTGTTTCTGTGGCCATCGCCACAGGAAGCAAGAATAGCCCTCTGGGCGGAACCTTCGTCAAGCTTCTCACAATGCCAAAAATAGGTCACGAAGCCCTCATGGTTATTCTGGAGCCCAACCTGGCTGTCCGTCCCAGTAGCATCATGTTTCCAATGAGGAGAATCGAATCGATGCGGCAGGCATCCCTATTCTATGGTCCAGTTCAGTCTGGAGCTGCGCGAGCTATTGCTTCCTATCTTGAGAAAGGCAAGATTCCAAATCAGTCAATAGAAGATGATGTGATGGTCATGGCATTGGACGTTGATTTGAATTCGAAGGACCGCCGACAAGTCGTTGCAGCGACACAAGAGGCTGTTGAAAAGGCCCTAGCTGGCATATGGAGGTAGGCATCATGTACAGTGGTAGCTATCGTTTTCAAGGCGTCTATCCAGCGTTAGTCACACCGTTTGACGAGAACGGTGTAAATGAAAAGCAGTACAGAAACCTCATTGAGTATACGATCAAGGCCGGCGCCACGGGTATTGTTCCCTGCGGGACAACCGGAGAATTCACCAGCATGAGGTTTGATGAAAAAGTTGAAGCCATCAGAATTGCCTGTGAAGTGGCAAAGGACCGTGTTCCCGTTCTTGCAGGGACTGGGGCTGCCTACACAGGCGATGCAATCAAGCTGACACGACGAGCTTCCGAGCTAGGAGCTTCAGGAGCTCTGGTGGTTTCTCCATACTTCTTGAGACCTTCAGACAAGGAGATATTCGAGCATTTTGAGAAGATTGCGAATAACAGCGACATTCCCATCTTCATTTATAATATCCCTCAGGTAACTGGTGTTCCCATCCATTGGACGCTTGTCGATGGTCTGCGGGAGATTGATGGAATTGCAGGACTGAAGGATTCAAGTGGTGACCTGATTAATCTGACGACAATCCTTGTTCGCAAACCCGAGAGCTTCCAAGTAGTTGTCGGTCACGATGAGGTAGCACTTCCTGCTCTCGCATCAGGTTGTGATGGGGCTATACTCGCAAGTGCCAACGTTTTTCCCGATAGGTACATCAAGATGCAGACTGCCTTGGCGAGTGGCTATCTCAAGGAAGCCATGATTATCCAGCGAAGCATCCAGAAGACAGTCCGCATCTTTGTGAACAGTGGTGGAGGAATGGCAATAAAGGCGGCCCTGAATATGATGGGTATCCCTGTCGGAAAGGCGAGGCCCCCTCTCCAGATTGGTGATTCTCTCAGCTATGCTGACCTTGATGAACTGAGGGCTTGCCTTGAGGATCTGCAAATGATTCCAAGAGGGCCAGTCACATTCAAGATGAGGGGCAACTCAGTAGTTGCAGAGAACTACCCCAAGGCAGTGGGGCAAGTACCCGACACTGTGGCAGACTTGACTCTCCTTCATGGAGAGTCGTTATTCGGTTCAAATACTGAAGTGGCTCATGTCGACCTTCTCCTTGGAATAAGAGATGGCCCAATAAAGGAGGCTCTTGCCAATGCAGGAAAGATTGCTGATGACCGGCATCCGTCCAATGTGATAAAGGATCTTGAGCTCACAACTGTATTTGCTCCGACAGTGACCATCACATCTGAGAAGCACAAGAAGCTGGTCTACGATGTCGCCCAGAAGGCGGTCAAAGATGCAGTCAAGCGTACCATTACAGATATGATTATCCCAGAAGAGCTAATCCCTGACCTTGTGATTGCTGTGAATGTCTTTGTTCACCCGAGCGCAGCGAATCCAAGGCGAGTGCACATCAATAATTTCATTGCTGTTCGCCATGCCATCCGACGTGCAATTGAAGGTCGTCAGAGTGTTGATGAGATAATCGCGCGTAAGGATTCTGCCAGGCATCCATTTGCCTATAACCCATAAGCCTGCTCTCAGTGTAATGTGAGGTGGTCATACGCTTGACCGTAGCATCAGTCTCTGCCAAAACATCATTGGCCATTTGTTAAGTCCACAAAAACTGGCATTACACTAATCAGAACTTCTAGGTACATCCTAGGAGTTCCAAGAAGAGTGCGCCTTCAGAATAGCCCCTACCCCCTGTTTGGGCGCATTCCACGGTGCATTTCTGTCTGGTTCCTCTATATATACTTCAGTGTACATGTGTTGTACAAGTCTTGCATCCCTCTTAGACTGCCGCGTCATCACCACATCCGTCGGAGTAAAACAGGAATGGCTGAGAACTACATCATTCGCATTGGCGATATTCCTTCTCGGAAAATCCGCAAGAGTGTTCGCGGATTCTTGGAGGATGAAGATGTCGCTGTTGTGGTCAATGATGGACAGATATTCGACGTAGTGCTCGAAAAGAATCGGCTTGTCATGAAGTCTGACGAACTCTGGTCAGTTCAGAAATAGTCGCGATTTGCTCTCGAATCTCTCCCCTAAATATCTGTCCAGTCGTTGAAGTGTGGATCTCAGCCCAATTCCTACCTCATTCTTTCAAAGAAAAAGTGGCAAATCTCAGCCTGCTCTTGGCTCGTCATCGCTAATGCTCAGACAGGGGTAACTGCCTCATCGATTGCCATCTCTACTAGCAACATCTAGCCTTATGAAAGTGTTCAAAGCTGAATCAGAATCTTCTTAGCGATAAAGCTACTCAGTCCATCTCGGTGTTGAATCCGTGCTAGAGTCTAGAGTGCTCTCACTTCTGAGGGATTTGGTGGCAACGAGCTCAGAAAATCCTCCTGGCCGTGAAGACAAAGTCGCCAAGGTGCTTCGCGAGCATATGGAATCGCATGGAATCGGCTGTGTGTCAGTTGGTCCAAGCAGGCGCCCAAATCTGATATTCTCAAGTCATGATGGTCGCCACGCCGACTTGGTCATGCATGGTCATATGGATACTGTGCCTGTTGGCAGGCCAGAGAGTTGGTCTCACGATCCCTTCGGGTCGGAGATTGTTGATGGGGCGTTCTATGGAAGAGGAGCCTGTGATATGAAAGGTCCACTCGCGGCACTCGCAGAGACCCTTATCATCTATGCTGAGGAACATCATCATCAGCCTCTTCTTGTGCTCAACACGTCAGATGAGGAGAGAGTCTTTTCAGGCGCAGAAAATGTGGTCAAGAGTGGGGAACTTGCTGGGGTACGATACGGAGTCTGTGCAGAACCCACCAATTTGCAGGTCCTTGCTGGGGAGAAGGGCCTATTCTGGTCAAGGATTGTGGCGACTGGAAAATCCGCCCATGGTTCGCGTCCGGAGCTGGGAGTGAATGCAATCAGCGCCTGCATTGACGCAATTGATGTTCTACTTTCTGATGAATACCCATATGAAAAAGACCGACTGCTAGGCAAACCCACAGTAAACGTTGGATTAATCCGAGGCGGTATCATGGTCAATGTTGTTCCAGATAGCTGCGAAGCGCAGCTGGATTTTCGGACTGCCAAAGGGCAGAGTCCCGAATCTCTCATGAAGTTGATGAACGAACGGCTGAACTCAGCAGGCCTATCTAATCGAGTAAAAGTTGAGTATATGCATGGAAAGCCAGCGGTCTTGACACCCCATGATTCAGTCATAGTCCAAGTCGCAGTTGAGGAAGTAGAGAGAGCGACCGGAGTTCATTCCGCACTGGGAGCTGCAACATATGGCACAGACTGCTCCGTCCTGCAGACGAAGGCTGGAATCCTCAATGTCATCTGTGGCCCCGGGATGATAGAGCATGCTCACCAGCCTGATGAGCATATCAGTCTGAATCAGTTGTACAAGGCTGTTGACGTCTTTCTAGGAATAGCTCGGAGATTCGATCAATGAATTAATTCCCTACGCAATTCATCTTGGCGATAAGCAGACTATCGATGTAGCTCCGAGTCCATAAATGGCACTCACGACATCTCCCCATAGTCAGTATTCCTATTGGTTCCTTTATATCCGTCAAGAAACGTCGTAGCTATGAAACCGCAGTCTCCATCAGGGGAAGCTTTAAAGTTGGCGTTGTGTTGAAGGAGCCTGCTGCGTTGTTGTAACAGAGCAGTGGGGCAACCTTTGATGCAAATCACCGTACTCTTTACAGATCCGCTATTCCTGATTGTTTTGGTTTGGATACTCGCAGCTATTGCTGCAGCAATCTGGGCGCGCCGACCAAGAACCAAAGTGGCCAAGGTCAAAGGGCCTCTGATGAAACAGATCGGGAAGATGATAGGTGAAACAGAGAAGGGTGGCAAATTATCCGTGCCTGCTGTGAGAACGAGGCAAGAGATAATCACACGCATGTTTGAATCAAAGATGGATGCAATCGGTCTAGAACCATCCAAGGATGGCGGCTATATTCCTGTATCCACAACACCTCTAGCAAGATTCCTGAAGGACCGCGGTGTGCCAGATGATACTATCGATGCGATTCTCGCCGGTCTAATGGAAGAGAAACAAGAAACCGAAGTGCGAGCCATCATTGACGCCGCAGCCGATTCGCCAGAGATTAATCTCGTTGGTAATGAATTGGACAAGGCAAAGGATCTTGCTGTGGAAGAATGGAAGAATCTCCGTGCGTCTGGGAAAGCCTAGGAGGGCAATCGCAGATTGACTGAGCTTTTGCATATGAGAGACAATTATCAAAGATCATTTGATGCCAAAGTAGTTGCATCGGGGGCAGACTATGTCACTCTCGATCGTACTGCATTCTATCCGGAGGGTGGCGGTCAGTCCAGCGATGTTGGTGAACTCTCGGATGGTTCGCGTACCGTTCACGTAAAAGAAGTACGGAAAGTTGAGGGGGAAGTCCTCCATAAAATAGACGGACCTCCCTTTGCAAAAGGCACATCCTTGCATGGCGAAATCGACTGGAACGCTCGATACAAGTGTATGCGTTTTCACACTGCTCAACATATTCTCTCTCGCTATCTTCAACTGAATTACGGAGTCGAAACGGTCGGTAACAGTATCTCGTCTAACGAGAGTAGAGCCGACTATTCGCCCCTAGATTCATTTGAAGACGAGATGAAGAGAAACGTTGAAGCTGGTGTGAACGGCCTCATTCGGCGGAATATGGATGTCGAGGTTAGGTTCATGCCACGCAGTGAAGCTATCTCCTACTTGGAGCAGAGAGGATATCAAGCCCGATATCTGGAAATGGTGCCCAAGTCCGTGAAAGAGTTTCGTATACTACTCATTGGGGACTATGATGCCGCATCATGTGCTGGGACTCATGTTGCCAATACAAAAGAGATTGGCGGAATCCAAATTGGCAAGTCCAAGAATGTGGGAGCCGGCAAGCGACGCATATATTTCCAGTTGCATTCTCCCTAATTGGTACAAATTCATTACAGGACTAACAGTTTTATGCATCAAAAGACTGAGCATAAGTAGTGTGAGCATAATGAAGGCGCTCGTGCTTACTGCCGGAGAAGGACAACGGTTGAGACCCCTAACATCCAACCGTTCAAAATCAATGTTGATGATCGCAGGAAGACCGGTCCTGCAATACATCATTGACAGTCTTGTCGCAAATGACATCCATGATATTGTCATGGTTGTTGGACACGGACGTGAGGAATTAATCGACCATTTCCAAATGGGTGACGGTGAAGATATCAGGATTTCATATGTCATTCAGCATAAACAGGAAGGCGCTGAGAACGCCATTCTGACTGCAAAGGAAGAACTCAAGTCCGAAGAGGAATTCTTGCTGATAAATGGTGATGTTCTCGTTGAGCCCGAAATGGTAACTAGAACTCTCTCCAATCACGAAACGACAGGCTCGAATGTGACAATGTTGGTCACACTAGTATCTAATCCTGAGCAATTCGGGACAGTCAAGATAGGCTCCGATGGTATTGTTCAGAAATTGGTTGAGAAGGGCGGTCCAGATCGCTACCTCAGTAATTACGCAGTAGCAGGAGTATCTGTCTTCAGCAAGGAGATCCTCGGGCTTCTAGAGAAACATGGCAAGATGGAAACGGCCTTTGAAGAGCTGATTGGCAAGGGGGAGAAGGTCTCTGCTGCGGTGTGGGAAAAGGAATGGGCTGAATTCACATGGCCTTGGGACATACTGAATGCAAACAGAGTCGTAATGGACCGCCAACTTCGAGGGAAGGGGAGCTTCATCGCAGAGTCAGCAGAGATTCATCCGAGTGTTGTGATTGAAGGCTCGGTCTTTATTGATGAGGGTGTAATCGTCAGGCCTAACACAACTCTGGTTGGTCCGATTTATTTGGGGAAGAGAGTCTATATTGGAAACAACTCATTGATTCGTGACTATTGTAGCCTCTGTGATGGCGTACGAATCGGCTATGCTGTCGAGGTGCGAAATAGCATGGTCTTTGAGCGCGTCAATGTTGGCCGGATGACCTATCTTGCAGATTCAATAGTCGGTGCTGACACCTGCATCGAGGCTGGAGCGCAACTCTGGAATTGGAGACCCGGAGGCGAACCGCTCTTCCTAGAGAGCGGAGACGAGCGCGTTCAAGTGCCTTCAAGGAAGTTCGGAGCGATTATTGGCGACAATGTTGTCATCGGAGTAAATGCATCTATATATCCTGCCACTCGAATTGGTGAGAATAGCATTATCTCTGCTGGATGTGTAATCGAAGATGATATTCCCCCCAACAGCGAAGTCACGATGCAACAGAAGTTGAAAATCTCAGGCCGTAAGAATGTCAAAGGTTGCGATTAGATCTTCGAGTTGCTGTAGCTTCCGATTTCCTGACCATCTGCGTAAACACGGGTGATTCCTTCTCGAGCAATCAGCTCTATCTTGGAATCTTTGGTATCACCAGTCACAGTGAAGACGTTTCCATCGACAGCTATGTCGATTTGCTTGTTTGAATGGCGAATGCTTACCTCATGACTCAGCAGTTCACGCCCTCCCTTCTTGCTAGGGACAAGTTGCATCTCACGTAGGAGTGCATCCAACTGGGTCAATTCAAGTCCAAGGAGATGCCCCCGAATCGTCCTATAGCCTAGATACCTATCCCTTCCGCGACTGATGATGTAGTCCTCATATTTCCCAGTAGTCGCGCGTTCAGCAGCAAGGTAAGGTCCTAGACCTCGTTCAATGACATCGATATCCGTGCTTCTCTCTGTCGTGGAATGATTATCTTGCGCTGGATGGCTAAGTTCATGAGAAAGCAATCCTAGAAGAGCTGCTTCATGCCACTTCTTGGTCTGAGTATTGCATGTGATTCTAATACTCCCCGGAAGTGAAGTCCAGCTCACTGTGCCGAAGAATGATGTTCTCTTCCATCCGACATCAATATCACTAGGTCTTAGTTCTGGGTACGCTTCTTCTACAAGCAGGCGGATTAGCTCCTGCAAATCTCGATGTCTGTCCACCATATCTTCGTCATTCTGATGCTGAAAGACTGACTAATGAGCATATTTAAAAGTCAGACTCCGGTTTTTCGCGCCGACCTAGTCAGCGTTATCTAGGAGAGTAATCATCATTAGCAGAAAGAAGTGGGGCAAATCAACCGTCAAGACTGAGAAGACAATACGTGATGCAATTCCTAGGCCCGAGGCTCTAACTGGAATCAACGAGTACTTGGCCAAGGCTAGGTCTGTCACCCCCTACGATCTTGCCAATCGTTTCAACATCAGGATGAGTATCGCTCGGCGAATCCTCAGAGAGAAGGAGGCTAAGGGCGATGTCATTCCTTATGTGCGGGAGAGCGGTTTTGTTGTTTACACGACGCCGGCGGAAATCCAGAAGAGAGAGGGCGGCGTCCCGATCATGATTTCTGATGCACTCGCAGAAGTTGCATCTTCAGTGAGTGCAGAACCAGTGATTACTGAGGAAATGGAACTGGCTCTCTTGGCTGCAGGTACTCCTGGAGCTGTCAAACCTAGTATGCTAGCCAGAAAAAGAAGAGAGGCTGGCGAGAAGAAAGCTCGCAAAGACACCAGACCTGAAGTGATTGTAGAACCTCTCGATATTGCTCTTGTGCGCGGCCCTGAACATGCATTCGAGGCCACCAAGAGTACTGCGGCAGGCGAAGCGGCTCCTGTAGAGGAAGTTCCAAAGAAGGCTGCTGAGAAGAAGGAAGAGAGGCCCAAGAAGGAAGTTCCGAAGAAGGCAGTTGCAAAGAAGGAAGAGAGGCCCAAGAAGGAAGTTCCAAAGAAGGCAGCTGCAAAGAAGGAAGAGAAGCCCAAGAAGGAAGTTCCAAAGAAGGCAGCTGCAAAGAAGGAAGAGAAGCCCAAGAAGGCTACATCAAAGAAGAAGTCTGAGTAATCACAGTGCACTAGTGCACTCATAGTGACACTGGATGCTCATCTATCTACATGGCGCTGCAAAAGATAGTCTGTGGCTCATGCCTTAATTTCTGGATATGACCAGGAATGTGCCAAGTATGAGCCGTTACTTCGGTCTTTGCCTAACACAACAGCTTCAACTACTTGAGCGCAGTGATTTGCTTATCCAGGCCTTCGAGTTGAGCATCAAGATCTGCTTCTTTTGACTTGTACTCGTCCTCTGGAATGTACCCACGCATGTAGTCGAATCGAAGGTCCGTCAATTGAGCCTTAAGGCGGTCCTTCTGTTGGAGGAGAAAATCAAGTTGGTCGCTGCCTTCTGCGGCTGGAGCTAATTCCACTTCTGGTTCGTAGGCTGGCTCGGGTTTTGGAGCCGCTTTTGGTGTTGGTTTCTGAACAGCTTGAGGCGCTGGTTGAGGCTTAGGAGCTGGAGTTGGCTTAACCTCCGGCGCAGGTTCCGGTCTGGATCTAGGTGCCGGAGTTTCAAGTTTTGGGGCTTCTGTCTTGACACTCTCCATCTTTTCCATATTCTGCCTCAGAGCTTCAATCTGATCGGCTATCTCTGCGAAGCTATCATTAATCGTCTGATTAATGTTCATCTTCATCCTTGCGAAGTTCTCAGCCAACGTATCCGCGAGCTTCTTTGTTTCAGCCACGTTCTCGGCAAAGTCTTCGATTTCCTTCAACTTCTCCATGATGGCGGATAAGTCAAATGACATTTTCTTGCTCACCTATGGTCGCCTGTTATCGATAATTCGTTTGTTTGATTCTTAACCTTTGCCTTGATGCATCTATACCGAAAAACGGGCAGTCTACCTGTCATTCATACCCCCATGTAGTAATTGTTTTTTCTACGGGAGTTTCTCTCCGTGAGATGAAGTACACAAAAACCACTACATACATCAGGATATGTACGAGACCAACAGCGGGCCAAATGTATACGGATGCCACAGTCACACCAGAGGCAATATAGAGTGCTCCTGCTGCAATAGCTACATTCTCGATTCCTGTACGACCTATTTCAACAAGAATTGATAGGCCTGCAGCCAACATGAAAAGAGAATACACTAGATGTGTCGTCGAAAAGTAGTTCGTAAAGTCCTTGGGATAGAGAACTTCCTCAATCATTACGAATGGTCCATTTACAATGATGTCCATCACTGAGACGATCTGCAATAAAGCTGTTACAAGACCGACAACGGCCACCTCAATTCCGACGTTCCTGTTGATTGGCCTGTTTATTGCATAGAATCCGAGCGATTGGAGAATCACTGCGATTGAAAGACCGGCAAAGTACATTGGCAATGGAGGAATGTACGAGGGCAGGAGTACCTGACGATGCATCAGGTCATAGAGCATATTGAACTCAACTGTCATCAGGCCAACAATGCACCCAATACTCGCCAGGAGAAAGAAAGGTCTTGCTGCTTGACTGGGAATCTGCCTTTGAGAACGGGCACACTCCCTGCATGATATTACCCCGCGATATCGAACAATTTCCTCTCTGCTCAACTTCCTATTACAGAAGACACACCTAATCTCACTTTTCTCTTCAGTATGTGTCGCCAAACTTATCCCCCGATTTCACTACCTGCAGGGGCACTCTCTGAAGATTTACATGCCCTAGGGGCAGATAAAGATTGGCACCCAGATTGTATCAAACATCGAGTCGGGAATGCACTATGCATTCTTGACCTCTGCTTTACCTTCGAGAATTGCCCTCCTGATAATCTGAATCAGGCGGTCTCTGTATGAGATATCGATGGCCACGAGTTCATATGTTGCTACGCCAAGTATCTGTCCCACTCGTTCAGGGGTCAGAGCAGTTGGAAGGTCTTGCTTATTGGCTATGCCAATTACCTTGGCATCAGGAACCTCATCTTTTACGAGAGACACGAGTTTCTTGCTTCTAAGCACATTTTCCAAGGTGCTATCTGTGACTATCACAACAACCTGTGCGTTCGCAATCATCTTTGCCCATAGGATACTGAATCTTGACTGTCCTGCGAGATCCCAGAGTACGATGTTTGCATTGCTAATCTCTTCCGGCAGTTTCTTGATGCTAACACCAATAGTCGGATCATGGACTAGGGGTAGTGTTTCACCTCTCAAGAGATGAAGTGTCGTGGTCTTTCCAACCCCTGCAAATCCCAAGATTGCGACCTTCACCATCGTGACAGCGATTTCATCAACTTTCTCATCGAATCCTGCTAATGACTGATTCGCTAGGGCCAGATTCGAATAGTCTCTCAGGAATGAATCGACAAGTTGCCCCATCTTTTCCTCTATCTGTGTAGCATCATCGGCCTTGTCAGCCACGAATATGAAGGTGAAGGGTTCTCTCTGGGAGTAGAAAATTCTTGAGCCTGCAACGTTCATGAATTCCGTCTTGCTCTCCAGTTCCATAGTCTTTAGAAAATGTGTTAGATTGACTAAGAACTCAACAAGATCCGCTCTTGTTTCGCTCTTTGTGTACTCCTTTGAGTAAATCATGTTCTCCTGTTCGCCAAGTACATAGACACCGCGGATCATTTCGCTTCACCCCAAGTCTTCATGAGGAGTTCGAGATGCCTGCGTGCGGCCTCGGGAGTTATCTCTTTCGTTGATAGCTTCTTATCGATGATGGGCAGCACATATTCCGGCATGAATGGTTGAATTTTGGGATTCGTCAATAATGCCCACAAATCGTCTTGGTCAAAGTGCAGGGCAACTTTGTCTGTTTCTAAGGCCCGTAGAACCTTCGTCACGACAGATAGTGGAAGAGCAGTATTTCGGGCAATATCTGCAGGAGAGAGTACTTGGTTTCTCAGTGAGGCAAGTACTCTATACTGAAGCCTCTCTGACAGTATTTTGGAGATCTTCTCTCTGTCTTCAAGTATAGGTGAGTTAGGATCATCTTCAGGCAACGTTGGATTGTAGCCCTTGCTGGGTGGGGCTGGCGAAAAGAACTCTGATACATATTCCATGTATCTCTGTGCTATCTGTGGCGTCGTTTCCTTCGCCTTCTTGATTGCATCCATTGGTGGCTCCCGATAACCAACGACGTCCTTCACA
>Ga0153915_10000239_pt1 | contig 49337 bp, 50 predicted proteins | sample Opewatmetagenome_2_FD_107003 | JGI IMG/M metagenome (GOLD analysis project Ga0153915, IMG submission 107003) | Freshwater wetland microbial communities from Ohio, USA - Open water 3 Core 3 Depth 3 metaG | ecosystem: Environmental > Aquatic > Freshwater > Wetlands | place: USA: Ohio, Lake Erie...
TGCATGAATTTGAGAAAGTTGAAATGGTTTATCTTTCTAAGCAGGAAGATTCATGGAAGTTGCATGAAGAGATGACAGCAAGAGCAGAGAAGCTTTTGGATTTGCTTAAGCTTCCTTACAGAAAACTTTTGTTAGCAACTGCTGATGCAGGATTTTCTTCTGCAAAAACTTATGATTTAGAAGTATGGAGTCCTTTCTTAAAGAGATATCTTGAAACCTCTTCATGTTCAAACTGTACTGACTTTCAGGCAAGAAGAATGAACACAAGATACCAGAGCAAAGACGGATTGAAATTTGTTCATACTTTAAATGGAAGCGGATTGGCAACATCCCGTTTGCTAATTGCTCTTGTTGAAAACTATCAGCAGAAGGACGGAACAATAAAAGTTCCTGCTGTTCTGCAGCCTTATATGAACGGAAAGAAGTTTATTGGAAAGAAAGATTAATAATATTTTTAAATCTATAATCCCTTAGAATAGCATGAAAAAGAAGGCATTAAAAGTTATTCAAATAATTGCTTGGGCTTTAGGGTTTATTGCTCTTGGATTGTTAGTTTATGGCATAATTAAAGCATTAGTTTAAAATGAAGACAGGAGATGCATTATCAGTTTTTTCTCAGATAATTAATTTTGTTATATTTATTTATTTTGCAGTTGTTTTGTTAAAAGTAAATGCTCTTGATTTTATTGGGTTATTTATCAGCGCTTTTGGATTATTATCTTCTATTATAGCAAATATCGTATCCACTATAGAAACTAAATAAAACCAACTATTGGAATAAAATCCTCTTTTCTTAAGCAGTATGCAGGTTTTTCTTTATTCATCCTTTAAGTTAGAATCCTCTCTTTTAAGAATAATTATACTTATATTTTCTGGGCTTATTTGCCATTTTTTCTTTTCTTATTTTGGATTTAAACTTCAAATCAGACGATATGTTATTTATTTTTCTTTTTACCTTAATTCTATGTTTGATAATAAGTCTTGCAAGAAATACTATAAAAAGGATTATCAAAACCCAGAAAAGAATTGCTGCTAATCTAAACCAAGAAGAGGATTTTTCTTCTGTTTGGACTTCCTCATTATTTACTCCTGTTGTTTCTGAAGATTCAACTGTTCCTAATATTGCATATGCTGAAAAACTATTTATATACATATCATAAATCTTCTCTGAACTAATTTCTGAATCATAAGAGCCAGAAATTTCCTGGTATTCGGGGTAACATCTTACAAACTTTATCTCAGAAATATTATTTGAAGAAATCCAGCTTTTTGTTATGCCTAATTTTATTATTCCTGAATCTATAGAGTCCTCTTTTATTGTTCCGTTAAAATCAAGAACTTTATAAATTTTATAATCTCCTGAATATTTAATTGAGCAGAAATCGGGAGTTTCATTGTAAGCAGAGATGAAAATCGTTCCCATAACCCATTTTTTTGATTTTAATATAATTTCTTTTATTCCTGTCCCTTTATCATTCTTAACTTTTAAGGTACTATTTTTATTTGGAGAAAGGATGAATCTTACTTTTATACTGTCTGTATTTGAAGATTGTTCTATTAAATAAGTTGTTATTGAAGATTCCTCTTCTGAATCAGACTCTTCTTCTTCCTCATTTACAATATAATACTTGAGTTCTGAGCTATTAACTAATCCGCTTGTTTCATTCCCATAAGCATACCAAGTATAATTGTAAGTTCCTGCAGTTGTTAAATTTACTGAAACATTATAGGTGTCTGAAGTAATATTAGTTGCAGTATAATTCGTGTTGTTTATTGAAAGCCATACTGTTCCGTTTGTATTCATAATAGTTACATTGAATACCCCTGTTCCTGAAACTTCCAGTGTTCCGCTGTTGTCTTTATAATCTGAAAAAGAGGGATATGTATTGTAACCAGTAATAATTGTTCTCTGTGCGGTTGAATTAAAACCTGAATTATCTGTTTCAAAAAGCTGATATGTATATGTTCCGTTATCTAACTGGGCAGTTGAATTCCTGCTTTGATTTATTATAAGATACCATTGTGTCTGGTTATATTTCTGAAGATTGGAAATATACTGCTGATAAATTTCGCTGGAGGATAAACTTCTGTTCCAAATCATAACATTATCAATTATTCCATCCCAGTGGCTGGTTAAGGCTCCACCTGCACTTTCAACATATCCTATTCCCAATGGCTGTGTTGCACCCCTAATAGATGATCCAGGAGCAGAATACGATCCTGTTTGCGAAATACCGTTAACATATAGTTTTATTGTTGTTCCATCATAAACCCCGACAACATACTGCCATGTGTCTACCTGCAGACAAGTATCGTTATATAAATAGCCCCAGTTATTATTTGCAATATTCACTTCCCATCGGGTATCATACTGCCTTACTGCATAACCTCCATTATCTGACACACCAGTATAGTAAATTTTTCCAACAACTACTGCATTGACAGAATCACTTCTTGGATATGCCCAGAAGCTTATTGTTATTGGTCCTGTAATATTCACTGTCTGACTGCTTATATTTATGTAATCATCTGTTCCATCGAATTGATAAGCTCCTCCGTATTTTCCTGATGAATTATAGTCAGCACCAACTGCAGTTCCATTATTTCCATATTTTGAAACGTCAACAATATAAGTTGAATTTTCTCCAAGAGCAGACAAATTTTCAAAATTATACATCAAGACAAGAGAATTGTTATACAATGTGAAGTTAGTTCCGTTCCAGTTGTATATTACTGAACTAAGGTTGTTACTATTCATAGAGAAGTTTATTGTTGCACTATTGCCATGAATGCAAAGAGGAGAAGCTATAGGGGCAAGAACAATAATCTCCGAAGATATAAGTATTATACTGGCAATTAAAAATATTCCTATGAGTATGCTTAGAATTTTTGGTTTCATCTTCCTCTTATTTGAATATCTTTGTTAAATAGAGTATAAAAACTTTATTTTTTGAATATAATTATAATTTACTTAGAATTTTTTTATCTGTCTCTTGCCTAATGCGTTATGAAAATGACAGAAAGGACATTCTGCCCTATTATTCTTTAATAATTTAACAACTCCGAAAGATTGCTTGCATTTCCTGTTCTTGCACCTTGTAACAACTCTTTGACACATAAGATAAAAGATAATAGAATATATAAATTAAGTCCTTTTAATGTCAATATGCTCTTTTAGTAATCTTTAAAAATGATTTCATACTTTAAATTTTAGTTAATTTATTAATCAATTAACAAACTTTGCCCACGTGGTCTAGCGGCTATGACATATCCCTGTCAAATGTAAGGCAACCTAACGGTTTCCTTGACACTCAACTTTCCCTTGAGAAGATTGTATGGGAAAGAAGATACAGAACGGATATAATCCGAGTTCGACTCTCGGCGTGGGCGTAATCCTCTTTTTACAACGCCCTGACTATATCGTGCCTTAATATTAAGCCCGATTTAAAACAGAGCATGGATATACATAACTATAAAAGAAGACTGGAAAGAACAGTCGAGAATATTCAAAATTCTGACATTTCTGCAGAAAATAAAAAGCTAATTTTTAAGTTTAGAGATAACTGTTTTACAGAGGGTCTAAGTATAAGCAAAATTGAAAGATATCTTTATGACGTGCATAAATTTACTAAGATGGTAGATAAATACCTACTTGATGCCTCAAGAGACGACCTAAAGGCTATTGTCGCCCAAATAGAGCAGAAAGAATGGAGTCCTCATTCAAAACATGGTTTTAAGGTGATGATCAGAAAATTCTATAAAAGCATTGAAGGACCAGATGAGAAAGGAGTTTATCCTGAAAGAGTAAAATGGCTTCATTCTAATGTAAAGCAGAGTAGTGAGAAAACTCCTTCTGAATTAGTAAGCGAAACTGATGTTAAGCAGATGATAGCACATGCAGGAAATGCAAGAGACAGGGCATTAATAGCAGTTCTTTATGAAAGTGGCTGCAGAATAAGTGAAGTTGGCTTAATGAAAATAAAGGACGTTTCTTTTGATCAATACGGGGCTATAATAAATGTTGCAGGAAAAACAGGAGCGAGAAGAGTGAGGTTAGTTACTTCAGGACCTTACCTGCAAGAATGGATTAATCATCATGAATTTAATTATGATCCAAATAATTATGTGTGGATTCAAAGAAGCAATGGCAAAATTATATCTTATGCAAGATTTGTAAGTATCATAAAAAGAAATGCTCTGGCAGTAGGCATAAAGAAGAGAATTTATCCTCATTTATTCAGGCATAGCAGAGCCACATTTTTAGCAAACAAATTGACAGAAGCTCAAATGAAGCAGTATTTAGGGTGGACTCAATCAAGCAAAATGGCTGCAGTTTATGTTCATCTTTCAGGAAGAGATACTGATAATGCGATCTTAGGATTAAATGGAATTAAAATCCAAAAAGAAGAAGAGATAAAAGAAGAACTTAAACCAAAGACTTGCATAAGATGCAATAAAATTCATCCTGCAACCACAAAATTCTGTGATCAATGCGGATTAATCTTAGATGATACGGAAGCAAGGAAGTTCATCCAGGTTGAATTGGAAAAATCGCAATTTGAAGAATCTTTAAGCAAAGTTTTAGGGAATAAAGAATTAGTAAGTAAACTCTTAGAAAAAATGGGAGAAGTGCAAGTTAAAAATTAAAATGAAAGATCAAGAAATAGAGAACAAAATAAAAGAACAGGAAGAAGAAATAAAAAGGCTAAAGAAAAATTCGAGGTTTCAAAAGTTGATAAATTTGTTTTTGATCTGGTCTAAATAGTTTTTCTTGTCTGCAAGAACATTTTTATTTTATCCGCCTTATTGGGTCTAAATGTTTCTTGATATACTTCAGCTTCTGCTTCAAGACTAAAGCACGGAACTTTTGCCCCGTCTAACTCAATATAAACTAAACAGTTAGCTAGTAGTTTACTTACATAGTCTCCATCATTTGGCTCGCCCAAAATTTGTACTGGAATTTTTCCCATAATAAAATGAACATCCCATGCTGGATGTCTTTCTAATTTAGCAGTCCAAGCGGGATCTTTTGAATCAGGTCTTAATTCTTCCACCTTAGAAGGCAAATAATGACTTAATATTTTTGGAACCTTCCGCAAGTCATCCAGTTTCATAACCAAATCTAAGTCATGAGGTGATAAGTCCATGCCCTGTAATGCGAGATTTGAACTTCCAATTAATGCATATTCTAAGCCCTCAGCATCCAGTTCGTTAGAAAGTTCTTTTATCGTTTGTTTAAAATCATCAGACAGCATATTTATCCATAGATGAACTATTTTTAAACTTTTAACAGGTTAAGAAATAATCTCCCTTATTTCTACTTCGCTAAACTTCTTAATCTTAACACCATGACTAAAAATAATTTCAATAACTCCATTTTCCTTCAGGAATCTTAAAATTTTCCAACATTCCTCCTTTTTTATAGAAAAATTTCTGCATAATTTTTCAAAAACATCGGGAAAAGCAATTAAATCAGATCTTGTGTTAATCTCTTTAAGCCTCCTTATGAAGATAGAATATAATCCAGTATAATTTTTAGACGTATCAATTGAGTTTAGTTGTTCCATCTTTGATTTTTTCCTCAATAGCTTTTTTTAAAATCTGAATCCACTCGGGAAGAGAAATATTTTCAGGATCTTTATCTTCCTGCTTATCTTGTTCTAATGTATCCATAAAAAACCAGTATTTTGCAGGTTTATATATCGCCGAGTGAGAAAAATGTTAACATTTTTGTTAACAAAAATCTTAAGAAAAAAGTCACTCGGGGGTTTAAAAACCCCCTATTTCAATAGAGAGCATGAAAATTAACCAGAAGCAAGAATTTTAATGGGAAAAAATAATGGAATAGGGACTGAAGAAATAATTTTTATAATAGTCATAATTGGCATTGTATTATTTCCAGTTTATACTAAAATTAAGAATTTTGAAAACTATCTGTCAAGTACAAATATATGGATTTACCCTCTTGTTATACTTATCTTCATTATTCTTTGGTTTGTAAGTTATATTCTCTTTATTTTTATAAAAGATTCATATAAAAAAATTCATGACAGAATAGCCCATAAACACGATAAAGCAAGGTTCATACAAACTGAAACAGCTGAAATAGAAAATATACTCTCTGGAGTTTTTGTAACAGATGAACAAAATTTAACAGGTGATATCGAAAGATTGAGGAGTAAAGTAGGTATTTGCAAGTCATCAAAGGAATTAGTCTCCTTTGTCCCTGAACTCAGGAAGCAACTAAAAACAGCAAAAAAGCTTCTTGAGGAATTGCAGGTAAAAAGAATCATTGAAGAGTTAAAGGAAGAAACTAAGCAAGCTAAAAAGGAATTTGAAGAAGCCCAAAGGCAGAAGGAAATTGATACAAGAAGAGAGAAAGAGAGAATTGAAGGAGAGCTGAAAATGTATGAAAATGATATCTACATAAAAAAGAATTTAACTAAAAAGCAGATAGAGATACTAAAAGAGAATGGTTACAAGCAGATAAATGAGTATTGCGTTTTTGAAAGAAAAATTATAACTATTTTAATAAAAACAGAGCTGAATCATTCTCCAACTCATGAGTTTTTAGTCTGGAGTGCTAAAAGACTCCTAGAGGAAACAGAGGGAGTATACAATATTCAGGACCATTTGACAAGAAATGCAGACATTACTTTTAATTTCAGGAACAGGAAATTTGCCTTAGAAATTGAATTAGGAAGCCTGCTGCGAAAAAAGAAACAATGTGCCGAAAAGGTAAAATATCTTACTGAAAAATTCAAGAATAAATGGATGTTTATTGTTTCCAATAAAAATCTTCTTCAGGATTACAAGAAATTGGGATTTGCCACTCCCAGAAACCGAGTGTGCGAAAATCTGCAGAAATTGCTCCAAAATGCACACCCGAGAAAAGCGGGTGGAAAACCTATCCTGCCTTCGATAGAAAAATGATTCCAGCCACTAAATCCTGAGCTGTATTGATATACTTCTACATCTATAGTTTTATTGCTTAAGGGGAGTTAATGGGAATATAGAGATTTGTGGCACTAAAAGACTTCGTGGCTAATTAAGGATAAAATAGAGATATAAGAAGGAAGGGAAAAACTTTAAAGATGAGGGACTTCTGAATTTATTATGATTACGAAAGAAGAAGCAAAGAAGAAAATCTTAGAATTATTTAAACAAAGACAGGGAGTAGATAGAAACTAGAGATAAAATGCCCTCTAAAACTCCTCAACAACTTGCAATAGAAAAGGTAAAAGGTCCATGCCTACTTAAGGCAGGAGCTGGAACAGGTAAAACATATACAATTGTTAAAAAGATTTCACATATGGTAAATGAGAAAATATACAAACCTCAAGAAATCCTATGCTTGACATTTTCAAATGAAGCTACAAATCATTTGAAAGAAGAAGTAAATAAAGAACTTAAAACATCCTCAGAAATAACTATAAGGACTTTTCATGGTTTTTGCTCTGATATTCTAAAAGGATTAGGGAGTAAAATTGATATTGACCCCGATTTCGAAGTATTAGAACCTGATGATGCAAAAGTTCTAATGCATAAATACTTAGGAGTTTCTCCATATAATTCAGGCAGATATGTTACTTCTATTTCAACTGCAAAGGATTTTGGAATCTCAATTGAGCAAATGGAAAAATATACTGAAAGCTTAAAATCTGTTTTTACAGGGATAGAAGATATTGATTTATATGCAAAAGAGATGGACCTTAAGCTGAAGACCCTTCATTTAATCCCAAATGATACAAAAGAAGAGAGAAAAGAGATTGCTGAGAATAAGAAAATAATTGTAAAATTTATTGAAGGTTATGATGAGTATGTTAAATATAGAGATTTTGTTGAAGCATGGAAAAAATATGATAAACTAAAGAAAGAAAAAAATTATCAGGATTATTCCGATTTGAATTTTAATGTTCTGAAGATCTTCAATACCTATGGTTCAGAAGATATTTCAAAAAAATACAAATATATTATTGTTGATGAATTTCAGGATACTAATAAACTCCAATTTGATTTAATTCAATTCTTATCCAAAAACCTAAATGGAATTACTGTAGTTGGAGACCCCAATCAATCAATATATGCTTTTAGGGGGTCTTTTGGAGAAGTTTTTTCATCCTTTGAAAGAACATTTAATCTAAAAAAAGAAGATATTTTTAATCTAGACAAAAGCAGAAGATCACCTAATAAGATATTAAGAATTGCCCATGAATTAATAAAAAATAATTATGAAAATCCTAAAGATTGTCTAAAGATAGAGCATTATGAGAATAAAGATGGAGAAAAGGTAAAAATATACGAATTGAAAAATGGAGGAGAAGAAGCTAGAAAAATAGCTGAAATTGTTGAAAAAGAGATTGAGGATGGAACTCCTTTAGATGAAATCTGCATACTCCATAGAACACACGCACAGAGCAAATTAATTGAACAATCACTTGAAGCAAAGAATATCCCCGTAATTTCTGCAGGAAATACAGATTTAATGAATAAACCTGAGGTAAGAACAGTAATATCTTATTTATCTGTATTAAATAATTTAATAGAAAGAACAGGAACAGGCGAACAAGCATGGTGGAGTATATTTCATTATAAAAATGCACTTTCTCCTGAAGATTCTATTAAGATTGGAAGATATCTTAAAGATCATAGAAAGGAGAATATGTCTATTGATTATGCAGCAATAGTTAACATAAAAGAGTTGGATATTTCTAATCAAGCAAAAGATATTATAAAAAGAATAACTGATAAAATCGGAGAGATAATAAAATCTTCTAATAAACTCTTGCCTGAACTAATTCTTGATGTTTATGAATTGACTGGGTTAAACAGACAATTTACTTATAATAGAACCCCAAGAAATGTTGAAGGTTTGATGAATCTAAAGAACTTTTATGATATAGCTCTAAAATATTACAATATTCATGATAAATCCCTTTCTTCTTTTATTAATTATCTAGAAATATTAGAAAAGATTGGAGTTGATATTCCAGCGTCTAAGGTCAAAGATATAAATGCAGTAAGATTGATGACTATTCATGCTGTCAAAGGCTTGGAATTTGATAAAGTCATTGTATCTAATCTTTCAGATAACAGGTTTCCAATTGAAAGAACAAGAAATGAACCTTTAATTCCAAAAATACTTAATCCAGACATCAAAATATACTTGGAAAAAAATAAGATAGACAAAGATGATGATGAAGCTATAAAAGAGTATGAAAAAAAGACTTTAATGTTGGAAGAAAGAAGACTTTGTTATGTTGCATTTACAAGAGCAAAGAAAGATCTTATACTAACATTTGCGAGGTCTTATAATAGAAATGAAGATTCTACAGAGGCTTCTATTTTTTTAAAAGAGATAAATTATGATGAAAATTCAGATACTTCTTTAATAAAAGATAATGAAGAAAAATGCACTATATTTGCTCCCTGTTCAATGTTTGACCAGCATAAAGATTTGCTGAAGAAGCAATTAATAGAATCTTTAGATATAGATAATTTTGAAATATTAATATCCAGACTACTAACTTATTATTCGGTTAGGGAAGGAAAAATTGAGGATCATAATATTGATATTAAGAAATTAATTGATAAAAAAGAACTGGAAGAGAATATAAATAAGCACAAGAAGAAAATCTCTTCTCTTAAATTTGATAAAGCAAATTTCACATTTAGTCCAACTGCACTTGAAGTTTATGATGAATGCCCTAAAAGATATGAACTTGCACATATATTTCAAATGCCTGAAAGAGGAGCATTTGAATGGGGCGGGGCTTCAACAGGTTCATTTATACATAAATTATTAGAAATAGGCGTAAGAGAATTATACACTAAGAAAGAGAATTTTATAGATAAAGCTAAAGAAATGTCCAAAGAAGAAGAATGGAAAGGAATTAATCTTGAAGATGTTAATAACCTTATAAATGTATTTTGGCAAAGGCATAAAGGAAAATATAATAAAGATACATTAACAGAACAAAAACTTCCCGTAGAGCTTGGGGGATTTAACTTTTATGGAATTGCAGATAGAATTGATACAATAAAAGGAAAGGATGTTGAGATAATTGATTATAAAACAAATAGTGATACAATACCTCCAAAGAAAAGAGCCTGGCAACTAGGATTCTATGCAATTGGGGCAAAGAAAGCACTTGGATTAAATCCAGTTAAGCTTACATTAGAGATGTTAAGGCTTGAAAAGCCAATAGAAGCTGAAGTTGACAAAGATGGAAATGTTACTGCAGGCAGAGCAAAGGGATTTAATATTAAGGAAGTCGAACAGGAATTAATAGAAACCGCAAAGAAGATTGTGAAAGATTATGAAGGTGAATTCCTACCTACAGAAGATGAGAATAATTGCAGATTCTGCAGGTATAAATTTTATTGTCCTAGGTGGGAGGAGAAGTGATTAAAGGCAATATTGACAAGGATATCAAGAATAAATTAGGAATTGAAAAGGACTGGAGAGTTAGTGTTAGTAAAAGGAAAGATTCGGAGGGGGAAGAATAATGGAGAAGGAAAAATGGGAAGAATAATTATTGAAAATGCAGTAAAAAGAAAACTTGATTATCTATATTACATAGACGGAAAAGGGAACATATGTGAAGCTATGATGTCTAAAAAAAGTGATCATTCCGATAGTAAAGCTGGAGAGGTAATTGTTAAAAATGCAGTTAAAAGGAAATTAGGATTTCTTTATTATATTGACGGGAGTGGAAATATTTGTGAGGCTATGATGTCTAAAAATGTAAAGGATGTTGAGAATAAAATAGAAATTGATAATTCGAATGATCTGAAATTAAAATTTTCTGAAAAAATAAATAAAATAACATGGAATCCTTTAAAAAAAGAATTTGATGAAAAAGAACTTAAATACCTAAAGAAAGATTTTGAAGATAATAGGGAAGGAGATAATCTTGTTTTTGAAGATGTAAAAAATATTTATTTAGTTGAATCAAATAAAGGAATACCTCTGACATTCCTTACTTTGCATTATGATAAAGCTATGTATACTCCAGAAAAGTTTAGGGGGATAATTATTACACCGCATTTCAAATCACTTTATTACAAAGATTTTTTTGTGGTTCTTAATGATGGCAAAATTTACTTTTTTTCATATGAGGATCATTGTGATGCAATAAATAATGCAATAAAAGAGCAGGTAAATGAGATAGAAAGAATAATAAACAAGAAGGATAAAATAAAATGAAACATAAAGGAATAAAGAAACTTGGGTATCAAGACATAAAAAAGGAACAAATTCAATTTATACATTGTGCTGATTTACATATCGGAACTAATAGAATAGATAATCAAGAGAGAAAGAGAGATTTTTTAGATAGCTTCAAAGATTTAGCAAATTATGCCATTACTAGTAAAATTAATTTTATTGTTATCTCTGGAGACTTTTTTGATAAGAAACAGATAGATCCAGATTCTTTAGAAGGAGCAATATCTATTCTATCTTTATTAAGGGATGCTAAGATAGATGTGTTAGTCATAGAGGGAAATCATGATGCCTCTATCTATTCTGAAGAGAATTCTTGGTTATATTTTCTATCTAAAAAAAATTATCTAAAACTATTACAGACTAAATTTTCAAATGGTGAACCTATTATAACTGAGTGGGATGATAAATCTAAAGTTGGTTCATATATGGATTATGGGGACATAAGAATTTTTGGGGTTGGGTATCTGGGAGCTTCAACAAAAAAAAAGATAGAACTTATAGAATCAAAATTAGTCAAAAATAAATTTAATATTATGCTTTTACATGCTAGCGTAAATGCTATGATTCAACTTGATCTTGGAGGAGTTAAAAAAGAAGATTTGATGATTCTAAAAGATAAGATAAATTATCTCGCTTTGGGGCATATACACCATAAAGAAGAGATAGATAATTGGATTTTTAATCCTGGATCATTAGAAAATTGGAGATTAGAAGAAGCAGGTAATAAAAAAGGGTTTTTTCATGTTATCTTAGAGTCTGGTAAAATTAAAAAGGTAATATTTAGAGAAAGTAAAAAGCGCCCAATATATTTATGGAAAATTGATATTTCTGGGTGTAAAACTTGCAATGATGTTTACAAAAGAGTACTTGAATATGCTGATAAAAATAAACCAATTACTCAAGAAAGACCTATAATTAGTATTACTTTTGTAGGAAAAGTAGAATTCTCAACAATTCAGATTGATAACGAATTTATTAAAAAAGAAATAGAAGAGAAGTTTAATCCGTTAATTTGTGAGATTAAAGATGGTGCAAATATCCTTATGTCAAATGGCAAGGTTACGATTCTTCCAAATAGAAATGAAATTGAAAGAGAAGAGATAGGTAAGATAATAGATCTTTATCCCGAGTATAAAAAGAAGAAAGATGAGCTAATTAATCTTGTATTATCTTTTAAAACAAAAGCCCTCACAGAATTTGAAGATACAGATTTGATAGAATTAATTAAAAACAATATTTCGGAATTAAAATGAAAATATTAAAGATAAAACTTGAAAACATAAAAAGTTATGAAGATGGACCCATAATTGATTTACATCAAGGAGTTAATTTTATTTCTGGCAAAAATGGTAGTGGAAAGACTACTTTGTTGGAATCAATTGGTTATGGGATTTTTGATTCTTGTAACTATTCTAATATATCTAAAATGTTAAGAGAAGGCACAAAAAACGGTAAGATAATTGTTTGGTTTCAATTTGATGATGATATTATTTATCGTTCAGAGAGAAAAATAACCTCTTCATCTAGTACTTGGACAATTTATGAAGAAAGTGATGAAACTGAGATAGTTAGTGGAGCTAGAGAAACTTTAAGTTGGATAAAAAAAATGATGGGGTTACCTGAAGAGATTAATACCTCTCAAATGTATAGTGACATCATAGGTGTGAGTCAAGGAGAAATTACAACTTATTTTAAACTATCTAGCGAAGCAAAAAGAAAAGAACATTTTAATCCAATGATTGGGGTTGAGGATTATAAACGGGCTTATAGTCAGACTAGTTCTATACATAAAACAGTTATAAACCAGATACAAGAGATAAGTTCGCAAATTGCACAAATTAATATAAGAACAGAGAAATATCAGGAAAAGAAAGATGAACTAGACCAAATTAAAAAAGATTTAATAAAAATTCAAAAAGAATCAGAAACCAAAAATAATGAGTTAAGATTAAATCAAACGCAATTAAAGGCAAAAGAAAACATTAGAGATGAATTAAAAAATGAGGAGAAAGAATTAAGTATAGTCCTTGAATCTATAACGAATTGTGAAAATAATAAAAGAAAGATTAATGAGTCAGTTTTAGAAGCAGAAAAAGCCTCATTGGTGATTAATAAAGCAAGTAAAGGTTATGAAGCATACAAAAAAGCAAATATCAAATATGATGAAGTAGACAAGAAAAGGAAGGAAAAAGATAAACTAGAAGATGAACGAAATTCGTTACTGACTGAATTAAAATCTATTGAAGCAGAAATTAAAAGTACAACTAAATACAATCTCTCTAATTATATAAGAATAAAAGAAAGTATAAAAAACGAAAATAAGAAAATATCTGAGATAAACTTACCTTATAAGAAAAACCTTTTTAAATTAGGAGAAGTTGATAAAAATCTTACATTAATAAAAGAGATCGAAGAAGAACATTTAGATGAAATAAATAATCAAATAAGTCAGATTAAAAATAATTTTACTAAGATAAACGGAAATGAAACACAAATAAAAAAGAAAAATTTAAAGATAATAGCATTAAAAAATGAGATAATTGGAATCAGTGAGATTGGAAAAATAAAAAAATCAATTGTTGAACTTAGAAACACGATACAAAAAAAAGAAAATAGAATACAAATAATAACTGATGCAATTGAATCTTATGGGAATAATATTTTTAAAGGATGTATATGCCCAATCTTAAATGAATCCTGTGAGAAAGTTAGTAAGGAAGTTTTATCCAAAAAAATAGGCATATTTAAAAAAGAACAGAATAAACTAGAATCTGAAATAATCCCTCTTCAAAAAAAGCTTGAAGATTTAGAAAAGAAAGAAGATAACTTAATAGCCTTAAGGACGAAAAAAGAACAAATTGATGAAGAATCTAATGAAATGCTGGATTTAGAAAAAGAAAATAAAGAATTAAAGTCAAGTGTTAAAATTTTAGAAATAAACTCTCTAATTAAAAATATAAATTCAGTATTTAAATCCTTAAGAATCTCAGTTGAGTTAAATGAATTAAAAAATTTAGAAAATATTCTTGAAAATTTAAAGCAAGTTCATGAAACTGCTAAGGTGGCTATTAAAGGATATGAAAAGATAAAGAATTCAGAAAGAACTAGTATTGAAAAATTAAAAACTGGTTATGAAACAAAAATTAATCAATCAAAGGAGATTATTAAAGAGTTAGAACAGGAGCTTGATAAGGTAGATGCAAGTAAGAAAGAATTAGAGATAAAAATAAAACAAGCAATACAAAATAAAAAATCTCTTACGGGAATACAAGATAGATTAAAACCTCTTGTAGGAATAGAAAAGGAACTATCAAAACTAAGTAAGATTATAAATGACAATAAAAAGAATTATGATTCTTACAAGGAGAATATCAAGGAATCTGAAAATCTTATAAAATTAAAAAATCAATTAAACGAAACTTCTAGTTTATTAAATGAGAAAATCTTAAAAAAATCTTCTATAGAAAAGAAAACTTCAGTTCTAAGAAAGGGTTATAATGAAGAAGATTATAAAAAGTTAAAAGATTTATGCGATAATTTAATAAAAGAAAAAACTTTTGCTGATTCAAAACTTCAACAGTTTGAAAATGATAACAAGGAATTGATTAAGATAATAAAAGACATGGAGAATGAGTTAACAAAAATAAAAAAGCTTGAAGATGAAAAAAATAAAATTGATGAAACAGGGAAATTAATTGATTTAATTAGAAAAATATTAAATGAGGTTGGAAAACCTATAGCTCAGAGATATTTAGATTCATTATCTTCTTCTGCAAATATGATTTACAATACTTTATCTGATGAAAAGGTTATCTTAACATGGGAATCAGATTATATGATAAGACTTACTGATGCTAAAGGAATGCGAGAGTTTACTCAATTATCTGGAGGAGAACAGATGTGTGCAGCATTGTCAGTCCAGTTAGCTTTAGCTAAAGAATTTTCAAATGTGGGAATAGCAATATTTGATGAACCCACCAGTAATTTAGATGAAGCTAGAAGAAATTTTTTATCTGACACTATTTCAAATATTAAAGGAGAGTACGGGTTTAATCAGTTATTCATTATAAGTCATGATGAAACATTCAGTAGTCTGACTGAACAGGAAATTCATTTAGAAAAGATAAACGGTAAAACAAGTCTTGCTTGAAAATGAATAAAAAACAGAATTTAATCGGAACGAGAGATACCTGTCCCTATTGTAATAAAAAATTAGATATAATCCCTTCTAAAAAAAAGCCATGTTCCTATTGTCATAATGATATTTATGTCCGAACAAGACCTGAAGATAGAAAGAAGATTTTAGTTACAGAGAAACAAAGAGAGGACATAGAGTTACGATGGCAACAGCATTATCAAGAGAAAGAAGAAAAAGAGTTAATACAAAATCCAGATTTTAATTCAGCAAAAAAAGAACTTACTAAACAATTTGGTAAAGAACCCCCTATAAATGATATCAAATGGAGAGTTTTTAATCAGAATATTATCAAATATGCATCTAAAAAACGATGGGGACTTTACAGAAATAATAAGTTAGAAATGGCATTTCTTCTGCAAAAAGAGAATAAATTGAATCAGTCTCTCAGTACTTTATTTGAAGTTGTTTACTTAGATATAAACGGTGGCAATAACGTTGTAATATCTGAGAGTAAGACACCCTCTCAAAAAGAGATGAAAGAGTATAACATAAAAGAATTTGATCCAAAGATGGCATTTATGGCACCAGCAGTTATTGGATTAATTCAACATTTAATAGATGAATTACGATTATCTTCCAAACAGGCAAAAGAGTTGTTTATTTCCACTAATACAAGAATGAAACCTGTTAAGACAATGCCGATCTCTGAAGAAAAAGCTTGGAACAAATTACAGGAAGAGATTAAAATCCAAAAAGAAAATGAAAAGAAAATAGAAAAGTTTAATGCTGAAGATATAGATGCAGTTATCATAGAGATAAAAGAAGCAGCTAAGAATAAAGACATTTTATCATCAATTATTTACAAGTTTAGAGATAAATATAACACTAAGAAGATGATTACCCCAAATGCTAATAAGATTAAGAAAGTTATAGAGAAACTACTTAACTCATCTAAAGAAATTAAAAATCTTGGAGTTTCACTCCTTTTATTTTTTGCAAAGAAAGACAAAGACTTGTTTGAACCCTTAGTTCAAAATTATATTAAACAGAATAAGATACACTTTGAACAATTTCCTGAAGAACTTACAATTGGGGAATTGGGGAAAATCGAGCCTAAATGGATTCAAGATTTAATTCCTATCATGATTAAAGCACTTACACAAAATCCAGAATGGAACACAAGAAGATTTGTGGCTTTTAATTTAGGTTCAATTGGTTCAAAACATCCTAAACTTGTAAAGGAGGCGATACCTATTATGGTAGATTACATCAAAAATCCAAATGAAATAACAAAACGAAAACCAACTATCATTAAAACAAAAGATTACAAAATTTCTCTGGATTTATCTCCTGAAAAAATGTTAGGAGTAGACCAAAAACAATGGTTAAAAGATGCTTATATTGATTCTTTGGGGATGATTGCGAAGGGGGATAAAAATTTAATCGAATCATATAAATACTTGTTTGAAAAGATTGCTAAAAAGGATAAAAGTGAATATTCACGAAAGAAAGCACAAAGAGTATTAAAATTACTCTAATAATAAGATGCATAAAGATAAAAAAACTTAAAGCTCAACTTTCGGAGATTTTTTGCATTTTATTCTAAATTGGAACTAATAGATATTATTTGAAAATATTTAATGAGAACCTAAGTCTAGATTTTTAGATGCTTCCAACTATCTTTGTGGGATTCTGTCACCTTCATGTAGTCGACAAGTTTTAAAAAAGGTCAGATTATGTCCCTGTCTTGATGACAATACTGATGTGCCTCCCGAAAGAACTTTTTGATACAATTAAAGAGATTAAGAAGGACTGCGAGACATTAAAGAAAGAGAAGGATTTAACAGAGTTTGGAGAAGGGCAGTTATATTTTGCCAAGATACTCATAGAGATCGTGGATAAGTGGAAGAAGGAAAGGAGATGTTCTGCATCTGCTAGATAGTTAACTACTTTTAAAAAAGAGAGCTTTAAAATGCATGTAATTTGTCACCTATCGGCATATTTAGTTCATTGTTACCTTAAAGGGTGCTGGAAGGGTTAAAAAAAATTTAACTTTTCTTTTTCTTGATAATTAATTTATCCTCTTTGACTTCTCCTTCTAATTCTTGTCCTGTTTTCCATTTAAGCAATTCAAGAAGTTTATTAGGTATAACTACCCAAGATTTCAAATATTCACTATCACCATATTTTCTACTCACCTGACTTTGTAGTTTCATACGATTTTTAGGTATCTACCATTTATAAACTTTTAGGTGTCTAATTTATTTACTCTGGAGTTACATTTTAGATACCGAAATATTTATATACTTTAGGTATCTAAATACAATATGGAAAATAAAATAATCTGCCTAAAATGTAAGGGCGAACATATCAAGAAAGACGGCAAGAGAAAAACAGAAAATAGGGGGTTTATTCAGAGATATAAATGTAAAGATTGTTCTCACAGGTTTATTCTTGATGATGGTTTTAAGAGAATGAGAAATCATCCAAAGAAAATAACCTGTGCTTTGGATTTATTTTATAGAGGGATATCAACAAGAAAAGTTCAAGAACATTTTAAGGCTTTTTATCCTCATAATTCATCTCATAAATCAATCTATAACTGGGTTGTTAAATATTCAAAAGTTATCTCCAAATTTACAGATAGTTTAAAACTTAAAGTTGGGCAAGAGATACAACTTGATGAAATGGAATATTCAAGGAGAAAATATTCTAATAAAAAAGGGGTTGATAGAAATTGGTTTATTGATTGTATAGACACAAGAACAAGATTTATGGTTTCTTCTGAATTTGTAAGGGGAAGAGAGCAAGAAGAAATAAAGCAAGTTCTGAAAAGAGCAAAAGATAAGACTGAAGAACAAATTAAGGTAATCACCACTGATGGACTTTTAGCCTATCCTTATGCAATTCAGAAAACATTTACTTTAATAGATAAAAGCAACACACGAAAGTTTGGAGTTAGGCATAATCAGGTTAATGCAAGTAAAGGAGAAGGATTTAATATTATGATTGAAAGGTTGCATAATAATATTAGACAGAGAACTAAAACATTCAGAGGTTTTCACGGCTCTATTGACTCAGCAAATGCGATTATGAAAGGTTGGGAAATTTATTATAACTTCATAACTAAACATCAAACTCTTAAGAGATGTCCTTATGAATTAGCAACTGACTTAAAATTAAATTCTGAAAATAAATGGCTGGATTTGATTAAGTTAGCTAAATTAACTTCATCATAGTTATTATTGTTAAAACATCAAAAATAGCTAAACAAACAGCAGTAATTTTAAATTTATCAAAATGATAACCTACTGCAAGGGCTACTGCATTAACAAATGCAAGAGCAAGAGAAATTGTAATTACGGGGTCTTCCATTTAATTAATAATTCCATTTTCATTACAATAATAAAATCCTTGGGAAGTTATTTGCCCATCTTTTTTACTTCCATCAGTTATCACAATAGGATACCCCTGTTTTGGAAGTTGGTTTTCAATTATATAATTGATATTATGTTCTTTTTGTTCTTGGGTTAATGCTGAATTTTCATAATTATCTCTAATCCACTCTGAAGCAGAAGAAAAATCATCTTGATAACCAGTTTTTTTCAAATCAAAAATCCCTCCATTTGAAAATTTAGAGATACATGAATTAACTAATTCTTCTTCTGGAGATATTGTTTCTTGATTAGGGGGAGAATTATCTTGAAGGTTGTTAATTCCAGAATCATTAACAGAAGGTTGTGATTCTCCATGATTAAACATAACCCATTGGGTTGGAGGAATAACAAAAAGCATGATTATTAAAAATACAACTATTCCAATCCAAAATGCCGTGACTCCAAATTTATCTGGTTTATTATCTAAACTCTTTAAATCTGTTTTTGTTCCCAATATTCTATCGTGAAATCTTTCTCTTTGTCTTTTGGAATAAATCATCCCCCACCAAAATAAGGCTCCAAAAAGAAGTAATAATATTCCAAATCCAATTTTTCCTAAAGTGATTTGATAATATCCAAAAAAAAGTATAAGGAAAGGTAATCCATTTATTATTAATGGTGCTATCTCCTTAATTAGCGGAGCAAATGGGTCACTTCTTCTTCTTCCTTTATGAGTTCTTCTGCAATTTGGACAATATTGTCTATGACCTGCCGTTCTTTCTCCACATATTTTACATTGGCTTACCATAAGGTAATTAGGAATAATAATCTATAAAAAGATTTCTAAATAAAACTATTTTCTCTTTTTTATTGTCTTTCTTCCATCACCAGTTAAAACTCTTCGCATTTGCCCCTTTGTTGTTTTTGGGGCGTTTATTCTTCTCTTTGCCATATTAAATAGATGAAAATAAACTTTAAAACTTTTTTGGAAGAACCAACTTTTAACAAAGTTCAAGAATCCTTAATAACCCCCGCTAAAGTAACAATGTACATATTTAGAAACACTTTTAAACAGGACCTTACTTAGATACTTATGGTAAAAAAAGAGGGACAATTCTTGGGTATAATAAAATTTATAAGGGGGGTTTCTACATCTAGATCTAGATAAAAATGGAACAATTTCAAATAAATTCTTGTCCAGAATTAAAAACTTTTTTAGAAACAAGACAGAAAGAAACTTTATCTTTAGCTCAGCAGATAACTCAAAGGGTTACAAAAGATATTGTTGAAAAAGAAATGGCTCTAATGGATTTTGAATTATTGTTATCTGTAAACCTATCTAAAAAAGAAGAAACAAAAATAACAGCTGAATCAAGAAAAATAAGAGAACAATCTTGGAAAGAAGTTAATGATAAGTTTAATGGTAATTATGGAGAGGCTGTTAGATTCATAGATGATTTTTAATTATCTTTTTCTATGTCTCCCTTTAAATTCTTTTTTGTAATTATAGTCAAACATTCCTTTAAGTTTTTTTGATATAATATAGTCTAATGAAGGCAAGCCTGCCCCATCCATTCCCAGTAATTTCGCACCCTCTTTAATACTCTCATCAGTTGAAAGTACTTTATTTATATTGCATTTCTTAAAGGCTAATAAGATAATTGAATCTGGTTTATGACATGTTAAAACTTTTTGTTTATTTTTTTTAAATTCCTCATTTGCATATTTTTCAAATGAATCTGCGTCTTCTTCAGTAATATAACAATCACTACTAAATATGATATTTACCCTCTTTCCTCTTATAAAAGAATTTGCTTCAGCTTTAGCTTCTTCTAAACTCTTTCCCTCTTTCATAAGATATTTAATTAATTCAAAACGACAAATAGAATGAGTAAAGATTAAATCAGAATAGTTAAATATCCTAGCTTGTTCATAATCAAATAAATATGGTTGTTGATAAAGTTTAATAAAAACATTTGTGTCAATTCCAACTTTTCTTCTCCCATTAAATGCAGTTACTCTTCCAATTCCAATTGCCTTTATTTTTGTCATAATCCTTTAATTCGATAGGAAAAATCAAACAGAATATCTCTCTGGTTTCCCCTTATTTATTATGATTAAAAAGAGCTGTTTAATCTTTAAAAAGATATTTGCTCAGAAAAGTAAATTCATCGTTTATTTTTACAAAGTTTGAAAAAGGCAATATTTTATATGTCTTGTAAGTATAATATTAATTAATTTAAAACAACCATAAAATAAGCATGGCTAATCCACTAGAAGATTTTTTGTCTGAATTGTTTAGTGTAAAAGGAATTCTACAAACTATTGTAATCGTTATTTTGGTTTTTGTTTTATTTGCAGTAACCGGAGCTCTTAAACAGTCAAGTCCTGGTAATCTGGAAGTTAACAAAACATTAACAAACATTGAAGAAAGCACATCCTCTGGAATAAACTGGTATTTATTAATTACTGGTGTAGTAGGGACTATTACACTTATCTTTTTGGGATATAAGGCAGTAGTTTGGATTTTAGATGAGATTGGTTTTAGTACCCCCTCTCTATAGTTAGATTAAAATAAGACAAACCATTATCTATCTACTCAATCTCGATAATCCTTAAAAACTCCAACAGCATCGACAAATTAGGTAATCGTGATTTAATATTAAGCTAAAAATAATTGAGAAGCACACTCCAATCAGAAGTCGATTCGGCGTGGGCGTTCGCATATCCAAAACCTGACATCTCTTTTATTACGTCCACATCTCAACTATTTTTTATTAGTTGTAGACGTATTGTGGTAACCTGAATTTAAATGTCCCCTATATCTACGTGGGTGTACCATTACATTTCATCTAAAAACATAATATTTAAATACTTTGTAATGGTAATGTATTTATGAGAATAATAATAAGAAAAAAGGGAGATAAACAATATTTCTATCTGCAGCATTCTTTAAGGAAAGGTAAGAAAGTGATAACAAAAGAGAAATATCTTGGGACCAAAATTCCTGATAATATAAACGAGGTTACATCTATATTCAGAAAAGAAATGCAAAATGATCTTAATAAAAAACTTGAGACAATCAAAAAGAATTTTCAAACTGAATGGAGAAGAATTCCAGAAAGTGCAAAAGAAAAGGAACTTGAAGAAATTTCTATTGCCTTTACTTATAATACAAATGCTATTGAAGGCTCTACTATTACATTAGAAGAAGCAAGAGAGATTATTCATGATAAAATTTCTCCGAATAAACCATTGAGGGATGTTAGGGAAACTGAAGGACATAATAAAGTATTTCTGCAAATGTTGAAGAAAAATGAAAAAATAACAAAAGAATTGTTATTGCAATGGCATCAAAATATATTTGGAGAAACAAAATCAGATATTGCTGGTAAATTCAGAGATTATCTTGTTAGAGTCGGTCCTCATTTAGCTCCAGATTGGCAGGATGTTGAGAATCTTATGAAAGATTTTATAGAATTTATCCATAAGAATAAAAAAATGAATTCTGTTGAATTAGCAGGAAGAGCACATTACCAATTTGAGAAAATACATCCTTTTGGAGACGGAAATGGCAGAATTGGAAGACTTTTAATGAATTTTATTTTATGGCACAATGGATATCCTATGCTGATTATAGAATATCAAAAGAGAAAATCTTATTATAAGGCATTGCAAAAAGATGAAGAGCATTTTGTTTCTTATTTCATAAGAAGGTATCTGACTGTTCATAAGAATAGATATCTGAAATAAATCTGTTTCTATCTGTGTGAGGAATAATCATATTTCTTGAGTCATTAAGATTTTAGGAATAATCAGAGATTATCATTTTTTATCTTAATCTTACCACAATCCTCTTTTCGCTCGCATCCATTGCAAATACCTGAATTTTTAGACCATTCTTTTGTTCCAAAACAAGCTTTTTCTAATTGTCGTTTTTGTAATTGATTTTTAATCATTAAAAATACCGCCCTTCACACCTTATATACTTTGCTCTCTCTTTCTGTTTGTTCTATCCCGTTAATATTTCCTAACGATATATTTTTTAGCATAAATCTTAAAAATGGATAATCACTTTATTCTTCATCAACTTTTTACTAAAGAGGCATATGAAAAAAATAACTGAAATAATCAAAGAGAAATCTTCTTTTGTTCTGATTGTGATAATTATCCTGCTTTTATCTGTAATAGCTTTATCTTTTTTTACTGTTAAGTTTTATACAGGTTATGTGACAGCAGACCAGGAAGTAGCTGATTTGCAAAACAAATTTACATTGCTGTCTTCTTCCATTGCGTGGATGGAAACAGAAGATTTTTTAGCCAAGCAGGAAACATATATAATAAATTACAGGGAGATGAAACAGCAGGTAATTGACCAGTTAGCAACAAGTCCCGATGAACAATATGGATTTTATTTTGAAGATTTAAGCACCGGAAGCTGGATAGGAATCAACGAAAAACAACAATTTATGCCAATGAGCTTGTTCAAGGTTCCGCTGATGGTTGCTATATTGGAAAAGATTCAGGATGGAACTCTTTCCCTTAATCAAACTACACTAATTGAGCCAGAAGATTTAGACAACCAGTCAGGAGATCTTGCATCAAAAGGTGCTGGCTATGAAATCAGCATAAAAGAGCTTCTTACAATTATGATTCGGGATTCAGACAATACTGCCATGAATGTTCTGGCTTCAAGATTTACAACAAATGAAGATTATATTCAGGTAATAAGCATTATGGGACTACCTGACCCTTCAAACCAGCAAAGCATATCACCAAAAGAATACTCCAATATTTTCAGGTCATTATATTTTTCAACTTATCTTAGAAGGCCTTTTTCCCAGCTGGCTCTTACAATCCTTTTGGATACAAAGTTTAATTCCCAGCTTCCTGCAGGCATTCCTGAAGATGTCAAAGTATCTCATAAAGTTGGCTTTGATGTAACAAAGGGATTTTATCATGATTGCGGTATTGTTTATAAGCCAGAGCATCCATATTTAATATGCATAATGAGCCAAAACACCACCCAAGAGAAGGCAGATAAAATGATAAGCGCAATTTCAAAAATAGTTTATGATTATGACCCTAAAATCTCTGATTAATCATTTTGAATAAAGCATTTAATCTTAAATTTTTACCTTAGTAACTCTCTTCCTCATATCTACTCTCTTTGACTATCTTTTCTATTTTTTCCTCTTCTTCTGGGTTTAAAGGAAGGTTGCTGACTAACTTGCAAATAATTCCCCTTAGGGTCTTATTTTCTTCATTTTCCATACAAAAACTTATAATCAGAAGTTATAAACTTTTGGTAACCATTTTTTTTGCCTAAAAATCCATTATTTTCCCTGTCTTGGCAAACTTTTTATAACTTCTTAGAAATTTTTCACTTAACTTATACTTGTTTGGTTTTAATGCATTTGTCAGAAATTGCATTGAAGTTTTGTCATTAAATCTCTTTATTTTTTGTTTCCAGAGCAGAAAATCAAAAAAGATTATCTTTCCAACCAATTCTGAATAAGAACTAACTGAACCATGCCCGTCTTTAGCTAACTGTTCAAGGAGAGGTTTAAACTTTCTTTCATTGAGTTTTATTATAATCTGTTTTGTCATTTTGAATAAATTTTACAGATTTAACCCCTAAATGATTAATTGCATTCATCCAGATGTCTTTTGAAGAATCTTTTAGAATGTTTGAATAGCAAAAGGGAATTATCTCCTTGACTGTCAAAAAATTTGCAATTGCTTCTTTATTCTGGGCAGCAGGATTAAAAATGCTGTTCATTTCTTCAATATCTTTAAATCCAAGAATTAGTATGTATTCTTCTTTTCCTCTAAGGGTCTTGAAAAAAGAAATTGTATTCTTAAATTCTGCAATTTTCTTTTCCGCGTCGGGCTTATTTGCTTTTTCTAATGAAACAATAAGCATTGCAAACAGTTCAACTCCCAACTCTTTATTGTCTAATTTAAGAGAATACTCTTTGATTATTTCTTCTTCCAGCTGTCTTCTGATTCTTCCGATTGCCTGACTTGAAATTCCAACTTTTTCTGCAAGAGAAGTGTCAGAAATTCTGGAATTATCTAAAAGCAACCCCAAAATCTTTTTCTCATTTTTAGTTAACCACATCTTTCCCCCCAATAGTTATCTGGAATATGTGGAAGCGAATATTTAATTATATGACGTTTAAAATTGAAAACAAATTTATTGAAATATTTTCAAGTTTAATCAAACCCCCCATTAAAATAGGGATTTTTTGTTATTTTTGTTTTATATCGATATATATCGTGTAATTTATTTTATATACTTCCATTGTCTAATGAACATGGGGGTTGATACTTTAATGGACAGTGTTCTTGAAGTTTATTTTCCTCAATGCAGATACCTTAAATCTGTAAATTTTCATTATCCTGAAATAAGGGGAGAATTTGGAATTTCTTCTTCATGTTATATTAAGAGTACAGGGCATTTTAATGCAGTTGAAGCAATTATCTGTTATAACCAGCTGGCTTATACTTTTTTTGCACATGGTATTGATGAAAGAGTTGAAGAACTTATGAAGCTTGAAACCTTATCTTTTGAAGATTTTTCAAGAAATAGACAATTGCCTGATTCTTATATAGTTGATATTAGGCATCTAAAATTCAGGAAACCAATTAACTCAAGTAAATTCTACGGAGACATGAAACTAAATAAAGCTTCAAAGGTAGGAAGCAGCGCCGCATTCTTTTTGACTGGAATAAATTTTTGGGATGACGGCAATGGAAAGGCATCAGGGGAATTTTTACTTGCTTTTGTTCCAAGGCAGGCAAATATTCATCCGCACCCTAATTTATCTCTGGTTGCTTCTGGATAAAAAGATTTAAAATAATCATAACTGTTATTATTTTATGGGGGGCATATTTGTTAGTCTGAAAGAAGGCAGCGAAAATAACTGTCCTGTAATTCTTGTTCATGGAGACTATCAAAATCATACTATTTTTAGATGGCTGGAAAATTATTTTATTGAGAGAGAACATACTACTGCCAGCATAGATTTGCCTGGACATGGATTATCTGAAACAAGAGAATTGGATTTATCTGGCTTGTTGGAAGATATAATTCTAAGAGAAAATTTAAGAAATCCTGTTATAATTGGAAATTCTTTTGGAGGATTATTGGCTGTAGATTATGCCAAGAAAGGAAGAGTTTCATCATTGGTTTTGTTAAATTCACCTATTCTTAATATGGCAAAAATTTATCCTAATATCAACTGGAATGCCAAGCTTTCTGAATATGAAACAATTTCAGGACAGTTTTTTGAAAGACAATCTTTAGTTGATTATTCTGAAATGGGCTATCTTTCTGAGGATGAACTTACTCAATTCGGTTTGAAAACAACTTCTCCTTTGGGTGTGAGAAATAATATGAGATTCTACAGATTTTTTAATGAACACCACAATATTGATTTGAATGTTCCTGTATTATTCATAACTTCTGAGAAAGACGAGTTAGTTCCAAAAGACTATCTGAAAAAATGGATTGATGAAAATAAAAAAAGAAAATTAGAACCAGTTTCAGGAAGCCATAATGTTTTGATACAAAGTCCTCAGGCAATTTCTGCTATTCTTGAAAAACATTATTCTTTTTTATTTTCAGATACCGTATAGACAACATAAGGCGGATTTGCTGCCAGTATTTCAAAGATAAATCCTTCTGATTCAAATAATTCAACCTGCTCCTCAAGAGACATCGGATTATCTCTTTCTCTCATTTCTCTTTCCATTTCTTCTGCTTCTTCTGGGAGAAAATTTAATCTTGTGAATTCAGATATAGTTTTTATTGTTCTATTAAAATCATATCCAGGAAAAAGGACAATATCAAAATTGACAAATAATCCAGAACTTCTTGCTATGTGAATTAATTTTTCTTTTCTTGTTCTATTATCAAAATGGTGAGTAGCAAGAGAGCTTATTATGCAATCTACATCAGGGAATGGGAGAGAAAACATATCCCCTTGGTATAATATTGCATTTCTTAACTTCAGTCCTGCTTTTTTAAGCTGTTTTGGATCTAAGTCTATTCCGTAAATTTTTATTTTTGGAATTCTTTGTCTTATCATCTGGCTGAAATTTCCTGTTCCTATTCCCAAATCATAGAGTGATTGCGCATTCATTGGAACTGCCTTTGCCCCTATTTCAAGGAATTTAGAATAAGGTTTGCAGAATTTAGGCATCATGGAATCATACTCATCGAAAAAATCCTGCCTGTTTCTCATTTAGAAAATTAACAAAAACCAAATAAATTGTTATAGCCGATATATGTCTATTTTCTAATCTTTTTGTTAAATGCAAATGGAATCATCTTCAGTTCTGCTTTTCTGAGGTGCGACTGATAAGTGGAATAACAGCACCCGAATATTTTGGAAAGCTGTTTGAGGTCTATTTTTCTTGGATAGGAATAATAACCATTGCTTATTGCAAGATTCATGGCCTCTTTCTGGTTTTCAGTCATAGGAGGATTTATTGACATAATAGAGAAATTGTTTATTTTTCTATTGGATATATTTATCAGTTTTCCATGATACTTTTTTTCTACCAAATCTACAAACTTTGTCAAATCTTCTCTCTCCCAGCTTCCTATCATCCATTCTTCTGTTCCATCATCTTTTATCAAAACAGGTTCTGCATAAACAATATTTTCCTCATACATGGAATTTAATTCTGTATTCTCCTTTATTCTTCCTATAAAAAACCCGTTTGATTCTTCAAAATTTAATATTCTTTCTGATTTTTTCAGCACTTCCACCAATTCTTTTATCTTTTCTGGTCTTGCAAATGTATGACCTACGAAACATACATTGATATTCTCCTCTTTTTTGTAAATGGAGATTGGATATCCTATAAAATTCATGGAAAGTTTTTTAGCGATGCTTCCAAGAATAGCATTATCTCCTTTTAGTATTACCTTTGAAACCCACACATTATATAAAGACAGGTTTCATATTTAAAAGTATCATATTTCTCTGTTTCTCTTTAATTATCCAAGCAAATTCATTAAAATAAATTCAATTTTCAAGAGAGAATATTTATTCAAATTTTTCTAATTAGCTTCTAATTCTGCCGGTGACATAATGAAAAAGAATACGTTGATGAAAATAGCAATATTATTTGCAATAATTGGTTTTTCTCTTATAAAGACGGGCAATTATGCAAGTGCTGCAGATTCCGAAGAGAATAATTCAATTCTCTGTGTTTATGACCCGAACTATGACTGGGAGTGTTCTGGCTGGGGGAACTGCATAAATGGAATTCAAAAAAGAACATGCAATGAATATAATAACTGCGGGGATTCAACAGGAAAACCTGCTTTAATAAGAGCATGCAAGTGCATAAATCCCAACCAGCTCTTTGATATAAAATTAATATTGCTAAAAAAACTGTTAAACATAAATGACAGTGTTGATGTAAGCATCAGCTTTGATAATTTTGGAAGCGTTGAAACTGCTGTTAATCTTACTTATAAGATATTAAACTCTAACGGAGATATTTATATCGGGCATGATGCAACAAAAGTTCAGACTCAGAAAATTCTAACAAAATCATTTGAAAATCTTAATCTGCCAGAAGGAGATTATACCTTTCTGCTTATTACCACATATAACAAGAATGTAAAAGATGAATTCAAGCAGACCTTTTCTGTGGTGGAAGAAAAAGGCTTTATCGAGAAGATATTTGAATGGGTTGCTGGCAATCTTCAGCTTATCATTATAATCATGGGGATTATTGCTGTCCTGTCTGTGCTTATCTTCAAGAACAAGGCAAAGATTAAACTCTTTAGGCTTTACCATAAGAGAAAAAGAATTAATAATACGCATTAATTTTCCTCATCTATGCTGAATAATAGCTTGTTTATTTTTCAATTAAATTTTTTATAAAAGTTTCAATTTTCAAGAGAGAATATTTATTCAAATTTTTCTAACTTATAAAAGAAGAAGATGGGGAATAAAATATTTTTAATAAGTATGCTTATTGTATTATTAACTATCTGTCTTGTTTCTGCATCAGATGTTTTAGTTTGGCAGGGGCAGTATTATACTGGAACAACATTTAATATAGGAACTTATGAATTTAATTTTAGTGTTTATGATGATTTAACAGGAGGGGATATTTGCTATTCTAATACTACTTCATTAACAACAGGCAGTTTTGGGGAATGGAAAACAGAACAATACGATGTAAGCTCTTCCTGCAGTAATACTTCGAAAGATTATTTTTTAAATATAAATATAAATGGAACAGACCAGATTCCAAGAAAAAGGATAACTGCTTGGAATTTCCTGAGAAAGAATACTGATGAAATAACCACAGGAAAACTGCAGATTGCCTCACAGATTATAGCTCCATTAATTCAAGCAAATTCTCAGATTGTATCTCCTATAATTAATGCTACACAAATTGTATCTGATAATTTAACAACAACAAATTATGGTTTTTTCTCTTTTTTGGGAAGTTTAACAAATAGAATAACTAAACTCTTTGTTCGAGATATTGATGCTTCTGGAAATATAACTGCACAATATTTTATTGGTGATGGAAGCCTGTTGACAGGAATTTCTGCTGGGGGGAATTCATCATGGAATGAAAGTTACGCAAATACAAAATATCTTGACATTGCTTCAATTAATCAGTCCTGTCCTGTAGGATATTTATTATCAGGGCATTTAGTAAATTCATCAGGCGTTTTTAACAATTGTTCAACAAAAGACTTAAATTATTATAAAAAATTAGCTGCATTTTCTGGAAAAGTTGGTAATGGGATTGGTGACGAAACTAATTTTTATATGGGTAACTGGAATGTTATACCTTATGAAGTTGTTTCTGACCCCGGAAATAATTGGGATGATACAGAATATTGGTATACTGTCCCATATGACGGGACTTACAGTGTCAGTTATTTTGTAAGAACAACAGATGGGACCCCCCTTAATACGGGATATGCAATTACCCTTAACATAGAAGGAACAAGTGAAGATAATCCTGACTTTACCAAATGGACTGCTGTTGTCAGCGATTATAGGTCATCAGACGGAAGAGTGATATTAGGTTATCATTTTACAAAAGGTCAGAATTTGAGAGTCTTGGTTTATCAGGATGAAACTGATACCTATTCCTGCAGCGATGCTTCACTTCAGATTATATTAGATAGTTTAGATTAAAATGAAGAATAATAAATTAATATTAATTATTTTATTAACCTGGATATTTTTAATGTCTACTGCCAGGGCAGAAACAACATTTTCTGAGAATCCAAGTGATGCTTTTATAATGAGCAATTTCACAACAACTGCAGTAACAACAGGAGAAGTTATAGAGGGGATAACAAGCGACAAAGGAACTTGCATCTATAAATGGAACTGCACAGAATGGAACACATGCCTTCCATCCGGAAACCAGACAAGAAACTGCACAAATATTGGCACATGTCTTAATACTTATAAGGTTCCAAAAATAAGCCAAAATTGTACCTATGTTCCTTCTCAATTATTTGATGTTAAATTTACCTTATGGGACAGCACTTTATACCCTGGTCAGGATTTGGATGTTGATATTTCATTCATAAGTTTTGGAAAAGAACTCGCTGTTGCAAATCTTACTTATATGATATTGGATTTAAACATGAACGATGTCTATAAAGAATATGGAAATATTACTGTGCAGACTGAAGCGGTTTTAACAAAAAAATTTGCAAACCTAAATCTCTCTGAAGGGACTTATACCCTTTTGCTCACTGTCAAATATGGAGATAATGTAAGAGATGAATTCAGGCAGAATTTTACTGTTAAAAATCCCTCTTTCTCTGATTGGATTGTTCTAAACAAATTTATTATTGCAATTGGGGGGATAATTATTATTGGGATTATGGTATTAATTCATGCATTGCATAAGAACCGATTTGGACATAAAAAGTCTGGAAGATTAAGAAGAAATTATAAAAAGTGAATAAGATTTTATAACAAAAGAAAAAGGATTAATAATACACATTAATTTTCCTCTTCGATGCTGAATAATAGCCTGTTTATTTTTCAATTAAATTTTTTATAAAAGTTTCAATTTTCAAGAGAGAATATTTATTCAAATTTTTCTAACTTATAAAAGAAGAAGATGGGGAATAAAAAATCAGAGGTAAAATTTTTTAGATTAGCCTTTTTTTCGAACAAAATTTCTTTTCTAAGAGGTGAAAATGGGAAAGATTATTTTAGTTAAGATATATTTTCTAATAAGAGAACTGAGAAGGAGATATTCCAAAAACTCTTTTTGCTGGATTTATGTTTTTTGTGTAATATTTTTAATCCTTTCAATAAATAGTGCTTCAGCGATTGCACCGGATATTTTAATAATTTACCCAGAAAATAATACTAACAGTTCAAATGCAAATCTCAATGTCAATTACACTGTTTCAGATAATGTTGGAATTTCTTCCTGCTGGTATTCAAATGATAGTTATATTGTTAATCTTTCATTGGGAAGCAATTGTGATAATATAACAAATATTACATGGAGCGAAGGACAGCATAATGTTACAATATGGGCTAATGACAATTCAGGAAATGAAAACAGTTCGTCAGTAGTCTTTAGTGTAAATTCAACAAATCAAACAACGACAATAGATTCTGCAAACAACATGTTTGTTAATATTACTTCAGACAATTCAATAGTTAATAATACCCCTAAAAAATCATATTCTCTATTTGGAGAAGGAGATGATACAACCCCTCCTGTCTGCGTTTTAATCAGCAGATTTCCAGAAGACATGAATGATACTTCAAGCGGGAGATTTACAGTCTTGTTAAACTGTTCTGATGACAGCGGAATAAATGTAACAAAATCAGGAGACCATTATTTTGCATTTGCAACCAGAACTCTGGATAGTTTCCAAGTAGCAGCAGGAGTTCCAAACCGCTGGAGCATAAGACCCCCTATAAACAACCTTGCACAGGTAGATCCTAACCTTTCCTCTTATGGACCAATATTTCGTGCACAAGGAAGAGGAAGAAATTTTTGGTATGAATTTTTGAATGGAGCTTCTCCTTCTGGCCCTATGAATTTATCTTCATGGTTTTATTACGACAATTATTCATATACAGCAGAAGATGGGCATTATGGATATCTGACTGTTACAAACGAAAGTGCAACAAATGCTATCTTAAATTTTACAAGCTCTTCTGTAAGACTCTCTGCATTCAGGCAGAATATCCCATTAAGTTACGACAGCCTGGTTTCAGAATCAAAAAAGAACTTAACAATAAACAAAAATCTTCAGCTACTTGTTTATAGAAATGATTTGGAAGCAATGAAGGGAAGCAAGAATTATACAATAATTGTTTACAGAGACATCGGAACAACCAGTCAAGTACCAACTGCAAACTTAAGGGCATTCTATTGCAATTCCTCTTACTCTCCAACAGGAGGAATAACTGTTTTAGCCTCTCCAAATTGCGTATCGCTTAATTCAATTACCCCTGCTTCCTTAAGCACGATAATTCTCTCTGACCGAAACAGCAGTTATTCCCAGGGAAGTTATTCTGTAACAGATGGAAAAATAGGAGGGATAGTAGCAACAGGTTATCACTATTATTATTATGACACGTTGGAAACTAATCCAAATAGAGCGTTTAACTATCGATATGTAAATGGAACAACTGTTACAAATGTTTCATTTAATGATACAAAGAGAACATGGACTTCAACAAATAACGGAGCTAACTGGATACAATTCAACGCAACTCTTGATTTAATAGAATTTACAACAAAGGCACTAAATGATGAATTTCAGTTTGGTTATTGTGTTTATGATTTGGCTGGGAATCTTGGATGTAATAGCACTTTGTTTTCTGATGTAATAACTCCGACAAACCATCAAATTTCAAGCCCCTTTGTTGTGGAATATAACAGCAGTGCATTTATTAATGACCTTTCTCTGAATGAAACTCACAACCGAATTATGAACATAAGAATAGGATGTGCAAAAGACCCAGACAGTGTAGGAAACGTAACCCATAATCTTACTTTGAGAAATAATGACGGAACATTTAATTATACAATAAATGGAAGTTTTGTCTGCCCTAATGATGCACAGACGTGGATTACTTTTAACACAAGCCTGGTCCCAGATGGAATCTATAGAATGAACCTGACTGCAACATCAGGAGATAATAATTTGGATATTAAGACTTATTTAACTTATAATAATTTTATGATTGACAGTATTTATCCGACATTTTCTTCATATTGGGATAATAATGGAACGCAGACTGGAATTGGAACTGCCCTGTTTAATGTAACTGTAGCAAATACAAATGGGACTGTAATTCTGATGTTTAATGGAACTAATTATGTTGCAACCAACTCAAGCGGAGATGCAACAGTATTCAATGCAACAATTATTGATTTAGCCAATGGGACATATTCTTACAACTGGATTTCTTATGGAAATGGCGTATCAGGAAATTATAATATTTCAGATAATCAATCTTATACAGTATTAGACGATATTCAAAACCCGCAAATAAATATAGTTTATCCAATAAATGATACAAATACAACAAATGCAAATCTCAATGTCAATTACACTGTTTCAGATAATGTTGGAATTTCTTCCTGCTGGTATTCAAATGACAGTTATATTGTTAATCTTTCATTGGGAAGCAATTGTGATAACATAACAAATATAACTTGGAGTGAAGGACAGCATAATGTTACAATATGGGCTAATGACAGTTCAGGGAATGAAAATAGTTCAGAGGTTAGTTTTTTAATGGACACAACCGAACCGGAAATTATAGATACGACTTCTTCTTCCGAAAATGTTGAAGAGAACACAGAAGTTAATTTTACCGCAAATTCTTCAGATAGCGGAGGGCTTGCAAATGCAACCCTGAATATTTACAATGAAACAGGATTGTATAACAAAACAACTGTAGATCTTGGAGGAGTTTTTTCTGCGATTATCGGAATTCCTGTAAAATTAATAAATGGAATTTATTACTGGTTCTGGGAAATTTTTGACATTTCTGGAAACGGCTATGTTACAAACAACAAAATAATAACAAGTTCTTATGTGTTTTCAATTGATTCAATATCTCCTCCTTCAAGCATAATTCTTACTGCTTTCCAGACCAGCACGGTTTATTTAGTTATAAATATTACTGATTCTTCCAGAACTCTTAATGCTTCTGCTTCTAAGTGCTATTTGTCAAAAATAGGAGAGGTTCAAAGAAATTCTACCTCTTGTATCAATCAGTCGCAATCAGGAAATGATTATACCTTGAATTGTTCTTTAGACATGTGGTTTTATGATTCTCCTGGAATCTGGAACGCAACCTGCGTAGTTGAGAATACTAAGGATGAATTAAATGATACAGTCAATGCTACTGTTGATAATCTGGATTACATTGACCAGGAAGATTCAACTGTAAACTGGTTTTCGATTGTTCCAGGAACGAATAATTCTGAGGCCAATAATTCTGTCACATTTGCAAACGGGGGCAACAGGGCATATTCATTATTTAATATCACTTCTCAGAATGCCAGCAGTGGATTGAATATCATTCCTGCTGAAAATTTTATGATAAGCCCAGAAACAGGACAGTTGTCAGGATTTACCTCTTTGAATAGTTCTGGGGTTATATGGGCAGATGGTTCTTTATCAAAATGTGTATATCCTTGTTTATCAAATACAACTGAAGTCGCATATTTTTATGTTAATGTTCCAAATGGAATTCCAACAGGAGTGTATACGAGCACTAACAGTTGGAAAATTTCAATTACTTGAAAGGAGGTGAAAATGAGAAACAATAAAATTTTTGTGCTGTGGATGATTGGACTGGTATTAGTATTGGCAATGCTATTTAATGTAGCAACAGCTGCTACTGAATGTACTGGACGAAACTGTGCTCTAAACACAACCTTAGTTGTTGGAAACGCAGTTCCTTCTATATATGCAGTACAACAGGGACTAGAAGTTACACCTACTGGAATGTCAACTGGAACAACATATGTTTGGTTTAATGTTAGTGATGCAAATGGATATGGGGATTTGAATAGTTCAAGCGCAACCTGTGTTGGATATAAATCAGGTGAAATCAGCAGGAATTCAACGAGTTGTACTCCTCAGAACCAATCTGGAGTTTATGCAACATATAATTGCACAGTTACCTTTCAGTATTATGATGCTGCTGCATCTGACTGGAAATGGAATTGTAGCATAAGTGATAACCTTCCAGCATTAGCTTCTAATGCTACTGTTGTGTTTATTGTGAATAGCGTAAATTATGTTCAGCAGGATGCTGCAACTTTCGCATGGTCAAATGCTCTTGTAAACACAGCCGACCAAGAGGCTGCCTCTCCTGTAACTCTAACTAATGGAGGAAATCAGAATTACGGAAGTGCATCAGTTACTGCTTATGACGCAGTTGATGCAGGTCTGGATGTAATTCCTACAGAAGACTTTGCATTAAGCAGTGCGACAGGAACCCCAGCAGGAACCTCAATGGTAAATGCTACTGCTACAGCAATAACAACTTGGTTTGACCTTCCTCACGGAAGCGGGTCTACTGAACAGTTATTCGCTTATGTGGATATGCCTAGCGTGCCTACTGGAAGTTATTCAAGCACAAATGATTGGTTGATGGCAGTGTCAACATAAAACTGCAATCTCAATCTCAAACCTATTTTCTTTATTTTTACTTTTTTATTTTTGGGTTTGAAAAATAAAACAAAACAAAATGAACAACAAAACATTGAAATTGGTATTAGCATTAAGCTTAGTTATACTGACTTTGAATAGTGCAACTGCTTTTGCTAATACTTATTTAGAAAACAAGACCTTGGAAATTTATCCATGGGATACTGGAAAGTACTGTATTTATCTACAGAATACCGGAAATGAAGATTCTGTACAGAAAATCAGCATAAATGAAGGTGAAGAATATATCAAAAATTTAGACGAAGTGGTAAAAGAATTTAATGTATCTGCAGGAACTTTAAGCAATTCTTTTCCTGTGTGTATGGAATTGAAATTGCCTTCGGATTTCAAAGAAGGAGAAAAATATGCTATCGGCTATGGCGTGGCATACGTTACTTCTGATGAACAAAAAGGAATGGTATCTTTTGCTCCGATACAGATAACAGAGAAATTCTATATCACTGAAAAGATAGACAGAGAGACAGGTCCTTACCTTATTTATCTGGTTATTATTTCTTTTGCAGTTATTACCGGCTTAGTTGCCGTAATATCTGCAGTAAGAAAGAGAAAGCTTGCAATTAGAAAAAAGAAAAAACTTTCTGGCAGGAGATAGTTCATGGAAAAAGATAAACCGATAAAAACAGCAGTTTTATTTGCAATTATCTTCCTGTTATTTTTAATGACAGTTAATCATGCAAATGCCAGCAGATGTATAAATCAAAGATGCTTAATTAATATAAACATGAATGTCATAACCTGCATCAACGAAACTGTTGAATCTCAACAATTTAATTATTCTTTTATTCTGCCTGTTGAAGAGGGATTTATTTCTATCCCTGAAAATATCGGCTATATTAATTTTAGCAATTTTAACACGTCCATTAATAATTGGGTTAAAGCAATAGTAGGAGTAAATGGAACTATAAGTTTTAATTTTACTGCTGAGACAGATTTAATTGGAAATTTTACCACAAATTCGAGGGATGTTCCGCTTAATTTTAGCCTTTGGATTAATGGAACCAGAGATTCAGATTCCCTTGAAATAAATATATATCTTGCTATTCCAAAGACAGTTATTAATTTACTTGGAACCGATGCAACAGACAATCTAAAAGCTTATGTTGTTCATAATGATTTAACTAATAATACTTATCCTCTTATCAGGCAGAATAGCCTTGATTCATCCCGCAATTATATATTCAAATTAACCTTATATGAATTTTCTGAAATAAGGCTGTTTTATACCCCTTCTGTTTCAACTTCCCCCATCTTGGGTGCGAATGGGGGCGTTTTTACATGCACTTATTATCCAAATTATAACTGGAATTGCTCTGCCTGGAGTGAGTGTGTAAATGGAAGCCAGACAAGAAACTGCAAAAAGGTCAATAATTGCGGAACAACCTACGGAAGACCTGAAACTGAAAGAATCTGCAATATCTCTCAATTGTTTGATATAAAACTGGAATTACAGGATGCTACAATAGAAGATTCAAGCGAATTGACTTCCATAATTACATTTACCAGCTTTGGGACTGTTCCTACACCAGTTAATTTAACCTATGTTATTTTGAATTTATCAGGGAAAGAACTTTATTATGAAAAAGAGAATATAACTGTTACCACAGACCAGATTGCAACAAAGAGCTTTGAAAACTTAAATCTTCCTGATGGAGAATATACTTTGATTCTTATAACAGTCTATGGAAACAATGTGACTGATGAATTTAAGCAGGGATTTTCTGTAGCAAAAGCGAATACTATAATTGAAAAAATTCTTGATTGGATAAATAAAAATATCTTAAAAAAGATAAATGAATGGGTGAGCAATGAAAACAATCTTGAACTGGCTCTTGTGACAGGAGGAGGAGTTATTTTTATTATCTTATTCCTTATTGTTTCAAGGCATAAGAAGAAAATGAAATCTTCAAAATTTCATCACAGAAGAAAAAAATACTAATCTGCATATTAATTTTTTATCTTCATATCATTTTATTTTTCAATTAAATTTTTTATAAAAGTTTCAATTTTCAAGAGAGAATATTTATTCAAATTTTCCCAATTATTAATGTGCTTAAAGGAGGGAAAAGCCAGCATGATAAATAAAAAGGTGATATTGCTATTATTTTCCATAATTATTCTTGTTCAAATTCAGAATTATGCTTCAGCAAATTTATTTCCTTCTTACTTATTTAAATTAAGTATTGACGGGTTTTCTGGAATCAGACTCTTCTATAACCCTCCTGAATCTCTGATTCCAGAAATTCCTTCAAGCATAATAAAAAATATTTATGGCAGCGGATGGGCTTTAAATTTTACTCAAAATTCCTCCAAAAATCCAAAACAGCTTTTTGATATCCAATTAATATTGGAAAAAACTTCACTCACTCCAGAAGATAATCTTGGAATAAGCATCAAATTTGAGAATTTTGGGAGCATTCCTACTGCAGTGAATCTGACTTACAGAATATTAAATGATAAACAGGAAATTGTTTACGAGGAAAATGATTCTATTCTTGTGCAGACTGAGAGAATTCTGGTAAAAACATTTGACAATCTTGTCCTTGATAAAGGAAATTATAATTTTGTGCTTACAACTGTTTATGGGGAAAATGTAACAGATGAATTCAGGCAGACTTTTGAAGTCAAACCTCTTTCTTTGTCCGGGTCTTTCTATAATTTTTTAAATAAAAACTTAATTTTAATTTCTGCTTTCTTTTTATTAATTGTTTTTTTACTTATTTATCTTATCTACTTTAAAAAAAAGAAATAAAATTTTCTCTTATTGTTAATTATACTTTAATCTTTAAACCTAAATCCTTCAAGAAAGTTCATTTCTCAAGAAAGAATATTTAACCCAAAAATATTTCTTCTCTTTAAATTTCATATAAAAAGAGATGTCAACTATGCAAATAATAAATTTACTTAATTTACTGGACTTTTTGGTTATTTTTTTTATTATTTTTTTTATTATTTTCAATAGGATTAAAACGAAAAAACTTATTCTTACAGGGGCAATTATCATATTGATTGATAAAACTTTATCATTTTTTTCTGGATTATACAATCTTGATTATTTCATCCAAAACTGGATTTTATTTTTACTTTTATCAATTGGTTATTTCTTTATCCTGTTTGGATTTAAAGGAGGGATTAAATAATGCAAGAATTGCAATTGGTATTATTCTGTGTTGCATTTGGGGTTTTAATTCTCTGGAGCACTACATGGATGATTATTTTTAAAAAGAAGATTCTTCCCTTTCTTCCGTTTATTTTATCCGGACTTTTCAGCCTCTTTTATGCAGGAATTTTAATCAGAAATCCAAATTTTTTTACATTTGACACAATTTATACTATATTTTTCTTCTGCAACATATTAATTTTGTCTTTTTTAATCAGGAGGGAAATATGGAAGAAATAATTAAATTAATTGGATTAGGTGAATTTTTCATGTTAATAATTCTCTTCTGTCTGATTATCGGAATCTTTTTAGTGTATATCATAAAAACTATTCCTAAAAAGAAAGACAGAGGAAATGTAAAATCTTTATTTGTTCTGCTGGCTTTAATGATTCTTATTTCTACAATGTTTATTTATAATACCCTTGGAGATTCCCAGGAAAATCCTTTTTTAAAATTTGTCTCCTCTGGTTTTTTAATTATTTTAGCGTTTGTTATCTGGAAAATAGGAATTAACTTTCCAGAAATAAAAAATAAAAAAATATTTTTGATATTTTTTATTGTAATCTTTCTGTTAAATCTTTCTGTTTTGAGCCTTTCTGTCTGGTTAGACGACTTATTTTTGTATATTATCCTAATTTTTTCACTTTCTTTTTTAATCTTCTTTGTCTACTTTTTTTATCTATCTTATTTCATCTTTCTGGAAGATTCAGCTGAAAAAGTTATGGTTGTTTCCTTTAAAAAAAGGAAAAGGAGATAGAAATGAAAAACAAACATCTTTTTATTTTTTGTTTTATTTTAATCTTTTTTGCAGTTTCAGGAGCACTTTTTTATTTTTTTTATATTCAAATGAATATTTCCCTTAATAATGAACTTCATAAAAATTTAGAATATGTTTCAAGGTTGAAAGCAGAAAGCATTACAACTTTTTTAGGAGAACAGGAAAAACAAGTGAATGGCCTTCAGGAACAGGCAGTTTTTATCAATCTTTTGAAAGAATATAATGAAAAAGGATATAATACCAATGAAACTTTTTCAGAAGCGAATATTCAAATGAATTTATTTGCAAAAAAGATGGCTATCTTAAGCAAGGATGGAATTGTCCTCATCTCGTGGAATAATCCTCCAGGAACAGATTATTCAAATGAATCTTATTTTAAAAATCACATGGAAATAATTTATACTCAGGTATATTATGATGTCGTGATAAAGAAATATGGTTTGGCAACAGGAGGGCCGATTTATGACCCTCAGACAAAAGAATTGATTGGTTATGCAGTAATTGACATATTATCCAGTGAACTTTCTGATGTAGTTGCTCCTGAGTGGGATTTAAAGGATAATGACCGCATGGAATCTTATTTAATAAACTCTAAAAAAATCTTGCTGACCTCTTCTGAATCTCTTGGAAATTTAACATCTTTTACTCAACTTGTTGATACTATTGCTTCTAACAGCTGTTTAAATGAATCCAATGAAGCAGGAGAATCGCAAGAAGGAATATCCTTAAAGAACACATATCTAAATTATGAAGGAAGAGAAGTATTAGGGGCTTATTCTTATTTAGAAGGAACTAACTGGTGTCTTATTACTGAAATAGAAAAAGATGCAGTTTTTGCTAAACCAAGTAAAATATTTTTCTATTATTACCTTTTTGCCTCACTCATTTCTATTGCAGGCTTTCTTTTTTTTATCTTCTCTTTTTCTAGGCATATCAAAACAAGGAATTTGAATAAAGATAAAATTTTATATTCCTTTCTTAACAGAAAAATTCATCTTCTCTATTTTATTATTCTTGGAATAGTTTATTCATTTATGCTTATTTATTTTTCAAATGCTGCGAAAAATGAGACTATTCTTCAAAATTCTATTGATGCCTTGGTTATAACCCTCTTCTTTATTATTGCAGGATATGCCTTCAGGCTGAAGAAATTAAAAACAAAGAAACTTGTTTTTTTCGGAGCGCTTTTGAAAATAATCTCCTCTTCTATTTTGCTGAGATTTATACGAATTCCTTCCCCCCTGCTTTTTTTTGTAATTATTTATCCTTTTATAGAATTAATAGGATATCTTTTACTTTTATTTGGGATTAAGGAGGTGATGAGGAAATGATTTCCAGCTCCTTAATGTCTACAATATTTTTACTCTTTTCTTCTATAGTTATTTTATGGTTTATTACTTTACTAATTTTAGAAAAAAAAGAAATGTGGCCCTTTCTTCCATTTTTTTTATTCTCTTCAATTAACTGTTTTGTAGCAGCAGATCTTTTTATTGGAGAGGATATAACTAAATTTGATCTTTTTTTAGCCTTAGTAGAGCTTTTTGTGGTAATCTCCTATTTATTCATTATCTGGAGGAAAAATGAAATTGATTGAAAATCTTTCACAAAATATGCTTTTTAATATGGTCATTTTGTCTATTGTCTTAATTGGTATTATTGCAACCAGATTCTTTAATTCCAAGAACAGGAAATATAATCTTCCAAAAATCTTATTTATCCTTTTATCTCTTTTTTATCTTGTTTTTTTTAATCTGGATATTGTTCTTGACTTATTTGGGCTGCCAAAAAATCCAACTTACATCATGATGGGATTTGCAATGATTGCAAATATGGTTATTTTAATTTTTTCATTCTTCAAATTTAAAGAGTTTTTTAGCAGATTAAATTTAACCTTGGTTTTTGTTACTACTCTTATTATGAGTGCGGCATTTGCTCTTGAGCAGATTATAGGATTGGACATAGCTTTAATAGAAACTATAGTAATTCTTATAATGTACTGCTCTTTCTATAATTTAGTTGTATCTGCATTTATAAAGATGGAGAGGAAAAAATGAAGAAAATTATCTTGTTTGGAATGTTGCTTTTATGCCTTATAAGTTCTGTTTCAGCAATGACTATTACGGTTAACATACCTGAAAAATATGAGGAAGTTTCTGCAGGAGAGAGTGTTTATTTTCAAACTGAAGTCAAATGGCCAGAAAATACTATCAGAAAGGACCTTAGGATAGAATATTCTATTAAAGATGAAAGCGGGACAGAGGTGGCTTATCTCAAGGTTCTGAAGGCAATTGAAACTCAGGCTACGTTCATGGATTCAATAACAATACCTGAAAGCACTCCCTCTGGTTTGTATAAAATTTATGTTCTGGTTGGGGATTATCAAAATCTTTCAGAAGAAGTTGCTGCAAGCTTTAAGGTTGTAGGAAAAAAAGAAGATACTTTTATGATTTACCTTTATATTATCTTGTCTGTAGTTTTGCTTATAGCTATTTTGGTTGTTATTCAGTTTATTAGCATGGTAAGAAAAAGGAACAGAAAATAATTTAATCTTCTAAGTAATCAATTGTTATATAATCTGCATCTCCTTCATTGTCATCTTCATCAACTCCCCATACATAGATATAGACAGTATCTCCATCATTGAGAGTATCCCAATTGTCTTCATAATCATCAAAGATGTCAGACAGATATATTCCTGTATCATTGCATGAATCAAAATCGCTCCATTCTAAATCAGATAAGTCATCTGTATCCACTTCATCATCTGCAGTTGCATACTGGCAGGTTGCTAATATCTCATCATCGTCATCATAATCCAATTCTATTTCTATGTCTTCTGCATCGGTATAGTTATATTCATCTCCATCATCTGGCTCAGAAATGCTTACATCCGGAACTACAGTTCCCCATGTGATTGTTATAGAATCTGTGGCTCCAATTCTTCCGACAGAAGAATTTTCATAGATAATTATTTCATATTCATCGTCATCATCGAAACTGACATCTTCAAATGTTCCGTCGCATGCCTGATAATCCTGAGGGTCTCCATCATCAATAGTATAGTAGCAGTAATCATCTGAATCAGTTGCTTCATATTCCAAGTCAAAGGCATCATCATAACTTCCGTCATCTGTTGTTATTTCAGGGGCAGGTATGTAAGAATAAATTTTAATATTGTTGAATTCTGTATGATGCGTTTCTTCGTTTCCCGCATTATCGACACTCCAGTATTCTAATTCATATACTCCTTCTTTAGTAAGTGAAATTAAAGTCCCTCTTTGTTCAGAACCGCTGTTAATCTTATAATAAGGTTCTCCAAGACATTCTGTAGTTGAATCAGAGCAGGAAAGAATTATGGATGCACTTTTAGCCCAATTTCCATTGACATAGCTTGTAGTTGCAGTTGTTACTGGTTTTGTGCTGTCTATCTGGAATTCTCCAACAGACAGCGGAGCTGATTCTTTATTCCCTGAAGTGACTATTATTTTGCAATTGCTGTAATTTCCGTCGCTTAATGATTCAAATTTGACAGTATTTTTTCCCTTAACTGCCGTAGTTGTAGAAGATGAGCAATCTCCAATATAAGTTATTGTTCCTGCTTTTGTAGAGGCAAAGCTAAATTCAGGGCTGGAATCTGATATTATTCCTATAGAAGTTGGATTTGAAAGAACAGTAGCTGAAGAAAGAACTGTTTTGAATATGATAAAAGAAGCAATTCCAATAACTAAAATAACTGCACAAATAATAATTATCCCCTTTTTCATCTTAATTAATTGTCATCTTATTTTATAAACGAAGTGGACTTTATATCCATCTAGTTTATAAATGATTTATCCTTCTTAAATTTAACTGGCGAGGATAATTCAGTTATCCTGAAAAGGAGGTTGCCATAACTGCCTCTTTCAAGTGCTCAGCTATTAATATAAAGACTGGACTATAACTCTTTATACGAAACCTGCGCTTGCTAAGCTTTGTTATGGAACGAAGAAGATAACCTTTAAAATAAGCTGATAGGTTAAGATTGATCAGCAGTTGTTTAAGGAACTTTCTTCACTGAGTCCAGATGGCCAGTTATATTCAAGATGAAAAAAAGGGCTGTTAAAAAAACAAAGAAAGAAGTGAAGAAAAAGAGAAAAAATTCTTCAAGAAAACCGAGCAGGAAAAGCAAGGAATCTAAGGTTAAAAAATTAATTAAGCTTTCAAAATCCGGAAAGAAACCAAAGCCAAAGAAGAAAAGAAGATAATTGCCTTTTTTTATTCCTTTTATAATATTTAATTAAATAAAATTTTATTAACTCTGTATTACAACTATTAAATAATTCAATATAAAATGAGGAAAACTTTGATATTTTTAATACTGGTAATTTTCTTTTTTAGTTTAGTCTCTTCAGCAGATAAAGTAAAAGTTGACAGTGCAATTGCAACCCAGCTAAACGAATATGAAACTGTTCCTGTGATTATCACTTTTAATGAAGATGTCTCTGATTTAAACTTTTCAGCTATTTTAAATGATTCCTTTGAAGAAGAAATAAAGGAAATTCTCCCAGATACCATTTCTACAACAATTGATGAAAGAGCATTAACTGAATTATCTGATAATGAACAGATTAAATCTATTTCTTATGATTATCCATTGAAATTATTTATGGAGGATTCTGTAAAAATTATTTCTGCAAATACTACATGGATTCATCAAGTTAATGGCATTAATTTAACAGGGGCAGGGCAGACTGTCTGCATTATCGATACAGGAATAAATTACTCTCATCAGGATTTTGGAAGCTGTTCAACTGAAGAATTTACTTCTGGAACTTGCAACAAGGTAATCTGGGGATATGACTATGGAGATGGTGATACTGACCCAATGGATAATAATGGACATGGAAGTCACGTTGCAGGAACTGTTGCAGGAAACGGGCTAACTATTGGAGTGGCTCCTAATGCCAAGATAGTGGCAATGAAGGTTTTTAGTGATTCCGGAACAGGTTCAGAATCAGATGTAATTTCTGCAATATTGGACTGCACTGCTAATTCTGAAAAATATAATATTTCTGTCATAACTATGAGTCTTGGCTTAGAAGATGAATTTGAACATGAGATTATTGAATCAAATTATTGTGATGGAGATAGTGATTACGAAGAACTTAAAGATGCGATAGATGCAGCAATAGCCAAGAATATATCTGTTAGTGTTGCTACAGGAAACGCTTACAGTTCTTCCGGTGTTGGTGTTCCTGCTTGTTTTGCAAATGTCACAAGAGTTGGTTCTACCCCAAAAACAGATAATACAATTTCTTCATTTACTAATTTAGGAATTCACTTTTTAGATATATTACTGGCTCCAGGAGAAGATATTCTTTCTACAGCTTATAACGGAACACAGGTATTTTATTCAGGAACATCAATGGCAACTCCTCATGTTGCGGGGGCAATAGCATTGATTAGAGAGTATAAAAAATTAGAATCTGACAAAATTTTAAATTCAAGCTATCTAAAATCTGTCTTAAATAATACAGGAAAAGCAATAGCACGTTCGGGAGTAGGAACTTTTTCAAGAATAAATGTTTTTGCAGCGATTTTGTCTGCAGATGAAAAAGCTCCAGAAGTTACTTATATGTTCCCTGAAAATAATACAAATACTTATCAAAATAATCAGACATTTTTTTGCAATGTTAGCGATTATTTGCAAGTTTCAAATCTTACCTTAAAGGTTTATAATTCAACTTCTGTAATTTTTAATCAGACTCTCCTTGATAATCAAACCTATGATACACTGTCTAAGAATTTAATCTTAAATTCATACGGGACTTATAACTTTTTATGCAATGCTAAAGATGGAAACAATAATCAAATTATTCAAAATAATATCTTGAATGTATCTCAATTTGCTACTGTCATAGTTTCTCCTGGCAATAATACCTTTAGCAATTCCAATTCCACAACTTTTGTATGCTCTGCCGGCTCAGGCTCAAATAATCTGACTAATATCAGCCTTTATATTTCCCAAGGCACAAATTCTGTTTTAAATCAGGTGCAGAATATAAATACAAATGAAACCTTGGCTGTTTTTTATTATAACTTTACAGAAGACAATACATATACTTATTATTGCAATTCTTTTAATAACAATTCAGCAAATACCACAACTCTTAATTATACTTTTACTTATGATGCTACTCTCCCTCTTATTGCTTTAATATCTCCTGATGATGGTTCAAGTACCACTTCAAAGACAATTACCTTTGATTACACTCAAACCGAAACAAATTCTGATGGATGTTATCTTACAATAAACGGAGATGAATATACGGATTTCACCCAGACTCTGTCTGACGGGACTTATTTATGGTATGTAACCTGCATTGACAAAGCAGGAAATTCAGGAACTTCAGGAACAAGAACCCTCACAATATCTGCTTCTGCAGAAGAAGAGGAAAGTGATGAAGAAGATGACAACAATAATCATCATTCTTCAGGCGGTGGAGGAAGCACTACCTCTTCAGGAATATACACCATAAGCAATTCAAATCTTGAAAGCGGATACTCTAAAGCTCTTAAAACAGGAAATATATTAAAATTTAACATAAGAAATACAACTCATCAGCTAAAACTGACTTCAATATGGTCAGATGGGGTTTCTATAACTGTCTCAAGCACACCAAAGAATTTACTGCTTCCCCTAAATCAGGAAAAATCTGTTGATATAGATGATGATGGCACTTCTGATATAAAATTGATTTTACTTGGTGTAAACAGCACCTCTGCAAATATCTTTATCCAGAAAATAAATGAAGCAGAACAGTTAGAAGAGGCCAACAAAAATTATAATCTTATTCTGTCTGATAATTCTTCATCCGCTTCAGAGGAAAATAAGACAAATCCATCGGCTCTCAGTAATTTCATCAGCCGTTATAAATATTATCTTATCGGATTAATCCTTATAGTTATAGCTTATTATTTTGTGAGTGCAAAATATAAGAGGAAAAAAAGAAAATAAAACAGAAACTGAAATAGATTATATGAGAAATTTCGGGACATTATTCTTATAAACTTGCTTATCTTTTAACAGGCATGAAAGTCAGATACAGCTTTTCATCAAGGAGGACTGGACATACGGAGAATATAAAAAAACAGAGGCCAAAATATCCCACGCTTGCTGATAAAATAATCCAGATGTCAGACATAATCCTTGAAGTTATGGATGCGAGGTTTATTGAGCAGACACGAAACAAGGAATTAGAAGAGAAAATAAGGCAGGCAAAAAAGAGAATAATATATGTTTTTAACAAATCTGATTTAGTTAATCTCAGGAAGGTAAATAAAGAAGATGAAGAAATTGCATCATTAAATCCGAAAGTTTTTGTTTCGTGTGCAAAGAGAAAGGGAATAAAAGAATTAAGAAATAAAATCAAGATTACTTCATACAGAATTGAAAAGAGAGTTGATAAGGCACTCAATAAAATAACTGTTGGAGTTATAGGATATCCCAATACGGGAAAAAGCTCTGTTATCAATCTTTTAATAGGAAAAAAATCCTCAGGCACAGGAGCAGACGCCGGATTCACAAAATCAATACAAAAGCTCAAATTAACTTCAGAAATAAATCTCTTAGACAGTCCGGGCGTAATTCCGAACAAGGAATATTCCAATTCAGACAGCATTCTTATGTCAAGGCATACAAAATTGGGAGCAAGATCTTACAGCCAGGCTAAAAATCCTGAACTTGCTGTTGCTAATCTGATGAAAGAATTTCCAGATTTGCTGGATAATTTTTATAAGATTAATTCTAAAGGTGATTCTGAAATATTAATGGAAAAGCTTGGAAGGCAAAAAGGATTTCTTAAAAAAGGAGATGAAGTTAACGAGGACAAAACTGCGAGATTCATCCTGAAAGACTGGCAGGAAGGAAAAATAAAAAAATAAATTAATGCGATTTTAAAATAGCAAAAGCTTTAAAAAAGAACTTTTCTTCTCATTTTTACTTAATTAAACTGAGGTATTTTATCCAAATGGCAAAAAAGGAAGATAACGAAGATAATGAATCTGAATCAGATTCAGAAAATGAATTTGACGAGGATGAAAACTTTGAAGAAGAGGAAAATAGTGAAAAGACAGACGATGAATATGAAGAGTGGTAAATAAACTTTGATTTAATCTATTTCTTTTTTATTTTTTATTATCAACAAGTTTATATAATAAAGATATTAATTTTTTAAATGAGATTTAAAGAGGTTTTTGCAATTGTTTTTTTGCTATTTTTTATTACAAGCATGACTCTTTATTTTGTTCCATTTAATACATTAACTTTCCTGTCCAATTCAGGAGATTATAATTTTAGCAATCATGAAAAATCTTCCATGCAATTTTATCCCAATCTAAGGTTTTCCAGCTCCAATATTTCTTACCGAATTGATAATTGCCATATTGGAAAAAAAAATGAAATAGAATATGCATTCAGCATAGTTAAAAATCTTACCTCTTTGAATTTTTATCCTGTAACCAAGAATGAAGATATTTCTGTTACCTGCGACGAGAAAAATGTAGTCCGCAATGGGTTGTTTATTGCAGGTGAAGGAGGGCCGACGAATATTACCTCAACCGGCGAATTTAATTTAATCACTCATGCAGAAATTCTGCTGATAAAAGAGTCCAATTGCCCCAGACCCAATATAGCTCTTCATGAATTGTTTCATGCACTTGGATTTGAGCATTCAACAAACCAGAAAAATGTGATGTTTAATGTTACTGACTGCGATCAGGAAATTGGGCAGGATATGATACAAGAGATAAACAATCTTTATTCTTATCCAAGCTTTCCTGATTTGATTATTCAAAATGCCTCTGCAATCATGAACGGGAGATTTTTAACTTTGGAAATGACTGCCCTGAATATTGGATTAAATAATGCAGGAAAATCCAAAATTGAAATTTATCTTGATAATACTCCTCTTAAGGAAATTAATCTTACGTCCATTGATGCAGGATATGGAAGGACTATTACCATAGAAAATTTATTTGTTACTAAACTAAACTTTCATCGGATAAATCTCCTCCTCCTTGCAGATTTTAATGAATTAAGCAAGGATAATAACAATATTTCATTAGAAATAAAAAAATAAAATAAAAAGAAAAATTAATCGTCTAATCCATCAAGGAAATCATCAAATTCAGATGATTCTTCGTCTTCTTCGTCTTCAGAATCTTCCTCCATTTTACCCCTCATTTTTTATTAACTTTAAATATAACATATGATTTATAAATATTTCTATAGTTAAAATTATTGCTGTAATCGACGGGAAATAAGATATAAAACTGATAAGATAATAAAAGAAACTATTACTTCTTTGCTGTTTTCTCTTTTACATAGTCTATCTTTATGTTATGAATTCCCTTTGAAACTGTTGTTGCAATATCTTCTGGAAGAGAAAAACCTTCAGGACTATAAACATTAAATTCCATAGCAGTTAAATCATAATCCCCTGTCCTAGCAGACACTCCTGCATGAAATTCCGGTTCAGTATGAAATACTTCTGGATAAGAATTTTGAAACTCTTCATCTAAATAATACTGAAATGAATTAGTAGAAGCATTGTGACTGCCTGTATGGAATAAATCTATATTGATAGAATATATCCCCCTTCCCATAGACTTTACTGAAAATTGTGGTGTTTCTTTTATAGTAATACCCGAACATGCAAGACTGCATAATGTTGCTCCTGCAATAACAGTTGCTCCAAATGTTTGAATTATTTTCTTTCCTAAGTTTGATTCTTTCATAGTGATTCTATAAAAAGATACTGTTTACTTAACGTGAGGTAGATTTATATACAAACATCTCCTTGATTTTGCAAGGAGGTGTCAAATGAAATGTCCTAAATGCAAAAATGATAATATTGTAAAAAGAGGCAAAAGACA
>Ga0153915_10000240_pt1 | contig 49229 bp, 65 predicted proteins | sample Opewatmetagenome_2_FD_107003 | JGI IMG/M metagenome (GOLD analysis project Ga0153915, IMG submission 107003) | Freshwater wetland microbial communities from Ohio, USA - Open water 3 Core 3 Depth 3 metaG | ecosystem: Environmental > Aquatic > Freshwater > Wetlands | place: USA: Ohio, Lake Erie...
ACTATCCTTTTTACTTAAAAGAAATGGAATTTCGTTTCAACCACAGAAACGAAAGTATTTTTAACCTGCTATTTGATATTTGTGTAAGGAGGGTAGTTTAGTCCGTTTTTCGGCTAATCACCTAATATAATAGTGTTTTAAAACAAGTTATTTTTAATTTTTTTTGTCCCGACTTAACGCTATTGAGCGAAGTTGGACTACATGCCAGTTTATTAGCGCATCATTTAGGTTTATTTTAAGCCATAAAATACAATCGCAACATTGAGTAGGATTAGTTTTTTCTTACGAGAAAAAGTTAATTGCAAATAGAAAATATCTGCAACGAAATATGAAGCAATGGTGGAAAGTTTGGTAAACTGGCTATTGCATCCCGTGGTTCAATAGGCTTGACAATAGGTCTAGGTTGAATGGCAACAACAGGAATCTCAACAACGATTACAGGGTGCGTGAAATAGTTCAAGAAGTCGGGACAAAATCCTTAATGAAAACTTATAACCGACTCTATGAAGAAATTTGTTCAATGAACAATTTAGCAAATGCCTGGAGAAAAGCAAGAAAAGGAAAGACGAAGAAACTTTATGTCATTGAATTTGAGAAGAATATAAGAGAAAATTTACTTCGGTTAAGAAAAGAACTTTTAGAACAAACATACAAGCCAGAGCCATTAAGAACATTTATTTTGAGAGATCCAAAAACCCGCAGGATTTCTGAATCTGTATTTAGAGATAGGATTGTTCATCATGCGATTGTAAGAATAATAGAGCCAATTTTTGATAAAACTTTTATTTATGATTCTTGTGCAAACAGAATTGGAAAAGGTACAATATTTGCATTAAATAGGTTTGATAAGTTCAAGAGAAAAGTTACTTGTAATTTGAATAAAGAAGCATTTTGCCTAAAAGCAGATATTAAGCATTATTTTCAAGAGATTGATAGAGAAATTTTAATAAAAATAATACAAAAGAGAATTAAATGTATAAAAACGATTCAGTTAATTAGACTAATATTGGATAATTTTTTGGGAAATAAAGGCATGCCGCTTGGGAATTTGACAAGCCAGTTTTTTGCTAATGTTTATCTCAATGAATTAGATTATTTTATAAAACATACTTTAAGAGCTAAATATTATATCAGATATGTCGACGATTTTGTTATTTTACATAAATCTGGAAAACAGCTTGAAAGGTGGAAAGTAGATATAGAAAAGTTTTTGAAAGATGAGCTGGGAATAGAACTTCATCCTCAAAAATCTGAAATTATTTCCATAAGCGAAGGAGTTGATTTTGTTGGTTTTAGAAATTTTTATTATTTTAAACTTTTAAGAAAGAGGAATATCTTAAAAATTAAACAAAGAATTGAACAATTTAATGAGGGAATTTTAAGTGAAGAAAAACTCAAAGAAAGTTTAAATGGCTGGTGGGCCTATGCAAAGTGGGCAAATAGTTATAATTTAAGAAAGAAATTAGAAAATTTTATAAGTTCTGCTAACCAGAATATAACATGACAGAAGGAATTGTTGATTTTTCAGACTGGGAAAAACTTGATTTAAGAGTAGGGCAGATAATCAAAGTTGAAGAAATAGAAGGAGCAGACAAACTTTATAAGTTAAGCGTGGATATCGGAGAAGAAACAAGGACTGTTTGTGCGGGGCTTAAGAAATATTATTCTAAGGATGAACTTAAAGGAAAGAAAATAATTTTGTTTGCAAATCTTGCTCCAAGAAAGCTCAAGGGAATTGAAAGCCAAGGAATGATTTTGGCTGCAGTGAATAAAGAAGAGACAGAAGTTGTCCTGCTTGCTCCTGAAAGTGATATTGAAGTTGGAAGTAAAGTTAGATAACAAGAAACTTTATAAATTACAAACCCTTTTTCTTCTTATGGAATTAATTTCGTTAAAACAAGTTTCTAATAATTCTAAAATTGAACTTCTGAAAGAGTTAGGTTATGATTCTGACGGAGAATTTGTTTTAGATAAAAACCATAAAAGACTATTAGACAGATACTTAGATATCCCTATTAGGGTGGATAATATGGTAATACTCCCTGGGAGCATAGTTATCTTAGACAATAACGAGTTGAGTCTCTCCAAATACCTTGAAGAATTTGGGGATATTTTATGACTATAACTGAGGATGCTATTTCCGGGGCTATTAATGGAGGATTAAATTGGGCGTCTAGTGCTATAAAGAGTTTTGCAGTTAAGATAAAAGAAAGAAAATTAGCTTTTATTCAAGATCCAGAGACAATAGAACTTGTAAAGGAACAATATCGTTCAGGGGAATTAGCTATTTATAAAATCTATATAAAAGATGATAATCTCCTTTTTCTTTTAAAAATGGGTTTAACTCTAAGAAAACTTGGAGAAAGTAAAGAAGAAATTAAAAGAAGGAATCTTAGAACTAGAATATTTGAGAAGTATAATGTTCGAGGGTTACATATTTCAGAGTTTGTAGAAAATGGGATATTAAATCGATATATTGGTATTTTAATAGAGAATATAATTTCAGTAGAAAAATTTCAAAAAGATATTACAGAAGTTTTAAATAACATTGATAAACATGTTTTATTTGTGAGATTGTCAGATAAAGAAAGAGATATAATGCAAAGGACTATTTCAATTGTCAACTCTCTTTCTCCTATGGTTTTTATAGTGTCTGGTATGTTTTCAGCAGCTTCTACAATCCGTAATTGTGAGACAAAATTAGTGGAACTATTAAAAGATTATCATTTAGAAAAAATGAGTAGTGCGGAAAAAGAAAATTTATTTTTTAAAAGGATATTAAGATGATAATTATCTTCTCTTAAATTTTCCTAAAAATCTTCTCCAGAGAGTTTCTTTGTCTTTATCTGAATCATAATCAACATCAAGAAGTTTTGCCGCAATTTCCTTATATGCTCTTGAAGCATTGCTCTTCGGATGCGTGTGAATTACAGCATCTTTCATGCTCAAGGATTCCTGAACAGAAATATCCTCTGGAACCATTCCTAAAATAGGGACTTCAAGCATTTCTCTTACTGAATCTGGCTGCATTTCAATGTCATTCCTTTTTACTCTTGTAACTATCACGCCCAAAACCTGCTTCTTCATCTGCTCTGCAATTTTAATTGTTTTCAAAGCATCTGTTATTGCAGGCATTTCAGGATTTGTCACAACAATCAGTTCATCTGCCATCTGAATCAGAGAAAGAGCCTCATTTCCAAGTCCTGCAGCACTATCAACTATAATATATTCTGCAGATTTTTTGAAATCTTCCTTGAAATCCTTTATTCTTTCAGGTTTTACTCTTCCTAATTCTCTTATTGAGAGTGAAGAAGGCATTATTTTTAGTCCAGATTCATGCTCATAAACTGCTTCAAAAGCTTCTGCCTTGCCTGAAAGAACATGATTAAGATTTATCGGAACCTCAGGAGAATTAAGATGAATTCCCACATTGGGGGTTGTTAAATTTCCATCAATTATTAATACATCCTTGCCGAAATGATTCATTGCTGCCCCCAAATTTATTGCGGTGGTTGTCTTTCCAACTCCCCCCTTTCCTGAAGTTATTACAATTATTTTTTTCATTTTAACCTGTAAAAATGCCTTTTATAACAGGAGAAATTGCTTTACTTTGCTTATAAATTTTTCTAACAACTCTGCATATTCTTTTAACTTTTCAAGATTTATATCAATTTCCTCCCCACGATAAAATACTTTCAATGTTACATTTTTTCTGAATTCCCCAATTCTTTCGATTCTTAGTTCTTTTATCTTCCTGAACATTTCATATAATTCTATAACATCAAGGAATTCCTTGTCTTTTTTGAATAAAACCTTAACTTGTTCTATCATTCCGACAGGATTAGAAGAAACAGAAGAAATCTTTTTTTTCTTTTTTGCATGTTCCAATATTTTTTCAATGCTTGTTTCAATCATTTTTCTCCATCGGAGAATCAGATTCATTATTACATCGCAAGTTTTTGTATATTTCAAACTAACATAAAGTAGATGGTCTGCGCTTATTTTTTCTTGAATTATATCTTCCATACTGTATTCAGCCCCCTTTTAGAAGTATAATTTTAGAGGGGTTTGCTCTTTTTATATTTATCTGCAGTTTATTTATTTTGGAGAATTAAATATTATTTTCAATTATAAACTTTTTAATTAATATTTTTAAATTTTTGATTAAATCTTGATATTCTTTATCTGATTTCCCTTTTGGATCTTCAATATCCCAAAATATCACCTTTTCATTATGTAATAAGAATTCTGGAATTATTTCTTTTTCGGCCATTACGACTATCTTATCATATCTCTTAATCATCTCTTGGGTTAATTGTCTTCTAATATTTTCTGAAATATCTCTCCCATCTTTTTTGATAAATCTAATTACTGGTTCTGCTAATGGAACCTCTTTTAATTTTTGATTTTCCTTCTCAAAAACACGAATTCCAGCAGACATTACTTCATGTGAAGAATATTTTTTAAATAAGGCCTCTGCTATCTGACTTCTAGCAACATTTCCTCTACATACAAAAAGAATTTTCATATAATTATTCACTTAATTTTAATATCGCCTCTGCCAAATCACCGGTTTCTTCCAATGCTTCTTCTGCTTCTTTTTTTGTGCAGTTTGTTTTTTCCATTACAATTTTAATGTCTAACTCAGAAAAACTTTCATCCTCTTCAGAAACTTCTCCTGTTATTTGAAATGATTCCTGCCCCTGCATTTTTATTTTTGTTACAGAAGGGTTTTTTATTATAATCTTTGCTCCGTCTTCTTTTTCTATTATTACTTTAGAAGCAGAAATCTCTTCCTGATTTATTCCCATCTGCTTCATGACAGCCTGCATCTTCTTCGGGTCTAAATTTGGAAACATTTTGTTAAATTACAGATAAAGCAATCCTGAATGCAATAATAAGCATTATAAAGACAATTACATGCATAGGCTTTAAATTAAATTTACTTTCATATTCTTCCTTAAATCTTACAAGTCCACCAAGTCCTGATGGAAGATTTATTCCGCTACTTGCCATTTTAACTTAATGAAAAAGGGGTATAAAAATTTTTGCAAATAAGAAGTTTTAAAAATTTCTTTAGTTATTCCTTTTTATGGTTTTAATTGACGCAAAAGCTATTGAAGAAAAATGGAGAAATTTCTGGGAGAAAGAGAAGATTTATTCTTTTAATCTTTCAAGCAAATCCAAGATATATTCTGTAGACACCCCTCCTCCTACAGTTTCAGGAAGGATGCATATAGGACATGCTTTCTCTTATTCCCAACAGGATTTTATTGTCAGATTTAAGAGAATGAGAGGATATAATATTTTTTACCCTTTTGGAACAGATAATAATGGTTTGCCTACTGAAAGATTAGTTGAGAAAAAAAGAGAAGTTAGATCAAAAAATATTCCAAGAGCAGATTTCATAAAAATGTGCAATGATTTCATAAAAGAGGAATTACCTCTGTTTATTCAAGACTGGAAGAATATTGGAATAAGCTGTGACTGGAATTTGAAATATTCTACTATTGATGATGATTCAAGGAGAATTTCTCAATGGTCTTTTTTGGATTTGTATAAAAAAGGAAGAATGTACAGAAAAGACGCTCCTGCTATGTGGTGCCCTGAATGCCGTACGGGAGTAGCTCAGGTAGAAGTGCAGGATAAGGAGATTGATTCAACATTTAATGAAATTATTTTTAGGATAGGAAAAGAAGATTTGAAAATTGCTACTACACGCCCAGAACTTCTTCCTGCATGTGTTGCTGTTTTTTACCATCCAGATGACAAAAAATATAAGAAATACAAAGGAAAGACAGCAAAAGTTCCCTTGTTTAATTTTGACGTTCCAATTATGGAAGATAAAAGAGTAGATATTAAAAAAGGAACAGGAATTGTAATGTGCTGCACTTTTGGGGACCAGACAGATATGGAATGGCAGAAAGCATACAATCTCCCTATAAAGATGGCTATAAACGAAGACGGGAAAATGACTCCTCTTTCAGGAAAATACAGCGGGATGAAAATAAAAGAGGCAAGAAAAAAGATAATTGAAGATTTAAAGAATGCAAAACTGCTTACAAGCCAGATTCCGATAAAACATTTTGTAAATGTTCATGAGCGTTGCGGAACAGAAATAGAATTTGTAAAGAGCAAACAGTGGTTTGTGAGATATATGGATTTGAAATCTGATTTGTTGAAATGGGGGAAAGAACTTAACTGGCATCCAGAATATATGAAGATAAGATATGATAATTGGGTTAAGGGATTGCAATGGGATTGGCTTATTTCTAATCAAAGATATTTTGGAGTTCCCTTTCCTGTTTGGTATTGTGAAAATTGCGGGGAAGTTATTCTTGCAAAAGAAAATCAGCTTCCTGTTGACCCAACTAAAGACAAGCCCCCTGCCACTAAATGCCTTAAATGCAGTTCAACCAAGATAATCCCCGAAGAAGATGTCTTTAATACATGGTTTACTTCTTCAATGACCCCCCAAATTATATTAAATCTTGTAAAAGATGAAGAATTGAAGAAAAAATTATTTCCTTTAAGTTTGCGTCCACAAGCTCATGAGATAATTTCTTTCTGGCTGTTTAACACTTTATTGAAATCAAGACTTCACTTTGGAAAAAACCCCTGGAAAGATGTTGTTATTTCCGGATTTGTAACAATGAAAGGAGAGAAAATGTCCAAGAGTTTAGGAAATGTAATTGCTCCTCAGCAGGTGCTTGAAAAATATGGGGCGGATGCTCTAAGATATTGGGCAGCTTCATCAAAACTTGGAGAGGATTTTGATTATCAAGAAAAAGATTTGATAACAGGGAAGAAATTTATAACAAAATTATTGAATGCAACAAACTTTATTTTTATGAACCTTAAGGATTACAAGCCAAAGAAAATAGAACTGGCTGCTACAGACAGAATTTTTTTATCTGCTTTAAATGAACGGATTATCAAGTGCACAGAATCTTTTGAAAAATATGAATATTCCAAGGCAAAATCAGATGCAGACTTATTTTTCTGGAGCTTCTGCGATAATTACCTTGAGATTATAAAAAACAGAGTTTATAACGGGACAAAAGAAGAAAAAGAATCTGCATTTTACACGCTTTATAATTCGCTGCTGACAATTTTGAAATTAATGGCTCCCTTTGTTCCTTTTGCAACTGAAGAGATTTACCAGCAATATTTCAGAAAAAATGAAAAAATAAAAAGCATTCATATAAGCGAATGGCCAAATGAAATTAATATGCCTGAAAAGAAAAATGACAAGCAAGTTTATGACCTGATGATTGAAACAGTCAGAAAAGTAAGGCAGGAAAAGTCTCTCGCTAAAAAATCAATGAATTCTCCGATTATCCTTACTTTGGACAAAAAGGAAAAAGAAACGCTGAATGAAGTTTTAGATGATTTAAAGTCGGTCACAAATGCTTCTGAAATAAGAGCGGCAACAAGCAGCCACACTAATTCGTCTGGAAGCCAAATTAATGAAGGAAAATTCAAGGTTGAATTTATCTAATTCTTTTACAGCAATATTTTTAAATCATGTTTCTTGTATTATTTCCTTATGAAACAAAATAGTTATAATTCACATAATGGAAATGGGATTTTGGTTAGTGATAATGACCTCTTGAAATTTATTACTGAATCACAGAAAATTTATTTACCTGAAGATAATCTTGGGAGAAGAAAAACTCTAAATCGTTTTGTTGGTTCATGTGTTGTCATTCAAGTATCTGAGGTTAAACTATCTGATAAGAGATTTGAGTGTTCATATCTGGTAGGACCACTAAATTGGACAGATTCAAGAGGATATTCCATAACGGTTAAGGGAGAAGAAAAGCAATTACCTTATTCAGGAATTCTTAATTTTTTTAAACCCCTTCTTTGCTGACTGATTTAATACGTAATTTTATAAATTAGATTCCTCTTTTTTTTATATGGCTAAGCCATTACGCATAGGCTTCGCGAGGCATTGAATATGACGAAACTAACTAAATATGAACTTGAAGAAAAGCTGAAAGAAATTGAAAGTCATAAAGGAAAGCATACTGAATTTATCACAGTTTACATTCCTGCAGATTATGATGTCAATTCTGTCCAAAGACAGCTGGAAGGAGAGAAATCAACAGCTAAAAATATTAAATCTACAACAACAAGAAATAATGTAAATGATGCTCTTGATAAAATTGTAAGATATTTAAAAACTCTGAAGAAAACTCCTGAAAATGGACTTGCTTTATTTTGCGGGAATATTTCTCCAAACGAAGGGCAGAGCGATTTGCAGTTGTGGGATATTCAGCCATTTCAGCCATTAAAGACAAGACTTTACAGATGTGATAAAGATTTTGTTTTAGAACCTCTTAAGACAATGCTTGAGGTTTCTGAAATTTTTGGATTGCTTGTCATGGACAGGAAAGAAGCTACAATTGGAATGCTTGAAGGAAAAAGAATAGAAGTCCTGCAGAAAATGAGCTCTGGTGTTCCAAGCAAAGTAAGGGCAGGAGGACAATGCTTAAGTCCTGAAATGCCTGTTGAAACAAGGAAAGGAACTAAGAAAATTGAAGATATAAAAATTGGGGATGAAATAAAAGCAATTGATTTAACAAACCAGAAAATTGTTTTTACTAAAGTAAAAAACAAGTGGAAAGTTATTAAAAATAAATATAAGATAATTAATGTGAAAGATTGCTGGCAAACTCCTGCTTCATATGACCATATTTTCTTTAAGTTAGATAATGATAAAATTATAGAAACTCCTGCAAAAAACTTGAAGGTTGGAGATGATTTGATAAGTTTTGACCACCATAATAAATTATATGTATTAGAGATAAAAAAGATTGAAAATATTAATAAAAAAATAGAAATGATAGATATAGAAACAGAAGCAGGAAACTTCTTTGCAAATGGAATTCTTGTCCATAATTCCTCTCAGAGGTTTCACAGAATAACAGAGGGACTGACAAAAGACTTTTACAAGAGAATCGCTGAAGAGATGAAGAAAATATTTTTTGAGATGCCAAAACTGAAAGGGATACTTATCGGGGGGCCTATCCCAACAAAAGACGAATTTATTGACGGGGAATACATGGAAACAAGATTGAGGGAAAAGATAATCGGGAGAATCGATATCGGTGATACTGATGAATCCGGGTTAAAAGAGCTTGTAGAAAAATCAAGAGATATATTAGCAGGCCAGGAAATTGTTTATGAAAAAAAGATACTTGAAAAGTTCTTTGAAACCCTTGGAGAAAAACCTGATTTGGCTTATTATAAAGAAAAAGATGTCAGAAAAGCACTGGAATATGGCGCTGTTGAAATGCTAATTGTTTCCAAGAGTTTTAATAAAGAGGCGGCAAAAGAGCTTGTGCAATTAGCAGAAAATATCGGCTCCAAGATAGAAATAGTTTCTACAGAGACGACAGAAGGAGAGCAGTTCAATAATCTTTCAGGAATCGGAGCTATTTTAAGATATAAGATACAGTAAAATGACAACAACAAGCAAGACAATTGAGGAAATTGATGAAGCAAGGGAAAAAGAGGATTTAAAAAAACTTGAAGCGGTTTTTTTTGTCAGCGCCCGGTTTTTGAATATGCAGGAATTGATTTCCCTTACAGATTTAAATCCAATAATTTTGGAAGAGCTTATTGAAAAACTTCAGGAAAAATATGACAGCCAGGATTCTGCAATTGAAATCCTTGAAAAAAATAAAATGTGGAAAATGGATGTCCGCCCCCAGTATTATAATATCATCAACAAACTGGCTGGCGGGAGGTCTGAATTCAGCAAGGCAGAGCAGGAAACTCTGGGGATAATTGCATTCAAACAGCCAATCAAGCAGTCTGTGATAATAAAAATAAGGGGAAACAAAGCCTATGACCATATCAAACTGTTTGTTGACCAGGGGCTTATAAAGAAAAAGAAAATAGGGCACACACATGAGCTTTCTCTCAGCGATGATTTTTACGATTACTTTACTTTTCAAGAGGCAGACAGGAAATCATCCATTCATCCGGCAGAGTCAAATGAGGAAGAAACTTTAACACAAGAATCTTTAAAAGCAAATAATTCTGAAGAATAAAATGAAGCTTTTACCGATAATATATCTTGGATATATGTTTATATCAATCTATCTTCTGTCACTCTATCTATTTTTATACTTCCACAATAGAAAAAGACTTTTTGATTATCCTATAACTGATAAAAAATACACAATTTCTGTTTTAGTCCCCGCATATAATGAAGAGAAGACAATCAAAGATACTATTCTGGCAATTTTCAATATTGATTATCCTATTGAAGAGTTGATTGTAATAAATGACGGCTCAAGCGATAAAACAAGAGAGATAGTTGAAGGGCTGTTAAAAAAATATCCAAAGCTGAAACTGATTAATAAAGCAAATTCTGGAAAAGGAGATTCTTTAAATCAGGGAATAAAAATATCAAAAGGAGAGTTAGTTGTGGTGGTTGATGCAGACAGCTATCCTTCCAAAGATTCTTTCGGAAAATTAGTTGGTTTTTTTGATGAAGAAAAAGTAGGGGCTGCAACCTGCGTTTTTGTCCCAAGAAATGCCAATACTTTTTTTGAGAAGCTGCAGTTAATTGAATACAATGTCATTGCTTTTTCACGAAAACTTTTGGGATATCTTGATGCTATCTATGTAACTCCAGGGCCTCTGGCAATGTACAGAAAGACTGCCCTTGAAAAAGTTGGCGGATTTGACACCAAAAATATGACTGAAGATATAGAGATTACATGGAGGCTTACAGGAGCAGGATATGAAAGAAGAATGTGTCTTTCAGCAAGTGCAACTACAACTGTTCCCAACACGCTAAAAGCCTGGTACAGGCAAAGAAGAAGATGGAATGTCGGGGGGCTGCAGTGCATTGCAAAATATAAAAAAAATTTCCTGCAAAAAGGAATGCTTGGAATGTTTATACTTCCATTCTTTATAGTTCAAATCTTTCTTGGTGCTTTAGGATTAGGAATTTTTGTATATTTGGGTATTACAAGAATTATCTCCAATTATCTTTTGGTTAAGTATTCCATTCCCGTAGGAGTTCCGTTAATAACAATGGAAAGTCTTAATATAACTCCGAGTTTTTTGAATTATCTTGGGGTAATATTGTTCATTGTTGGAACTGCGTTTACTTTAATGTCTCTCTCTATAATGAAAGGAACTATACTCAAGAAGCAAAATATTTTTAATGTCCTGTTTTATTCAATAGTTTATCTGACAGTATATCCGTTCATCATGATAAGTGCAGTATATAATTATTTTAAAAGAGACACTAAGTGGAGATAATATGTTAAAAAACCAAAAATACATTTTTTTGTATGCTTTAATAATAACTCTTGTTGTTTTCAATGTGGGCATATTTTTTGGATATTTACTGGAATCTTCAAGGACAAATGATGTCAGCCAGCTTTATATTGATGCTGAACTGGAACTTTTAGACCAAACTGCACAAAAAGATGCGTTAAATATTCTTAACTTAACCTGTGATAGTCTTACTGAAGCTAATATTGCTTTCGGGGACAGGATTTTTTCAGAAGCACTCATAATTCAGAAATATGAAGATGCAAATAAGCTCAGCGATGACATTATCTTTCAGCATAAAAGATTTGATTTATTGAGAGCTTTATTCTGGATGAACAGCATAAAGATAAAACAGCAGTGCAACTCAGAATATCATACTGTTGTTTATTTATACAAATATAACGCCCCTTCATTGGAGCAGAAATCAAAGCAGGTCTTTTTTTCAAATCTTCTTTCAGAATTAAAAGATAATGAAGGAGATAATATCATGCTGATTCCTATTGCTGCAGACAATAACATTTCTTCAATAGATTTGTTATTAAAAAAATATAACATTACAGAACTGCCTGTTATTTTAATTGATGAAAAAACCATCATAACCGACATGGATAGCAGGGATGATATCCAAAAGTATCTTATTTAGATGATATATTTTAGCACAGAAATATTAAAAAAGAGACATAACTCCATTGTGCTATGAGTGAATGTTTTAAATGCGGTGTTTCTGAAGAAAAAGCGAAATTACACGACGCTATATCTTCAAGAGGAATTGTGAAAATATGTGAAAACTGCAATTCTTTTGAGAAGCTTCCTCTTATAAGAAAAGCAACTGAAAATCAGATAGCAGGCTCCCAAACACAGCAGTCTGTAAGGGAAAGACTGACTGGAATGAGCAGAGGAAAATTGCTTGCAGGAAGAGAAGTGAGCCTTAGGGAGTTGGTTGACAGAAATCTTAAGGAAAGACAGGCAAAACTGCCTCCTGACCTTGCAGATAACTTTCACTGGACTATCCAAAGAATAAGAAGAGCCAGAAAGATAACAAGAGAAGAATTTGCAAGGGGAATAAGTGAGCCAGAAGCAACTGTCAGAATGATTGAGCAGGGAATTTTGCCAAATAATGATTACAAGATAATCAACAAGATTGAGAGCTATTTAAAGGTCAGCCTCAGAAAACCAGGAACTTCAGGATTTCCAACCGCAGAGACAAAGAGATTTAGCTTAGATAATTCGATACTCTCAAATGAAGAAAGAAAGGAAAAAAAATTGAGTTTTGATGAACAGTCTGCAAGAGACTTAAAAATTGCAGATTTGAGAGAAATGAAAAAGAAACAGGAAGAGAAAAATAAAACCAGTATAGACAGCTGGGAAGATGAAACGAGCCAGGATGATGAACAGTTTCTGGATGAACAGGAAGAGCTTGACGAAGAAGAAAATATTTAAAATAATAAATTAATCTATCTGTATGAAATATAACTTTAATTTTAAAGTTCAGGTAGTTTATGGAATAGTTACTTTTTTGCTTACCCTTGGCTTGATTTATCTTTTTATTAATAATCTTGAATGGATTGTGGCAGCTGTTACCGGAATAGTTAATGCTGTTCTCTGGGGTTTTTATCCAAAGAAGATGGAAAGATAAAAGATTGATATTTTTAGAACCAATTAGGAATAATTTTATTTATCTTTTACAAAATAGAAAGTGTAAATTGGTTGTTATTCCCAATGTAAATTAATATAGAATCCTTTAGAACATCTCTTCCAATTAAACATGAAACATTTTGTCCATCTAATGGAGCAGCAATAAATGGACCTTCATATATCAAACCATGACTTGGAATACTCATTCTCATGTAATATTGAAAACATTTACATTCTTTTGAAGAAGGAGTAGATATATTAACTTCTCCAACGGGTTGAAGATTTAATTTTTTTGGGATATCCTCTTGGATTACACAAGAAGTAGCTCCTGTATCTATTAATGCTTTAACTGTTACAGGTTCAGGAATAGACTTTTTTTCTTCAATATACTTCTTCTCTAAGTTTAGAGATATTAAAAATTGAACATCAAGAATTGGACCATCTTGTTCAAGATTTGTGTTATTTATAGTTACGGATGGCATTTTACTAATCGAATGAGATTAGAAGTGAAATTTTGTACCTCATCCGTTTCGGATATTTTTTTAACTAAAAATGGTTCGTTACCAAATTTATCTATTCCTACTTTTATTGCATCATTTCTTGTATCATATGTCCCAATTATCCTTTCTTTTTTTATTAAAACAAATTTCCCTGAGTTGTCTCTAAGGAGATTTTCTTTATTTTCATTATAGGTTTTTATTTCTTCAGAAAGAGGATTCTTTTCTTTATTCATAATATTGTTATGGTAGCAATATTTATAAATTTATAGCCTTGTTTGATTTTGTAAATTAAGTCTCGTCTTAGATAGACTAATTTTGAAAAAGTTCCTTAATTTCCCAATTCTTCCTAATCACAACTTTTATAAATATAGTTTTTGATTTCTTTCTATGGAAATTAATGTTCTGAAGTCTACAAAGGAAGAGCTTGAGCTTGAACTTGAAAATCTTACTATTTCAGAAATTTTGAGAGTTTATTTAAACAAAGACCCTGCTGTGACATTTGTGGCTTGGAAAAGAGATCACCCTACAAGAAAACCAATTCTTTTAGTAAAGACAAAAGGCAAGACTCCCAAGAAAGCAGTTGATGATGCTGTTGCTTTAATTGCAAAAGATTTAGGCAAATTAGAAGCTGATTTCAAGAAAATAAAATAAGCGCAGATTGCCCAAGATAAAATTGAAAGACTAACTTTTATAAGTCTTTGAAGATTTAATTACCCATGGCAAAAAAGAGGAAGGTTTCTGTTCTTAAAATATATAGTAAAGATGCAGAGAGGAAAGAAGCTTTATTCAGAATTATTGTTGCATTTGCAAGCGGGATAATTTTTTGGGTTTGGGGGCATTTAATCTGTGTTTTTATATTGCTAAACTGGTTTATTACATTATTTACAGGAAAAAGAAATAAGGATTTGGCTGTTTTTTCTGAATATTTTAATACTGAAGCATACAAATTTATGAAGTATATGACATTTGTATCAAATAGAAGACCTTTTCCTTTTACTATAATGGAAAGAATGTCTGAGTTTGAGTAGTTTTTATTATAATAATCCTTAAATAGAATTTAGCCTCTTTTATTGAATGAGTGACAATAAAATATCTACAGGCAGTTATGACTTGAATAAGTGGCTTTACGGTGGTTATGAGAAAGGCATTGTTACAATGGTTGCAGGTCCTCCTGGAAGCGGGAAGACAAATTTTGTTATTCTAACTGCATGCAGTCAGGCAAAAAAAGGCAACAAGGTAATATTCATTGATACAGAAGGAGGATTTTCTCCTGATAGAGTCAAGCAGATTGTTGGGGAAAATTTTGATGAGATATTAAAAAATATTCTGCTTATAGAACCGAGTGATTTTGAAGAACAGAAAAAGTTTTTTACTACATTAAATGACAAGCTGAAGAAGGAACAAATTAGTTTAATTATTGTTGACGGAATGGCTATGCTTTACAGACTTGAGCTTGGAGATGCGAGGACAGAAGGGGATGAAGAAGTAAGGAAAACCAATAGAGAAGTAGCAAAACAGATGAAACTGCTTGCAGAGATAGCAAAGAAGCAAAATATACCTGTGATTATAACTAATCAAGTCTATCAGGGATTTCAGACAGAAGAAGACTGGAAAAAGGGGATTGAAAGAGAAGTTAACATTGTTGGAGGAGATTTGTTTCAGTACTGGTGCAAGTGCATAATTGAATTGAAGAATGAAAAAGGGAAGAGGAAGGCAGTTCTGCTGAAGCATAGAAGCCTTCCGCAGAAAGAAATTGGTTTTGAGATAAAGAATGACGGAATTTATAAGAAGGGAATATTCTGATATTTCCTGGGGCTTAAACCCCAACTCCATTTTGCTATGCAAAATGTCGGAAGGATGGATATGAAAATAATTTTTCACTCGCCCCGCCCACCAGCGCTCCGCTCCCCCTCCACCAACCCAAGGAAAATTAATTATCACCTCTTTTTTAATGAAGATACAATCGTCTTTTTAGATAAATAATATCTCTTAAAATTCTAACTTCGTCGTAATAATACATTAATATAAAGTTAAATCTCCCTTAAATTTCATGTCTTCAGATAATATAAAATTTGAGGTTATAAAGAAAATAAGTGAGATTGGATTTAAGTATAAGAATTTAAGAAATATTTCCAAGCTGGACAGCAATTCTCCTCCAAGTGTTTTTATTGGCAGCAAACTGAAGTATCCTCTTGTTAATGTGGGAATTTTAAGCCCTCTTGAGAGGCAGGATAACGCATGGGTTTATGACGATGCAAAATACTGGGCAAACAATGATTTCCAGATTAATGATGTTGTAAAGCTAAGGGAAAATCTTCTTAATTCGAGGTTTCAGTCACAGGTTCAGGATACCAGAAATTCCGGGATGAACAATAAGTTTATTCAACTGGCTCAGGAGATTGCAATTGCTTCAAAACCCGTAGATGTGGAAATTGAACTGAAACATAGATTAAATTTTGAGAGAAATAAAGACAGGGTTTTAACTCCACATGGAATGAGTGCAGGATTGAAAAAAGCAAAGATAACAGGAAATGTGAAAGTTCATCAGAAAGTTGATAAGGTTATGAATGACGAAATAAAATCTTCAGAGGGGCTTCAGATTCTGTATAAAAATAATTTTAGCGAGTATACTTTAAGCAAAATATTAAGTGTCGGGGTTTTAGGGCTTAAGAAGAATAAGAAACTTGTTCCTACAAGATGGAGCATAACTGCAACAGATGATTCAATTGGGAAGTTTTTATTGAAGCAAGTAAGAGAATATAAAGTAATAGAAGATTATCAATTATTTTTTGGAGAGTTTCTTGGTAATGAATATTTGATTATGCTTCTTCCTGATGTTTGGAGTTATGAACTTTTTGAGCTGTATTTTCCAGGAAGCTCGTGGAATCCGTCAAAAGAAATAAAGGCTTCTACAGACATGGAAGATTATTACGGAAGGAAGGAATATGCATTTGCGACAGCAGGAGGATATTATGCTTCACGGCTTCCAATTATTGAATATTTAAACAGCATAAAGAGACAGGCGACAGTTATTGCAATAAGGCTTGAAACTCCCACGTATTGGGCTGCGCTCGGTGTTTGGGTTGTGCGTGAATCTGTAAGAAAAGCAATTGCACGGGGGGTAATAAAATTCAGGGATTTGAATGAAATTCTCCAAGGAACCAAGCAGATAGGAAAGATAAAATATAATTTTGATTGTGAGCAGATTATGAAGAAGAGCAAACTTCTGCATCAATTCAAAACCCAGACGAGATTAGAGGAATGGATGTAAGATCTTACAATGTCTTCATCTCTTTAGTAAAAGAAGATAAGGAGGTTCTATTTATAATACCTTTAACATCTTTAAGTTCTTCAGAGGTTAAGGGTAATCTTTGCCCTCTTTCTACAGAATTTTTTATCTCTGAACCAGATTGTTTTATCCAGAGGGGTTTCGGCTGTACATATCTTCCTACTTCTTTGCTGTCAGAATAATCTTTGAATATTTCTATATCTGTTCTTTGGCATAATAGCATAAAGTTATATAATCTCTCATGAGAATAGTTAACTTCATTAGTTTTATGACATAATAAATAAGAATCATTTCTTCCTTCCCTGAGAACAATCATGTCAAAATTCCCTTCAGTTATTGGTACTGAAGCATGTTTAAGTGCTGCTTCTAACTCATTTACTGGAAAATGTGCTCCACATATATTGCAAATATGCTTTGTTGTAATTCCTGATTCTTTCATCTAATTTCTTATAAAAAAGGATATTTAAGGATTTTGATGTTTTCTTAAGAATTATTGTTCTTCAGTCTTTTCTTCATAACTTATTTCAGATGTTTCCTTATTCGCCATCTTACTCTTGTATTCTTCCAACCGCTTCTTGTTTGATTCACATTCGGGATTGAAACAAAAAATCCACGGTCGTTTTCCTTTTGACAAGCGCATAAGCATCGGGAATCCGCAGGACTCGCAGAGCTTGTCTGTTTTTTTTATTATTCCGTTAGGAGGAAGTGAATATGTCTTTTTACATTCAGGATATGCATTGCATGCAACAAATGACCTTCTTGTTTTTCTTGAATACATTATTGCAAGATTTCCTTTTCCGCATAATGGGCAAACATTCAATTTATTTGTTTCTTTATCTTGTTCCCATTGTTTTGTTTCTGCTCCCATCAGTTCGGTTCCAATTTCTTTTTTGTTTTTTTCAAAGTCTTTTGAAATTGCAACAATTGTCTCTTTTGCTTCATCAACAACTCTTTTTTCTTTTTCTTCAAAGCCTTTTTTTGACTCCACAATCGCATCCATTTCTTTTTCAAATTTTCTTGTCAGTTCTTCGTCTATTATTACAGGAGAATATTTTTCAAGAGTGGTTATAAGGGAGATTCCTAACGGAGAGGCTTCAATGCTTTTTTCTCTTACATATCCCCTGTCATACAGCGTTTCAATTATTGATGCTCTTGTTGCCTTTGTTCCCAAATTTCTTTTTTCCAGTTCAGAAACAATTGAAGCAGGTGAATATCTTTTTGGGGGCTGGGTTTCTTTTTCTTCTGTTCTTAAATCTGTTATTTTTACATTCCCATTCATATCCGGAAGTTCTGTTTCTTTTATTTTGAATGGATAAATCTCAAGCCAGGCTTTTTTTCTTACTTCAGAACCTTTTACGCTGAAGATTAAATCTTTGTATTTTGCAGTTATTGTTTTGTTGTCAATTATTGCATCTTCACAGAATAAACATAAGAATCTTTTTACAATAAGATTGTAAATCTTTTCTTCTTCATCATTTACTGCCTGCATTTCTCCTGTTGGGTAAATTGAGGGGTGTGCAGGGTCTGATTTTTTCCCTTCTATCGGCTTGTTTCTTTTTATTAATTTTTCAGCTTTGTAATGTTTTGCAAGTTTTTCCAAGATTTCTTTGTAATTAATGGAATCAGGAAGTTTTTGGGAAGAAGTTCTTGGATAAGAAATTAATCCTGCTAAATATAATGACTGTGCTACCTGAAGAGTTCTTGCAGGAGTTAGTCCATAAAGCCTGTATGCTTCCATCTGCAGAGAAGTTAAGTTAAACGGGGGATTTGGAGGAAGATGTTCTTCTTTTTTTATTGTAGATGCTATCGCTGTTTCCCCAACAAGTTTTTCAAATTTCTCCAGTTCTTTTTTGTCGAATATATCTTTGTTATATTTTAATTCAACTTTATTTTTATTGTCATCTACTGTTATAAAAACCTGCCAATATTTTTGGGAAATGAATTCCTGAATCTTCTTTTCCCTCTGGACTATCAGATTAAGAGCAGGACCCTGAACTCTTCCTATTGACATTATCTTGAATCTTCCTGCTTCTTTTATTGAAGTCATCAATGCTCTTGAAAGGTTAATGCCATAAAACCAGTCTAAATAGTGTCTTGTCTCTCCTGCAATTGCCTGCCCCCAATTCAATGAAGGAGATTTTGTTTCATAGGCTGCATTTAATTCCGGCTTTGTGAGCGTTGAGAATTTCATCCTGTTTGCATCTTTTTGACTGCAGATAAATCTTACAACATTCAGTCCTATTACCTCTCCTTCAATATCATAATCTGTTGCTACTGTAATGTTTCCTGCATTCTTTGCGAGGCTTAACAGTGTGTCATAATATTTTTTTGTGAAGTCTGATTTCTTAATCATATAATTCGGAACCCAGGAGATGTCAAATACAGGGAAACCAGAGCCTCTTTCATTCTGGCTTAATGTAAACAAATGACCGACTGCACAGGCAACAACTATTTTTTCTTTATTCCTTGTGACTTCATAGTAAGGAATTCCGTGAAGATTTCTTTTTTCTGATTTTCCCAGCGCATCTGCAATCTTCAGTGCTGCCTGAGGTTTTTCTGTAACTATAAGTTCATAGCCTCCTTTTTTCAGGCTTATTTTTGGAATTTCATATTTTTTCACAAAGGCTGAAGATTTTGTTTTCCTGAATGTTTTTTTTGTCTTTCTCTTTACAAATTTTCTTGGTTTTTTTGTTACTTCTGTGAAATCCAGCTTTTCTTTCTGGGGCTTTTCTACTGCATATTTGACATCTCCTTCATCAACAGGGAAATAATTCTCTGCTAATTTCTGTTCTGATGATTTTTGTGCCTTTTTTTTCATGTTTAGAAGTATTTAATGAAGTATTTATAGGTTTTTGGGTTATTTTTGAGTTAATAATCTGATTATAACAATTCTTATAAAGAGTTTTCTTATTTTTTCATTATGTTTAAGGAAGCTGAAGAATATCATATTCCTTTTCTGAAAAGAAGAAAATTGATTAATCTGTTATCTGAATCAAATTTTATTATTAATGGAAATCATGTGTATATCGCCAACCCCCAAGAGGGACATCCTAAAATAGAAGACTGCTATCTCCCTGTTGCTTTTTTTATTAACAGATTTTATCTTAAATTTGTTAATTTAGATGAAGATTATTTCAAAGAAGTTCATGATAAGATAAGAGATATTCTTGCTGAAATTAATTCTGACAGGGGATAACTGTGGTATTAAATCTGAATTATTTTGCTAAATTCTTATTTTTATACAAGGGATTCTCTGTAACATCTTTTCCTAATGGAGTCAGGGAATTTGCTATTTCAATTGAAGGAACCTCTATTTCTACAATTGCTAAATCCCTGTCTGTGTATAAGTCTATTTCTAAGACATATTTTTCACGATTTCTATTTAATCTAACCTTTTCAACACGCTTTCTTAAAGTTAAATCCCACCATCTTTCAAAAAGATCTTTATCTATCTCTTCTTCTATTTCGTTTCTGGATAAATTTCCATCGCCCTTTATAGTGAAATAAAATTTTCCTGCCTTATCTCTTAACCTTGCTTCTTCAGGATTAAAATCTAAATTCATTCCCAAGGTTCTCGCTAATGCAATTCCTGAATTTAAAGGCATATAACCCTGCCTAATTTTCTTGCCATAACCTAATATATCAATTTCCACATCTATCCAGGAAGGATATATCTCTGTCCAGAATGAGGTATAATGATAAACCCCATTTTCTTTTAGCAGAAATTTTTTTTCAATTTCTTTAGCCATTTTACTGGAAAGACCTATTTAGTTTATAAGAATTTATATGTTAAATCTCGAAAATCTTTTCTTTCCTGCTGACATTAATGACTCTTGTTTTTCCCATCTGCTCTTCCATGCCTGCTGCTTCATGGATATGTGCCGTGATAAGGAAATCTGGTTTGAATTCTTCTATCGCTTTTCTTACTGCCTTGCTTCCCTCAAAACCAGAAAACTCTGCCTTGCTTCCTCTTGGATGCATGTGTGTCACCATTATTTTTTTCTTCAGGTCTTTCACATTTTCATGCCCTTTTTTAAGAAGAGTAAATATTTCTGAGTCTTTTATCTGGTTTATTCCTACATCTCCTGCTCCTGCCCCAAAAATTCCCAAGTCATCTTTTCTGAAAGAATAACCATGAATGCTGTGAGTGTCTGGATACATTTCTGCAAGAAAATCTGTAGTTGCAAGAGATTCGTGGTTTCCTGGAATGAGAAGAACCTGTTTTTTTGCTTTTATGAATGGACCGATTAAATCTTTTGTTGAGTTTTCTGCAAGAGTCAAATCTCCTGCCAAGATAACCAAATCAACATTCTCTTTCTGTGCTCTTTCAGCCAGCCGTTTTACCAAGCCGGTATCTCCATGAATATCTCCTACAGCAAGAATTTTTGTTTTCTTTTTCATGGTGTTATATACTAAAAAAGCTTAATAAATATATTCTTGCCTGCTGAAAAATTATTAAATGGATATTCCAATATGTCTGATACAAAAGATTTAAGGTCAAAATAGGAAATTTATCGCTTAAACCTTCGTATCTTTATATTAAATGGATATTCCAATATGTCTGATACAAAAGATTTAAAAGCACACCACTATCTGAATATATACTTTAAAATACCACAAAATGAAAGACAACTTTGATATCTTTTTCAGGAGAAAGCCTGCTTTAATGCTGGTTTCTTTGAAGAAGAACACAAGAATGAGGTATGGTAGTATTCTGGCTAAGGAAGTCGATTGCACTTACAGCCATGCAGTAAAGATACTGCAGACATTGGAAGAACTGAAGTTAGTTGCTTTTGAGAAAAAGGGGCGAATAAAGGTGATACAACTAACAAAGAAAGGAAAAGAAGTTGCAGATGCGATAGAGAACATTCAACGACTTATTAGGTAAATTTGATACCGCCGCCCCGAATAATTTTTATTTTTTTATTTGGAAATATGAAAGTTTAAATATTTCCATTCTTTTTTATTTTATAAGGTGGTACTGCAATACAAATTAAAGAGCGAAAGCAGGTGGAAAAAATATCCTGGAAAAGATAAATTGAAATTCTCTGTTGATAGATATGATTTTAGACTTCTTAATGAAGCTAAAACAAAAGTCTTGGTGGAGAAAACTAATTATGAAAGTGTAATGAAGAGATTCAGACAAATTGAATTCTTCAAAAGAAGATAGTATTCTCTATCTTACTAAATGTCCAACTAATAATCGTCCTTCAAATCTTTTTTATAGAGGCAAAATTATCTTCTTCTTTTATGATGAACTGCCTTTTTCCTCTTAGCAGGTTTTCTTTTTGCAGTTCTCTTCTTTGCAGTCCTTTTTTTTGCATGGGTTCTTTTCTTGTGCCTTCTTCTTTCATACTTAACCCATTTAGCTGCAGCTTCTTTTGATTTTACTCTAAGCTTTGCTACAACCAATTTTGCTATTGCAGAAGACTTTATTGTCTTTTTCTTTTTTACAGCTTTTACTACAGGGCCTGCAACTTCTCTAAGCAACTTTGCTCTTTGTGCTCTTGGAATTTTTGCTTCCCTTATTGCTGCTGCAATTGCTCTTTTTAATTTTTCAGGGCTGAACTTTTGCGTATTTCCGCCTCTTTTAATGACGTATGTCATTTTAATATATACTTTTTAATATATATAAATTTATCTCCAATAAATTTATTTTTTATTTTTAGAATAAATTTTTTATTTTCCCCTCTTTTTTTAAATACATTGACGAAAACAAAACCTGCTAAGAATATTTCTAGGAGAAATAAATTAGCTAAAATCAAGAATATATCTAAAGCATTTAAATTAAGTAAATTAAAATTTAAATTTTTTCCATTTATTACAATATGGCCCCGACGGGATTTGAACCCGCGACACCCAGATTAAGAGTCTGGTGCTCTAACCAGGCTGAGCTACGGAGCCATTTCATATCTCCTCACTGCTATGAAACCTACCTTTGAATTTGGAAATTCCATAGAGCTACGGAGCCATTGAATTTATTAAATGAGGGGCATTTAAAAAGTTAGTTATTTTAGAATTTTCATGGTATTAAAATTCTGCAAAAAATGCGGCGGGATATTAAAGGTTCATCAGATTGACAAAGGCAAATATTATCTTGTTTGTGACAATTGCCCTGATTTTGAACTTGTTGTAACAAAAAGCAATCCTGAAATAACTTCTAAGGAAAAAATAGAAAAAGAAGAAATCAAAGGAGAAGGAGTAAGCTCTGATAAAAATATTTTAGCTACATACAAGCATAAGTGCAGCAAATGCGGTTATGATAAAGCGCAGATACTTGATTTGGGGATTTTTTATTCCGATGAAGATAATCTTATCATGCTTAAATGCGGAAAATGCGGTTTTTGCGAGAGAATCGGAAGAAGAACAAGTTAAATGCTCTTTTTTCTTCCGTCGCGTTCTTTCTTTTCTTTTTTTGCTTTAGGATAATTTTCAAGAGGACATCCTTTCAAATACGGATGTTTTTTAGGATAAATCTTTTGTATTGATACATCGTAACGAGTCTTATCTTCTTCCATTAATCTAAGAGTATATTGATATACTGCCTTCTCTATTATTCCCCCTGCGAACTGGAGCGCTGATTCTGCTTTTTTTCTTTGTATTTCTGTCTTGTAAAAATCTTTGTTTGGAACTATAAATACCTGTAACAATATCCCTTCTTTAATAGCAGTTCCTTCAGGTCTGAACATTGATAAATAATAACACGTCTTTTCTAAACATTCTTTTAATAACCCATTTCCAACAATTTGTTTATGTGCATGATAAGGGCAGATTCCTATACATGGACCTATTGCATCTATCCCTGGTTCAAATGGAATTCTCCTAAAACTGGTTCTACGAAGTTTAGCTTCTCTTGAACGTGTCATCTCATCTCCCCCATGATTTTTTATTGAAATGATTTTCTCTTATAAGGATTTAGCTATAGGGAAAGATATTTTTGGAAGGAGACGAAATATTCTCTAGTTAAATACAAGAAGCAAGATTGACGTTTTTGCTATTACCGATATTCTCTACTCAAACATAGATAATTGCATTTTAATTGTTCAGGCATCATCTATATTCTCGCCATGTAAACTCGCACTTTGTGCATTTGAAGAATTTTGTCTCTGCTTCATCTCCAGAACGCGTCTGAACTGTCCAGAAATATGCCTTGTCATTTCCGCATTTTTTGCATTTTTCAAGAACTATCGGGAATGTTTCCATGTCTTTTCTTATCACTTCAATTTCTTCCTTTTTTTCCTCTATTTTTTCACTTGAAACTATTTTTATCTTTCCTTTTGAAGTATAACTACATCTGGGACATCCTTCTCTTGTTTTTTTCTGAACAAGAACTGCACCGCACTTGGGACAAAAATCCATCTTATTTTTTACCTCTTGTTTGTTTTATACTTCTAATATGCTTTATTTAAAAACTTTTCTTATATACCTTGGTATTTACTTTTAATTTTCTTTGCAAAGTCCTCTGTCTGACTCTGATCTTGAACTTTCATAAAATATTAATTTAACCCAGCCAAACCATGGAGTTATCCTGAAAACTGCTTTTCCAACTAACTGGTCTGAAGTTATAACTCTTTCATCAATCTTTGCCAAATTATTGTTTGGATTTAGCATCTGGTTATTATTATCCCCTATGGTACTAAAAGTTTTTGTTCCATTCTCTTCATTTATTTTTACTATTCTGTGAATTACAGGAGTTCCTTTTGTTCCTGAGTTAAACAGAATTATGTCCCCTACTTTTAATTTATCAGGATTTGCCTTTACTATGAATAAGATATCCCCCTTGCTGAATCCTCTTCTAAAACTAAAACTTTTGAATTCATCATAAGTTATATTCAGATTTTCATATTTCGCTTCATGCCTTTCAAACCACGGTTCAAATGTGGAGAAAAAATTTCCTTTGTGATACATACTGCATGATTCAACAATTGCCAACGGAAGAGTTGTGCCTGTTACTAAATTCAGAAATGGAAAGAAAATTAATTTTATAAAAAGAAATAAGAAGATTAAAGAGAACAACCACCCCTTTATACTATTATCTTTCCATAATAAAAACCAGAATTTTCTGAAACCTTTTTTTACCTTTCCTCCCTCTTTCTTTAACTTTTCCATTGGAATGAGTAGGAAAATATGTTTTTAAAATGTGTGATGAAAGATAATTATTCTTATAAGGGAATTTTATATTGGTTTTTGATGAATCTTGAAAAGGAAGCAGGCCACGAGAAGAGGGTAACTGAAATAGGAGGAATAATCAGTCAAATTTCTGAATTGCAACCCTGTTCTCTTGCAAGAACTTCATTGCAGGCTACTTCTGTCAGATACAAGCCAGTTATAAATACCAATGAAGGAAATTCATGCAGAGAATTTACTTTTTATAAAGCCCTTCCAGAGAATTTAGAAGAGTGCAGATTTGCTTTTATAGAAGTTCCTTCAGGGCAGGACAGAGAAGAAATTCCAAGAAGGCAGGTTTTATATGTTTATAACGACGGAAAACCCAGAAGAGAATTTATATTTGAAAGATAAGAAATTTTTTTTGTGCAGTATTAAGACTATTATGGTAAATTATAGAAATATTTAAATAGTATATATTTCTTGTGTATACAAGATGTGTAGACAATACACATACCATACCCCTTTCATTTAGCTATTTCGCTTGTATGGCTCATCCCTTACTTCCGCGAAATCGCCAACCAGCCGCATCTTCTTGAAGGTGATGCGGCTCATGATAACTAAAATAAATAAAAAACAAGACGGAAAATAAAATAAAAACAAAAAAGATAAAAATTAACAATAAAAATGACAGATATCTTTGATAATACGATATTATGCAAGAAATGCAATGCAAAAATGCAGAAAGCACAGATAGTCAAGAATGGCTTTTTATTTAGGATATTAATATGCCCAAAATGCCATGAAAAGATAATTCATCCTTCTGATGAAGCAGAATATAATAAATTCATAAATTTAAAAAACAAAGAATTTCATGTAAAAATGAGGTTAGTGGGAAACAGTTATGCTGTTTCAATTCCAAAAGAGATTGTTTCATTTATGAGAGAACAGGAAAAAATAATGAATGATATGGTAAGATTATGTTTTGAAGATGCAGGAAAATTAAGTTTAAATTTTACAGAAGAAAAAGAAAAGGAGATAGATTAAAATGAATAGAAAAATAAGAATAGCTATGGTTCAGTACGATGGAAATGGAAATCCTGTTGATGCTGCATATGGAGAGTATAAATTTGAAGATGTTGAAATATTTAGAAGGAGTGGTTTTGTAGATGTTTCAGAAGAATTAGCGAGGCAAGTCGATTCGCAATTAGTAACTAAATTAAATATGATTTCAAATTAAAATGGCAGCAAAAAAACCAATTCAGCTTAAAGTAGTGGAAGCATTGCAGGATGATGCATACAAAGGAATTGCAAGAATTGATTCTGAAGTAATGAGAGAGCTTGATGTCAAAAAAGGAGATGTTGTAATAATCAAAGGAAACAGAGAAACCCTCGCAATCGTTGACAGGGCTTATCCTGCAGATGTAGGAGAAGGAATAATAAGAATAGACGGAATCCTGAGAAAAAATGCAAGAACAGGAATCGGGGATGTTGTTACAGTAAGCAAGGCAGATATTAAAGAAGCAAAGAAAATTGTCATTGCTCCTGCGCAAAAAGGAGTTATGGTTCAGGCTAATCCTGATGATCTGAGAAGAGGACTTTTAGGAAGAGCTGTTCTTAAGGGAGACATTCTTGTTCTTGGGGGAGTTCAGAGGAGAAGAGAATTAATGTCAGAAGAATTTGGAGACATGGACGATATTTTTGGAAATCTTGGAGATATCCTCGGAGGAATGGGATTCGGAGGATTAGGCGGGGGAGTTACCCAGATTAAGTTTATGGTTGTAAGCATAAGTCCAAACCAGCCTTGTTATATTTCTGAAAATACAGAAGTTAGTTTAAGCCCTAAAGCAGTTGAATTAACTGACGAGAAAATTCCAGAAATTACCTATGAAGATATTGGCGGATTGAGCGACGAGATTAAAAAAATAAGAGAGCTTGTTGAAATTCCCTTAAAACATCCAGAAATTTTTGAAAGATTGGGAATAGAACCCCCAAAGGGAATTTTACTGCATGGACCTCCTGGAACAGGTAAAACACTTTTAGCCAAGGCAGTTGCAAATGAATCTGACGCAAATTTTATTTTATTAAACGGACCTGAAATAATGTCCAAGTTTTACGGAGAATCAGAAAAAAAGATAAGAGATATTTTTGAAGAAGCAGAAAAAACTGCACCTGCAATTATTTTTATTGATGAAATTGATGCTATTGCTCCAAAGAGAGAAGATGTTCAGGGAGAAGTTGAGAGAAGAGTTGTAAGCCAGATTTTAACAATGATGGATGGACTGAAAAGCAGAGGAAAAGTTGTTGTTATCGGAGCAACTAACAGAATAAATGCATTAGACCCTGCATTAAGAAGACCTGGAAGATTTGATAGAGAATTAGAAATAAGTGTCCCAGGAAAAAGCGGAAGACTTTCAATTCTTAAAATTCATACCAGAAATATGCCATTAGACAAGAAAACAAATCTTGATGAGCTTGCATCAATTACTCATGGTTTTGTAGGAGCAGATTTGGAAGCATTGACAAAAGAAGCTGCTATTGGTGTTTTAAGGAAAATACTTCCCCAGATGAAGTTAGATGCAGAAGAAAAAATTCCTCAGGAAATTCTGGAAAAATTAATTGTAAAGCATGAAGATTTTATTGAAGCTCTTAAAACAGTAAGACCTTCTGCTATGAGAGAAGTTCTTGTTGAAACTCCAAATGTTGACTGGAACACTGTTGGTGGATTGGATTCAATTAAGCAGGAACTGAAAGAAGTTGTTGAATGGCCAATGAAATATGCTGATAGTTTTGAAAGAATGGGAATAAAACCTTCAAAAGGAGTTCTGCTTTACGGGCCTCCTGGAACAGGTAAAACACTTTTAGCCAAGGCAGTTGCAAAAGAATCAGAAGCTAATTTCATTCAGGTAAAAGGTCCTTCTTTGTTAAGCATGTGGGTTGGAAAATCAGAAGAAGGAATGAGAAAAGTTTTTGAAAGAGCAAGACAGGTAGCACCATGCGTCGTCTTTTTTGATGAAATCGATTCACTTGCAGGAAGAAGAGGAATGGAACAGGGAACAAAAGTTACCGAGAGAGTTTTGAATCAATTGCTTGCAGAAATGGACGGGCTTGAGGATTTGAATGATGTTCTTGTTATAGGAGCGACAAACAGGCCAGATATGCTTGATACTGCTTTGTTAAGACCAGGAAGATTTGACAAGATTTTGCTCGTAAATGCTCCTGAAGAAGAAGGAAGACTGCAAATTCTTAAGATTCACACTGGAAAAATGCCTCTTGCAAAAGAAATAGACTTAAAAGAAATTGCAAAAGAAACAGACGGATATACAGGAGCTGACCTTGAAGGGGTTGTAAGAGAAGCTGCTTATTTTGCGCTTAGAGAAGATATTGAATCAAAGCAGGTAAAGAAAAAACATTTTACAGAAGCATTGAAGAAAGTAAAGCCAAGCGTTAACAAATCAACAATAGACTTATACAAAAAGATAGAAGATAATTATCTGAGGTCTGCAAAGTCTGCTCTTCCTGTTGATAACAGCTATCTTGGATAAGGAAGATTTTTAAATAATTTTTATTCAACTTTTATAATGGGAAATGATTTAACTGCAATCTGCTCCAAGTGCAGGAGAATAAGAATAGAAAATAATACCTGGATTGATGAAACACATCCTGCTTATGCAATTTTGTCTAAACGTCCGGGATTAACTGATGGTTATTGTCCGGAATGCATTGAATTTTATAGAGAGCAATGGAAAGAACTAAAGAAAATGTATCAAAAATAAAATGGAAAAAATACTATTAGCTGACGATGATGAATCGGTAATGAATTTGTATATGAGCATAATTCATAATAACTTTTCAGATTATTTTCTAGAATCATTTCTTAATGGAAATGCCTTAATTGAGAGATTGGAAAGAGATGTAAGCGATGTTGCATTGGTTCTTACAGATAATTCTATGCCTGGTTTTACTGGAAGTGAGATAATAAGAAAATATGCAAGAGATATAAGATTTGAAAGGATTCCATTTATCTTAGCTTCAGGAGATGATGGAATTGAAAGAAAAGCTATAGAGAATGGGGCTTTTGCACTTATTAAAAAACCCGCTAGTATAACCTATTTTATTAATTTAATACAAACTGCTCTTGATAAGTATAAATAATTATTAGGTTGTAAAGTTAATTATTAACTAACTTAACTTCGTAAGAAACCTCTGAATTCTTAAATTTCTTTTTATCATTAAATCTTTCTGCCCACTTAAATGAAGGCTTAACAACAATAATCTTTTTTGTTTTTAATCTAGATAAAAGTAATCCGTTTTTTCTTGTATGATAATCCCCTAGCAATGCAAAAACCAAACCTTTTGATGTATACTCATTAATAACTTTGCTTTGTCTTAGCTCTCTTTTGTTAGTTATCATCTTTGCCTCTTCAGGAGAAAACTTCTTTTTACTCCAATTCTTATTTTTAACACCCATATTTTTAATATCAATTCCGATAATAGGCAAATTAAAACTTTTAGCTAGTTTTACAATAGGTTTTAATTCACCATAAGTAGAAATAAAAGAAAAGTTCTTGTTATCTGGATTATTTATAAATTTTTTAGAATCTTTATCATTTAAAATTTTTTTCTCTTCAAGCATCTCATAAAGAAAAAAATTAGGTTTTACCTCTTTAATTATTTCTCTTTGAACCTGAATTTGATTGATAAATCCATGATATTCTCCAAATAAAACTAAATTTATATCATTAGTTTTCATAAAATCTTTTATCTTACTAATCTCTTTCAATCCCCTAATTTTTACTTTTATTTCATACATTTTATTCTGTCGTAACTAAAACTTCCCTGTCATCAACAAGAATTGTGTTTTCTGACTGGCTTACTTTGCTGTGCGAAGCCTCAACTAACTGGGGATATTGATTAATATTTCCGTTTTCTTCCAGCTGCCTTAATGCAAAGAGAGCTTTTGTTCCGAATTTTTTTACAAGCCATCTTGAGCAGAAAGGAAGTGTCTGATATTCTTCTGATATAAACTCAATTATTTTTCTTGCATCAGGATTTCTCATATTCTTGCTATTGTCTATTAATATGTAGATTCCAGAAGGTTTTCCCTCGTAAACTTTCCCACTTCCTGCTGTGGCAAAAGGTTCTATTGCATATAAGCCTTTTTTTAACTTTTCGGTTCTCTTATTATTTATGTTAAGAATAGACAATCCTGCATGAAGTTCATATTCGTTCATTTCATGTCCTGTTAAGTTAATTATCGGAGAAAATTTGTAAGATTCAATAGCTTCCTGAATTGCTTTTCCTATTTCTCCCAATGAACTCCCTCTTTTTGCTTCTTCTATTGCTCTTTTTAATCCTTTTTCGCTTGCTTCTATTAATTTTTTATTTTCGGGATTATTTTCTAAATCTACTGAAAATGTAGTATCTGCAACCCAGCCGTCAATCTGAACCCCAAAATCTACTTTTAATAACCCATTCGCAACTGAGATTTCATTATAAGAAGGGGTGTAATGCGCAGCAATTTCATTTATTGAAAGTCCTGTAGGGAATCCTGGTTTTCCTCCGAGGCTTATTATTTTATTTTCTATTTTTTCTGCTATTTCAAGAAGAGGAACTCCTTTTTTTATAATTGGTTTTATATATTCCTTGACTTTTTTTGCGATTTCCCCTGCCTGCATTGCTTTTTGTTTTTCTTTTGGTGTCATATTTTAATTTTATTTTTCTAAAAACTCAAAAATTTCTCTTTGTTTATGGCTGTTTAATCCAACATGAATTTCCCCTGTTGATGGTTTAATATTTAGAAAATCCATATTTATTAACTCTTTTACTGCTCGTTTATATTCTTTTGTTCCCCCTCAGATGATCAGGAAGACCCTTCTGGAGATTTTTTATTTCTGTGTGCCGTCCGCCCCAGATATTCAAGTTAATTAATTTCCTGAGAGTCCTTTTCATTATTGCAATTTGCAAGTCCATAACCTATTTAATCTGTCTGTATATTAAAATTTATTTGGTTCTTATATGGAACAGATATGTTCTTTTTTAGAAACATTTAAATAGTTTTATAGTTTATAGTTTAACTATGGAGACATTATTCAGGAGAGCATTGGGGGATACGCCTAAAATAAGGGTTTTAGAATTTCTGATAGAAGGAAGGGAATTGGATTACAGCATTTCAGATATCGCTGAAGGGGCTGAAATAGGAAGAACAACATTATTCAGAATTTTTGATGATTTACTTAGAACAGAGATAATAGTTCCCACAAGAGAAATCGGAAATGCAAAATTATTCAAATTGAATATGAAAAGTCCATTTGTCAAGAAACTCGTTAGTGTTTTTGATGAGATAATTTTTTCAAGAAATAAGATTACTGTTTAATTATTTAATCTTATTATTCTATTATTTTATTTTCTTTGTATTTAAGTTCTTTCATTGGTTTTTGCTTTTTAACCTGCGGGATTTTGGAATAAAATTGCTTATTTTTTCTGCAGAGAATTTTCCCGTGCCAAGAAAATCATCCTTATATTTCATGATAAAAAATCCTCTGTTCTCGCTTTTTATATTCAAATCCTGCCCCATCATCCATTCTTCTGATTGTTTCTCATTTAATTCAAAAATATTTTTTGTTATCTGTTCTTTCATCAATTGGGAGCCTTCAATGCTTAATCTTATTCCCTCTATCTGCTCCTTTGCAAAATATAATCCAACTCCTTCTATATGTGCCACTTGGTCGATATTCAGAATTTCTCTTTCTGAGAGATCTCCTGAAAAGATAATTATTCTTTCTTTCCCTAACTGGGCTAATGTCCATGGAATTTCTTTTATTCCAAACTGGTGATTAAGAATTTTCATAATTCTTTCTCTTTCCTTCGGAGAAAAAAATTTTATCGGAATCACCTTTTATTTTCACCTTCCTGTCTATTTTCCTGTTTTGGTTTATTTTTATTCTTTTTATCGCGATTTATTCTTCTGATTAAATTAATTACCATAAGAGCAATTGTTATGATAAAATAACCTATAAAACTTGCTGCAAGCATGAATGATATCCTAGTTGTCGGGGTTATTCCAAACAGCTCTGCAATAATATCTATCTGAAGGAAAAAAGAAGTTGTAAATATTGTAATGGAAGCTCCGATGATGCTCCAGAATATCTGAAACAGCATTGTTAATATTCTTCTTGTTCTGTTTTTCATTTTAATTTTTTTATTATAAACTCTACAACCTCTTTTTTATTTAATCTTTCTGTATTAATCAAAACAGCATTTTTGTCAAATCTTTCTTCATGCAGCTTATGTAATTCTTCAAGCTGTTCTTTGGTCATTAATGGATGCCATTTTTCTTTTGCTCTTTTAACATTTCTTTTATATGCAGTTTCTAAAGATATTTCAAATTGAAATACTATTATTTTGTAATTATATTTTTTAATTTCTTTTTTGAGATATTTATGAATTGTTTCTTTTGACATTTCTTCTATTAAAATGTCTTTTTTTGATGGCATTGTTTCTTTTAATTTTTCAAATAAAATTTGTTTTCCTAATTTTCTCCGTTCTTCATCAGGAAATTTGTTAAATTTATTTTTAATTGATGAAAAATCTATAAAAATAATATTTTTCATTCTTTTATCCTTTTTTAAATTATGAAATGCAGTGGTCTTTCCTGCAGTTGGTTTTCCCCTTAAAATTATTAATCTTGGATTTATCATCTTATTAATTCCACTATTTTTTTATTTATGTGCTTTAATATTTTAAATCCATTTTTGCGATAAAATCTCATCGCTCTTGTATTTCTCTTTCTTACATTAACAATAATGTTTTTTTTGTTTAAATTTTTTTGAGCGCTTTCTACTATCTCTATAAGCTTTTTTCCAAAACCTCTTTTTCTATACTTTGATTTTACATATAAATCTCCAATATACAGAAAATCTTCTTTTATTCCAAAAGCGATATAAGCGATTATTTTATCATTTTCTTCCACTACAAAAGTCCCGCTCTTAAATCTTTCAAAATTCTTAATCCATTTCTTAATCATTTCAGGAGAGCTTCTGGAATATAATCCTCTTACTAATTTCAAAATTTCTTCTTTATCTTCTAAATTTGCCTGTCTTGTTTTCATTTTCCTTTCCTCAGCTTTGCAATAAAAAATCCCTCTACTCGGCACCTTTCCTTGTTTGACTTTTTCATCTTATTTTTTCACTTATCTTTTTAATTTTAACAAGGAAAAATCCCTCGGTGTCCGCGTCCTGAGGATAAATTCTATGCGCTAATTTAACTTCTTTTGAATATTTATCTCCTTTCCATTCGCTTATTCCCTGATGAACTTTGATTGGAAGAGAAGTTTTTTCTACTTTGACATTAAAATTCTTCAGTGCAAAATCAATTACTCCTTCATTTTCTTCAGGAGCATGAGTGCATGTAGAGTAGACAAGTTCCCCCCCCGGCTTTAAAATTTCTATTGCTGAAGCAATTAAAGATTTCTGCAGTTTCGAAAGGTTTTCAATTGTTTTTATGTTCCACATCTCAAGGCCTTTTGGCACACTCCTAATTGTTCCTTCTCCTGAGCAGGGGGCATCTAATAATATCTTATCAAAATAAAGAGGACTTAAGTTTCTCTTTATTAAATTCTCCCTTGAATTGGGTTCAAGACTGATAAAATTTCCTTCTTTAAATCTCTTGCATAAAGCAATTCCATCTCTTCTTGTTATTATCATGTTCATAACCCCGCATCTTTCTGTATTTGCAGAGAGTATTTTTATTCTTCCAAATTTTACCTCGTTTGCAAAAAGCAAGCCTGTGTTTTCCATTTTTGAAGCTATTTGTGTTGTCTTGCTTCCTGGACTGGCACATATGTCAAGAACTTTTTCTCCTGGTTTTGGAGCAAGAACAAGAACAGGGAGCATGCTTGCGAGTTCCTGAATGTAATAATATCCAAGAAGATGCTCCAAGGCTCTTCCAAGTTCTCCTGGAGATAAATCCACTAATCCTATCTTGCTGTCTACTGCCCCGCCCACCAGCGCTCCGCTCCCCCTCCTTCCACCCGATATTAAGTTATTACCTCTTTTTAACTCGCAATTGTTTTTATCATTATTTATAGAAGATTTGTCATTAACTGAATTTTCCCATTTGCCTTCGACAATCATAATTTCTGGATAATCTCTGAATGGAATTTTAATTTTCCATCCTTTATTTTCCAGTCTTTTCTTTAAATTTTCTGGAGTAATCTTTAAAGTATTGCATCTCAAGGAACGAACAGGATCTTTTTTCAGGATTTCCATGTAGGAATCAAAATCCTTTTTATCAGGAAGAAGTTCTTTCATTCTTTCAAGGAAAAGAGGTTTGGGGTCGTAGTTGCGTTTTATCATTTTAATTTTTTGTTTAAATCTTTTTGAAAAGATTTATTTATATTTACTTTCATACAATTTTTTAAGAATATACAATCTTTACAAATTTTATTTATATTGTTATTATTGATTTTATTTATTGATAAGTTAAATATATCTCTTGCTCTATAAACTTTATTTGGTCTTATCTTCAGATATTTTATAATCTTTTTATCTTGTATGATTACCCACTTTCCAATTTTCTTGGATTGGATACATTTACTATTATGCAAATAAGGACATTTATCGCAAAGACAATCTGGTTTTCCAGCAATTATTTTAACTTCTGTATCTGGATCTTTTCTTATCTGCAAACAAATTTTTTTCATATTATCTGCAAATTTTTTGTCATATCCTCCACTATAAAATCGTGGTATACATACTAAGTGATGTGCTCTTATTTTTATCATTATCTAAAATTCCCCCAACGTCATCTGCTTCTTTTTTTCAAGCAGAGTGTTTACATCAACATTAAAAACCTGCATGATATTTTCAACAGCAGGAAGCATTTGATGCTTAAGATAATAATCTATGTTATATTCTCCCTCTTCATCAATTAATTTTACCTTATCCCTTATTAATGTTGTCTTCTTTTCTGACTTTATTTCTGCAATATAATATTCTATCAGGCTTCCTGCATCAAGAGGCATTTCTCTCTCCTGCATCTTTTGTGCAGCGATTACATGAGGCGTAATTGATTTATACTCGCTTAATGGCTTTTTCATCTGGGTTCGAATTGTCATTTTTTTTAATTCTATTTTTCTTTCTTTTATTTCTTTAACTACCTTTTTTATATATTCAAGAGCCCGCTTTTCATCTCCGTCTTCTAAAATCATTTTCAGAACTTTATTTTGTGTTTCTCTTGCGAGAGTGCACCAATCGCGCCTGACTGTTTCAAAACCTCTTATTTTTAATTTGTTTTCTTCTGTAATAAGTGCATATTTCTTTTTTGCTCCAAGCTCTCCTGTTCTTTTTGTAACCCAGATACCCCTCTTGTAAAAATCTTCCAATTCCAATTCCATAATCCCAGGAAGCTCTGAATTTAATTTTTTAAGAAATTGTTTTGCCTCTTCTTTTGTCTTCTTGTTTAATGTGAATCCTACACTATCTGTATCTCCGAATATAACCTCATACCCTTCCTGTTTTACCCTCTCCATTGTCCATTTGTTGAACTGTCTTACAAATGCAAGTGTTGTTGCTGCGGATTCAATTGAATAATATCTTGCTCCAAAAAATCCCATATATCCATAATAGGCATTGGCAAGAAGCTTGAATGCATTGCTTCTGGCTTTTTTTATTGCATCTGGTTTTTCTTTAAGCTCTTTCTTGTATTTTTTTCTTAAACTTACAATTTCAGAAAGCAATTCAGGGAAAAATGCTTTTTCTTTGGAGAAATAAAACCTTGTCTTCTTCCCGTTGAGTTCAAACTCGGGGGATTCTATGCAATCTTTTTCTTTTTTTTCTAAAAGAGTTGCCCTTGAAAGATTATACGAAACAATTATGCTCGCATGCATGCTTGTGAAATCAAAAATGCAAATCTCTTCATAAAGTCCCGGAGAAGGTTGAAATACAAATGCTCCTTCATATTTTTCTCTTTTTCTTCTCTCTCCTATTTCGTCATAACCCGGGCGTCTTTCTGGAATTTCATTGAATCGGTTTAAATTATGAATAATATAATCCTCTACATTTGAAGACATACCATTTCTTGAAACATTAAAACTCGGCTCCTGCATAATTCTTGTGAATTCCATCAAATCAGGCCAGACTTTTTCAAATAGTCTATAAGTAATTACAGAGTCATGCAGATTGTATTCCAGATATTTTTTCCATTCATCTTCTTTTATCTTTGAAGAGTGCTTGAATTCAAATTCCTTTTTTCCCTCTCCTAAGAATTCATTTGCTACTTCATTAAGAGAAAGAGTTTCTGACTGCATATACTGGGAATAAGCAGTTTGTATGAACCTAAGCAAATCTATATGGGGAATTCCGTTTATGCGTGCAGTTGTGAGAACTCCCCGTGCTAATTTTATCTGACTGCCATCAAGCCCAATATTCAGTTTTACACTGTTTTCATCTGCTCTTGCTTTTATATAAGGAAGATCAAAGCCATCTGAAAAATAACCTGTAATAAAATCAGGAGATAATTCCTTTATTATTTTTGAAAATCTTTTTAGCAGCTCTGCTTCATTCTTTACATGTTCTGCTTCTGGTATTTTTTCATCTGTCTTCCATATGAGAACTTTTTTGAAATTATCTGATACAATGGAAATCATTACAATCTCCCCTTCTCCTATTTTGAAATTATCTGTTTCAATATCAAACGCAACAACTTTTGGGGTGAATTCTTCTTTTTTAAGCGGAGTTATTGATTCTGCTTTCATGCATAGACTGACATCAAGAGATTCACTTATTCCATTAAATTCCGTTGTATTGTCTATGATTTCTCCTGTTATTTCATGCCAGCACAATGGATTTAGTTTCTTTTCTATTATATAATGAGTTATGAATCCCAAATCATATCCTCTTCTCTTTTCTATTTCTGGCATTCCTAACTGGTCTGCAATATCATGCAAATCTTTGTAGTTAGTTGCGAATATTTTCAATGCAATTACCTGCTTTCCCAAAAAATTCTTGTTGTGCTGTTCTACTTTTTCGACTTTTGTCTGCCTGCCCTTTACGTCTAGTTTTATTTTGCTTATCTTTTCTATTAACTTGTCTATCTCTTTTTGCTTTATTCCTTCTTTTAAAACAGCCCAGAAATAGATGTCACATGAGTCAATTATGCATGCTCTCTTCCCTTTTTTGTCTCTCCCGATTACTTTTACGTAATTTCTTCCCTGGAAATCAAAAGAATCATAATCTATTGGGATAAAGTCGATTTTCATGATATAACTTCTCATTTAGATTTTATATTCTTAATGGATTCTTAAAGCAGAATTTTTGTTACAGAAAGATTTATAATGTATACTTATGTATACAATAGTATATGGAAACCACAATTAGACTTAACCAAACAACAAAAGCCGAGTTAGATTCATTTAAACAATATAAAAACGAAAGTTATGATGAATTAGTGAGAAAACTTATTTATTTAACGAAGATGTGCGAAAAAGAACCAAAATTAAGCCAGAAGACTATCTTGGAAATAAAAGAAGCCAGAGAAAGAATTAAGAAAGGAGAATTCTATACAGAAACAGAAGCTAAGAAAATTCTTGGTTTGTCCGTTTGATTATTGATGTTGATCAAATAAATCATATTTTAAAGGTTTTAAAGGCAGGACACAGAAAGAATATCTACGAAAATTAACATTTCTTTTTGGCTTCAGAAATATTTAAATACTACCAAAGAGTGACAAAAATATGGAAAAAACACCAATGAAGATTCATATTAATGAGAAAGACAGAGAACTCTACAGAAGATATCAAGACTATCTGAAGAACTACAATCCAAATGAAGATTATGGACAAGGAATACCTTTACTCAACCAGATTCTACCCCGATGCAATGGAAACTTAAGATTATGGATTGATGCGATGGAATCATTGGATAGACAGTCAGAGAAACCAGACTTATCAACAAGACTGGAAGATGGTTCAATAATAAATCTGCCAGAAGAGATTGGTGTGGCTGAAGATGCAGAACTTTATGAACATTATCAGGCTGTGACGAATTGTGCTGTTGATAAATCTGATGGAAGCATTATAACAGATGTTATTGAAGAAGTAAAAAGAAGAGCTGGCGGGGCAGAAAAAATTGACAAGTGGCTTTTTATGCAAAAATGCTATCAAACTTTGAAAAAAGTAAAGAAAGATGTGCATTAACTATTAAAGGAAGTTTTTTATATTTCTTACTCATTGAAATATCGGTAAAATGGGACTAAATATAAGGGAAATAATTCCAAGAGAGGAATTAGAACTGTCAAGCTTAAAGGGAAAGACTATCTGTGTTGATGCTTTTAACACTCTTTATCAGTTTCTTTCAAGCGTAAGACAGATGGATGGAACTCCTTTAATGGATAATCAGCAAAGAATTACAAGCCACCTTTCTGGAATTTTTTACAGAAATATTGCCCTTCTTGAAGAAGGAATAAAATTAATTTATGTTTTTGACGGAATTCCTCCTGAACAAAAATACAAAACTTTCAAGAAAAGGCAGGAAGGAAGAGATACTGCGAAGGAAAGATATGAAACTGCCAAGAGCGAGGAAGATATTGAATCAATGAAAAGATACAGCAGTCAGTTGCTGAGATTAAACGAAGAGATGATTCGGGAGAGCAAAGAGCTTCTTCAGGCAATGGGAATTGCAGTTGTTCAAGCTCCGAGCGAAGGAGAAGCACAGGCAGCTTACCTTGCAAAAACAAGGCAAGGAATTTATGCAAGTGCAAGCCAAGATTATGACAGTCTTCTTTTTGGGGCTCCAAAATTAATAAGAAATCTGACTCTTGCAAAGAAAAGAAAAACAATAAGCGGATGGATGGAAGTAAGACCAGAAATAATCGAACTTGAAAAAGTTTTAAATTCTCTTGAAATTGATCTGGACCAGCTAATCTGTTTAGGAATACTTGTAGGAACAGACTATAATCCAAAAGGAATTCCCGGAATAGGACAGAAAAAAGCATTGCAGATTGTCAAAAGATTCAAGCAGCCAATTTTAATTTTTAAAAGCGTGGAAGAACAGATAATGAGTCTTTCAGAAGAAGAAAGATTTGACTGGAGAGAGATTTTTGAACTGTTTCACAGGCCGAATGTGAATAATTCATTTTTCAAATTTGAAAAAGTGGATGAGAAGAAAATAAGAGAGATTCTTGTAAATGAACATGATTTTTCAGATGACAGAGTTCAGAAACAGCTTGAAAGACTAAGGGAGATTAATGAGAAAAACAAGCAACGCGGGTTAGACAAATGGTTTTAATTGCTTACTAATTTAAACTCTTTTCCTTTTGATCCTTTCATTTCCCATTTTCCTTTTGGAATAAAGAACCTTACTGCAATTAATATAACTCCTACAACTATCAATAATGTCTGAGCATAAACAAAGAGACTTAATAAAAGGAATAATCCTCCAATAATCAATAATGAATTCTTTGCGAATTTTATTATTAGAAAAACTATTCCTGCAACTATCACTATTGGAAGAATTGTTGAAAATATTTCTCCTGATATTCCTATGTCAGAGAATAATCCGCTTATATCAAATCCTGTTTTGTTTATTCCGTATGTTATTAAAAGAGAAGCCATGACTGAAATTATTCCTGAAGTTGCAGTATTTCCCTTAAATGCCCTATTTAAAGCAAAGAATAATAACACAAATGTAATCAGAAAAATGGAAATTAAAACAAGAGTTGATTCATCAATTGCATTCAGCAAATCACTGACATTCATAGAATCAGCGCTTGCAAAGCCAACTGATGCAATTAGAAGAAATGCGAAAGAAATCCCAAACAACTCCCTTTTCATTCTACTTTTAGGAAAATTGTTTTTATAAAATTATCTTCTTTTCACTGCCTATCTCATTCCTGTTCTGTTTATCCAAATATTTATAAATATCCAAGGGTTTTATCTAATATGAAGAAAATGAGGGGAAAGAAAAAGAAAGTTAGTGCTTCTCCGAAAAAAGTTAAAAAGAGTTTTTTTATTGATAACAAAGTTTCTATAATTTCATTAATCCTTATTGTTTTGAGCCTTGCAGTTTTGCTGGTTTTTAATCTTGGTAGCACAGGGAATAGCATTACAGGGAACGCGGGTATAAATAATCATATTGATTCTGGTGGAGTTTTAGGTTCAACTGATTCTTCCAGTTCAGGAAGTTCATCATTTTCAATAACAGACTCCCCTCCGCAAATTGTTCTCAGTTTTTCTAATTTTCTTAATCTTGGAAGCACTTGGAGAGAACTTATAATCAGTTTAGTTGTTTTGGTAATTATATTTGCTGGACTTTATGATATAATCGAGCTTACTTCTATCTTTTCTAATCAGTGGGTAATGTATATCCTTGCTGGAGGATTTGCAATCATCTTTTGTCTTACTTCAGTTGTATACGGAATAGTAACCCGGGTTATTAGTATTGCAGCAACTGTTGGCGCTGCAGGAATTGTTATAGAATTAATTGTAGCGGTAGTTTTATTCATAGGATTGTCTTTTGGGAACACTTTTATTGCTAAATTTATAGCAAAAAGGAAAGGACAAAAATCACTTATCCAGACAATTACTAGTGCAGATGAAGCTAAAAATGCTATAAGAGGATTAAGAGAGATTCAGAGAGAATTTAAATCAAAAGAATAATTTTCTGAATAAGTTTTTAAATTCCTTTATCTGTATTTGTTTATTATGATAAATAAAAAGAGTTATCTGTTGCTATCTGCTATTTGTTTATTTGGTTTGGTTTTAATGTTAGGCTTTATAGCATCTGCAGAGGGAGATACACTTACATCAACAAATATGCTTGTTGAAAAGAGCACAACAATTGCCGAAGCAAGTTCGAATTTCTTTGGAGGAACATCTGGGGCAGGGACAAACTTAACTGCAAAATGGTCATATTTGGGAAAGGAGTGGAAAACTACGCTTATGAAAAATCCTTTTGTTAGCATAGCAGACTCTTTTTTTCAGAGCATAAATTTTGTTTTTGTAATCCTTCTTGCTGTTGATTATTCCCTATCTCTCGCATTTTCTTTTATACTGATTTTATGGCTCTATTTTTTCTTTATGCTTCGTAATATACTAAAAGTAAGTTTATTTTCAAAATGGGTTTGCTTGATTATCTCTTTTGGCTTGACTATCATTTTAGCTCAGGCAGGATTATTTTCTACTATATCAACTTTTGCCATGCAACTCTTTTTCGGAGCACAAACCTGGTGGATGCAGGTTTTGATTGGAGCAGGAATATTCTTTGTTCCAGTTATACTCTTCCTTTTCGTAGCAAGATTTGGAAAACAAGCTGCAGAAAAAAAGAAGAAACAAAAAGATGAAATGAACAGAACAAAATTAGACATGGGGGCAAAGATTAGCGAGGCAATGTCTCATGCGTTTAAGAAAGAATGAACTTAAATATTAACATTTAATAATTCTCTTTATCTTTACTTCTCATGACCGTTAAATCCTATGATAACTTTGGAAATATTATTCTTGTCAGGTTTCCTGCTGGAACCAAGATAAAAGACAAGAAGAAATTTGCAGAGAGGATTTTGAAAGAACAAAAAGGAGTTAGAACTATTCTTGAGAAAAAAGAGAAAATCAAGGGAAGACTCAGGAAATTATCAACAAATTATATTGCAGGAGAGAAAACCAAGGAAGTTTTATACAGGGAAAATGACTGCATTTTCAGATTTAATATTGATGATACTTATTTCTCTCCCCGTTTGAGCAATGAGAGAAAAGAAATTTCCTCAAAAATAAAAAAGAATGAAACAGTTTTGGTTATGTTTGCAGGAGTTGCCCCGTTTTCAATTGTAATTGCAAAAAAATCAAAAGCCAGGAAGATTTTTTCCAATGAAATAAACAGAAAAGCAAATGAGTATGCTGAACTGAATATCAAATTAAACAAGGTTAAGGATAGAATTGAATTAATTTCCGGAGATGCGAATAAGATACATGAAAAGCTGAAACAGAAAATGGATGTTATTGTAATGCCCCGCCCACAGTTAAAAGACAGTTTTCTTAAAGAAGCATTTTTATTATCAAAAAAAGGAACGCGAATTTATTATTATGATTTTTGCGAAATTGAAAAGATTGATTCTATTGTTGAAAAAATAAAAGAGGAAGCAAGAATTTCAGGGAAGAAGATAAAGATTCTTCAGACAAAAAAAGCAGGGGAAATTGCCCCTTACAAGATAAGGTTAAGAGTTGATTTTAAAATAGTGTAATATAAAAATATATTAAAAACAAACTTCAAATTTAAATGAGATAAGATGGAAAAGAGAAAAACACCAAAAGAGGTAATTGAATCAACTTCTCCAGAAGTAGAGCATACTTTTATCAAAGCTCCCAGAAGACAATTAATACAGATAAGTAAAGATGAAAGTGAAACACGCGCAGTAATAGATCTTGAGAAAGAATACAAATTATGGAGTAGCCGAGGGGAGAAAAAACATCTTTCTTTGCATACGCATCCTTACTCTGATAAGAAGTCATATGCGGGTTTTGGAGGACTTCCGGGAATAAAAGATTTAGATGCTTTGTATCTAAGAAGCGATAAAATAAAAGCAGAAATTGTTGCACAGAGGGATAGGGAAGAAGGTAATGCACAAGGATATACCTTTGTACATCTAAAAAAAAGTGCAGAAAGCGGGCACGAGCGGATTGAACGTTTCCGTAGAGCAATGAATAGAGAAATAAAAGATTCTCAGATTTATGATTCAATGCCAGCAAAAGAATATTATGAAGAGTTGTTGAAACTTGGAAAAGAGGCAGGGTTTGATATTAGATTTCATCCTGAAAGAGATTATTATTTTGATAAAAATACAGGGTGTTATGAAAAGAAGGAACATAGTTTAGAGAATATTGCTGCATCAATATTGATTGGATTTGCTTTACTTGGTTTATTAATTAAAGTTCCATTTACCGGGTTTATTATATCCAATTCAATTTCCAGTAATTATAAGATAGGATTATCTTTAATATTGGGGCTAATTTTTAGTTTGGTTCTTTATTTTGTATTAAGAAGAGGAAAATTTACTAATATTAAGAAGAGCAAGGGTTGATTTTAATGTTCTGTAATTTTTAATTATAATTTAATATATTCTATTTCTTCATCTTCAAGCTTAAGCTCTTTCTGGATTTCAGGGTTTGATTTCAGAATCTGCTTTATTACTGGAAATTCAGCCATAGCTCTTTTTTGTCCTACATGAACATACTGGGCATATTTCTGGCAGATGGATTTTTTCTGCATTGTCTTCTGGTTATTCATCCAAATCTGAAGTATTCTTGTCGGCTTCTTATAGCTTGTAAATCCTGTCTTGGGATTCTTCTTTGAAGAAGCAATTCCATAACTTAAAAAGATGCTCTGATAAACAAGAAATCTCCAGTATTGCTGTTTGTATATCCTTCCCTTGAAAATATCTGCTTTGCTTAATAATTCGTATGCTCTTGCAAGCTCTTCTCCCTTATATTCTGCAGGAATATTCTCTTCAATCCAAAGCATAATCTCATCTAAAGGCATATTTACAGAATCAAAAGTTCCCATTACTTCATTTGAAGGCTTTTCCTGAAATATTTTTTTCATTGAGCTGAAAATATCTGTTTCCTTGTTTCTTTCATCAAGAATTATTGAAAAATAATCTTTTAATTGAGAGAGTGTCTGAAGGTCGTTTATTGCTGCCCTTAAATCTCCTTTGGCTTTTACTGAAAGTTCTGTAATAAAATCTTCATTTATGGAAAGTCCTTCTTTATTTGATATTTCTGAAATCACTAATTTTATTGTATTATAATTAATTTCTTTTAGCTGGATAATTTCGCATTTCTTTCTTAATGTGGAAAATTTCTTGCTCCAGATGTCATTTGCAGTTATTATCATTGGATATGAAGAAAGTTCGATTAATTCAAGAAGTTCTCCTAAGCCGCCATAGTCATATTCTGATATGCCATCAACTTCGTCAACTAATATTATTTTATTTCCTTTCTCGAGAGATTTTTGTTCAATAGCAGGCTTAAGAATCTCCTTTAATTTTTCCCTGTTTCTTAAATCGCTTGCATTTAACTCGAAAATTTCATAATTAATTTCATTTGCTGCTGCATGAGCAATGCTGGTTTTTCCTGTTCCAGGCGGGCCATGAAGAAGCAGGGCTTTTTTCTTTTTTCCAAAATTTTTTATAAAATCTTTTATTTTAAGAACAGCTTCGTCCTGTCCTCTTATTTCCCCTAAATTTTTAGGCCTGTATTTTTCTGTCCATGGCATTTTTAATTAATTGTTATATTTTTCTGTTATGTTAATATTTTTAATATTTTTTTCTGGATGATGTATCGGTTCTTGTTGATATTCTCCGCATTCTTCTTTTGGGTTATACAATTTTTGGCATTTTCCCTTCAGACATATATGCACCATTCTTTTGAAACAGGTTTCTTCTTCAGTTTTTTCTTCAGAGCATATATGAACCATCCAATCAAAGCAGGTTTCTTCTTCAACTTCTCTATGTCTTCTAGCTATGTTTTCTTCTTCAGCTTTTTCCATGATTTTCCTATCTACTCTTTTCCCAAACCCGCAAGGACAAAACTTGCCAGAAGAGACTGCAATTGAATAAAAGGATCAGAGCCTTCAACTATCCTGAATTCAATTTCTCCTGTTTTTTCTGTAAGTTTGACTTTAATTGTCGGCTCGACAGGAAGATTCCATATCTCTTTTTGAATTGCCTTGATGACATCCTGTCCTGAGATGCTTTCTTTCAGCATTATGTCCAGAAGTTTTTCTTTTGCTTTCTGAAAATCTCCTGAGAGAGCATAATCCAATACAACCTTTATGTCTTTTGGCTTGCTGTTTGAAATTATTGTTGCAATAAGCTCTGGAGTTACAGAAGGAGAAATAGAAGCTGTTGACTGGAGAATGTTAATGCATCTTCTGCAGTCCCCCTCGCATCCTTCATACAATATTTCCATTGCTTCTGGTTTTATTGCGAGATTTTCTTTTTCAGCTATTTTTAAAATAACTTTTTCAATATCTTTTTTTTCCAAAAGCTTGAATTTGAATATTGCACACCTTGACTGAATTGGGTCTATAACCTTGCTTGAATAGTTGCATGAAAGAATGAATCTGCAGGTTGCAGAATAGTTTTCCATTGTTCTTCTTAATGCCTGCTGAGCTTCTGGAGTCAGGGCATCTGCTTCATCAAGGAATATTATCTTGAAAGGGATATTTCCGAGAGATTTTGTTCTTGCAAAATTTTTCACCTTTTCTCTTATTATATTTATTCCCCTCTCATCAGAGGCATTTAATTCCAGATAATTATCTTTCCAGTTGTCTTTATACAATTCTTTCACTACAATCAGGGCAAGAGTTGATTTGCCTGTTCCCGCAGGTCCTGCAAACAGCATGTGAGGAATGTTCATTGAATTTGTCAGCGCTTCAACTCTTTTTGTGGTATTATCCTGCCCCACGAGTTCAGGGAATTTGGAAGGACGATATTTTTCAGTCCATATGCTGCTTACCATCGTAAGGAAACCAAGGTTTCCTTGACGTTCAACTTTCCTTTTTCAGAACAGGAGATACCTTTAACCTCCCTTCTTTTTAATATCATAATAAAAGATTTTCATCTAAACTTATAAAGATTATTGTAGTAAACTTATTTTATTAATCTCCCTTATCAGAATTCTTACTTAGCTCTTTCTTTTCTTACTTTTCTCTTATGCTTTTCCTTTCTAAGCCGCTTTCTCTGCCACTTCCATCTCATCTGTCTTTTCTTTTTCCAACGTCTTGAGCTTCTTTTCATAAATGGAATAGAAAAATTTGATTTTTAAAGGTTTGGTTTTTATTTTGAGTTCTTTGAAAATAAATATTAACTTAAGCTTTTTAAGGGAATTATTCGTAGGAAATCTATGACAACTGACAAATTAATCAGGCAGCCAATTGTAACTGTCTGCGGACATGTAGACCATGGAAAATCGAGCATATTGGATTATTTTAGAGGTACGTCTTTTCAAGAACAGGAAGCAGGCGGAATAACTCAGAAAATATCTTTTACTTCTTATCCTATAAAACAGGCAGAGAGAACCTGTCCTTTGATAGAAAAAAACGGGATAAAACTCGACATTCCCGGCTTTTTATTTATAGATACACCAGGACATGCCGCATTTACAAATTTGAGAAAAAGAGGGGGAAGCCTGGCTGATTTGGCAATTCTTGTGATTGATATAAATGAAGGAATAAAACCGCAGACAGCAGAAGTAATCCAAATTTTAAAGTTCAATAAGACTCCTTTCCTTATTGCTCTCAATAAAATAGATAATATTTCTGGCTGGAGAACAGATGCCGCAAAGAATAAGGATTTGAAAAGCAGTATAGAATCCCAGCCAATGAATGTAAGGCAGATATTTGATGAAAGATATTTAACTATCGCAGGAAGCCTGGCTAGTTATGGCTTTGATGCTGATTTATTTTATAATATAAAAGATTTTACAAAGAAAATTGCTTTAGTTCCCTGTTCTGCAAGAAGTGGAGAGGGAATTCAGGAATTAATGATGATGCTATGCGGATTAAGCCAGAAGTATTTGTCAGATAAGCTGAAAATTGGAGAAGAGGCAAGAGGGGTTATTCTTGAGGTTAAAAGAGAAAAAGCCAATGAGTATGTCGAGGCAATCATGTATGATGGAAAACTTTCAAAGAATGATGAAATTGCAGTTGCTAATCTTGACGGGACTCCTGTAATCACAAAAGTCAGGACTCTTGAGGAAATTCAGCCATTAAGCACAAAATTCAAGGCAAAAGAAGAAGTGCAGGCTGCAACAGGATTGAGAATGCAGTTTAATGAGAAAATAGATATTTTGCCAGGAATGCCTTTTGTTACTTATAGGGGGGATAGTGAGAAAATAAAAGAGATGTTCAAGAAGGAATTAACAGAAACCATCCAGACAGGAAAGAGGGGGATAATTGCAAAAGCAGACTCTCTTGGAAGTCTGGAAGCCCTTTTATTCCTGTTAAAACAGAGCAATATTCCTGTGCTAAAGGCAGGTATAGGAAGCATAAACAAGACAGATGTTTCTGCTGCAAAGGCAAATTTTGAAATAGATGAGTTAGACGCAATAATTGCAGGATTTAATGTTCCTGTAAATGAAGAAGCAAAAGAACTTCTTGCAGAGAATAATGCAGTAAAAGTCCTGACAGAAGAAGTAATTTACAAATTAATTGATAAATTAGTTGAATTCAGGGAAGAAAAGAAAAAAGATATTGAAAGAAAAAAATTAATGAGTCTTACTGCCCTGTGCAAATTAAGGGTTCTTCACCAGTATATATTCAGGAATACCAAGCCTGCAATTTTTGGAATAAAAGTTGAAGCAGGGAAATTAATTCCTGAGATAAATATTATTGACAGCAACGGAGAAAGGATTGGAAGAATAAAAAAGATTCAGTCAGAAAAAAATTCTGTTGATGAAGCAACAGAAGGAATGGAAGTTGCGATTTCTATTCCAGGAGTCAATTTTGAAAGACAGCTGAAAGATATTGAAGTTTTATATTCTGAAGTAACAGAGAATCAGTTCAGGAATTTCAAGAAAAACAGGGAATTGCTGAGCCAGAATGAATCAAGAGTTCTTGGAGAGATTGCAGAACTCAAGAGAAAAAAAGATTTGGAATGGGGAAAATAAAAAAGTTTAAATAGTACTATCATTATAATGATACTATGAAAATAGAATTATTAAACCCTTATGTAATTAAGATTTTAATATCTTTAAGAAAAAAGGATAGCATAAGCTCTATTTCGAAGAGAATTAATTTATCTTATGGCTGGACTAATAAGTGGGTTAATGAGTTAATTAAAGAGGGAATATTAATGAATAAATGGAGGGGATTTGAATTAAATGAAAAAAATAAAGATTATCAAAATATATTAAGATTTATAAAAGAAAATTTTAATGATGTTAACTTTTATTATTCTGTCTTGAATTTATTCGGGATAAATTATTGCTTTACAAAAACAGATGCAGTTTATGTCTGGGCAGAAGGAAGATATAACATTGCAAGATATAAAGAATTTTACCCTGTATTTATAAAAATCCAAAAAAAAGATTATCCTGTCTTTTTAGAATATTGTAAGAGATTAGGATTAAAGATTAATTCTAAAAAAGGGGTTTTCTATAGAATAAATATTTCAAATGAATTCAAGGCTGTCAGGAAAGATGAATTTTTTGTTGAACCCTTGAATGAAACAATTGAATTTATGAAAAAAAATATTTATAATTTTGAATCTGCATTGGAAATGATTGATGAAATGTATCATAAGCAGTTGAATATAAAATATAAGGAGGCTAATTAGAAATAATGGAGCAATTAATTAAAAAAGAAAATGAAATTTTTGATATCCTTCAGAGATTTATAGATAAAGATATGAATTTTATCATAGTCGGGGGTTATGCAGTTTCTGCGTTCAAACATAGGTTTTCAGTTGATGCAGATATTGTGATAAAATCAGAAGATTTGCCAGAATTTGAAGCTATTTTAAGAAAAGCAGGATTTAAGAAAACAATAACAAAAGAACTTGAAAATGTTTATTCTTCAAGATTTATAAGATATGAAAAAGACTGGGCAAGTGTTGATATTTTAATAGATGCCTTGGCATCAAGGACTACAAATGCCTCTTTTAGCTTTAATCTTATATTGGATAATTCAATAAAAAAGAAGATAATAGGCATTGAAAAAGAGATTTTTGCAAGAATACCTGTAAAAGAGCTGTTAATCGCAATGAAAATTCACTCGGGAAGACTGACTGATTTCAGGGATATAGCTGCACTCTCAAAAGATTCTGACTTGTTATTAATAAAGAAATTTCTTTTTATCGGAGACTTAAGAGTAATTAATGAAAACTTGCATAAATTAAACCAGATAGTGAATGATAAGAATTTTGTTGATTCTTTTAAGGGAGTTTTTGTTGAAAAGAAGTTTGACATAGATTTTGGACAGGTTAAAAGAATAAGTGAATTAAAGAAATAACTTTTATTATTCCTAAAAATTTATAAGTAATGTCACATTGTAAATATAAAGGGATTAAGAATGGAACAAAAAGAAGTGATTAAAAAAATATTAAGAATACTCAACAGCAAGCCAGTTATTGGCGCTTTTATCTTTATTTTTCTTTCTCTGGCAACTGTTTGGGCAGGAAATGTTGTTTTCAGGCAGGGAAGTTTAACTGTTAATGGGAATACAACACAGGGTTATGGAATAGTTGGGAATTATACAAATGTTAATGGAACTTGCTTGAAGTGGGGAGATGGAACAATGCAATGTTATGGCTATGTATACCCAACAGTTTCGTCTGTTAATACAGTATTTGACTTTCCTCTTCCATTTGTAGGTGCAACAGAAGGCGCAGGAGCTTCAATATCCGCA